>Ga0224510_10002119_pt1 | contig 12233 bp, 14 predicted proteins | sample SF_May12_sed_USG_FD_170161 | JGI IMG/M metagenome (GOLD analysis project Ga0224510, IMG submission 170161) | Sediment microbial communities from San Francisco Bay, California, United States - SF_May12_sed_USGS_4_1 | ecosystem: Environmental > Aquatic > Marine > Sediment | place: USA: California... | reverse complement strand
CGGCTCTAACATACGAATGCAAGCTCCAGCAAAGGACAAATGAGTGTACTGCGTTGGTCAGCGTGAGGGACTATAGCGTGCAGCTGGCCTCGGGTCAAGCAAACGGACCCCCAACCAGTTCGAGAACGACTCGACCGGTACGACCATGTGGAGCACATCCTCCACAGTCTGCGAGAGCAGAGGCTCCCTGCATACAGCAACGGGGTGTTTAGGAAGAGGCACAGTAGGCGCGAAGTCGGGCACTCAAGAACGTGCCGACTCGATCTTCTCCGTCCGGGCTCATCGTCACGACTTTGGCACCAAACAACAGACCACGCACCCAACGAACCATGACTCGCTGAATTTCTACCGGTTCATCTTTATCAGGGAGGCTGAGACGAACGGTCAGTGCCATCCCTGGCACGACTTGATAGTCGCCCAACACACGAAGCCCGTTCCGACATAGATTCACGACAGTTCCCTTTCCGAGAAAGTCACCACCCATGTAATAAATCTCACACCGAACGGGAATCCGGTGATACGTTCGAATCACAAACTTGCCGGTTGGAGCCATGTTTTCATCATCCTCTCACAGCAGGAATGAGCGTCATCACAGTATCGATAACGGTCGTGATTTGGTGGCGCAAGAATACGTGGTGCTCGGAACATGATCCTAGCCCTCAAAAGAGGGGGACCTGACTGATCACTGATCCAGCACGACACTCTCCAAGGCTTGACACTTCCCGCACCCACATGTTAAATGAACCGTTCCTCAAGATTGGAGAAGAGATATGTACGCGATTGTTGAAACAGGTGGTAAGCAATATCGGGTAGAAGCTGGGACGACGATTCAGGTTGAAAGCCTGCCTGGCGATGTCGGAGCGCAAGTAGAACTGGCCCAGGTCCGCCTCGTACATGGTGATGCCGGATTCCTCATCGGGCAACCACTCGTCGCAGGAGCCAAGGTCACAGCCGAAATTGTGCGTCAGGGACGCACTCGATCTATTACCGTATTCAAGAAAAAACGCCGCAAGAACTACCGACGTACTCGTGGGCATCGGCAAGGATTCACCAAGCTCATGATTACCGGTATTGCAACGGCCTAAATTTAGAGTGGGAAGGATAGACCATGGCAACAAACAAAGGTGGCGGATCCTCACGTAACGGTCGCGACAGTAACCCCCAATACTTGGGAGTGAAAGCCTATGGCGGTCAGACGGTCACGGCAGGCAGCATTATCGTTCGTCAGCGCGGAACCAAGTTCTTTCCCGGCTTCAATGTGGATCTGGGAAGAGACCATACGCTCTTCGCCAAAACATCTGGCGTGGTCAAGTTTGAAGGTGGAGGCGGCCGACGAAGAGTCAGTGTGTACCCGAGCTCGGCTAAGTCCTAGCCTTCTATTTCCACTCTCCCCTTCACGAGCCAGGCAGGCATTCTCCCTCCCTCTTTAGGACCAGGTTCGGGTATACTTCTACATCCCCTCATCATAACTCGGCTGTAGGAAACTAGCATCCCATGTTTGTCGACGAAGTACGCGTGACGGTACAGGCCGGACGAGGCGGGAACGGCATCTGCAGCTTCCGGAGGGAGATGTTTGTCCCGCGAGGAGGCCCGGACGGCGGAGACGGTGGTCATGGCGGTGACGTCATTATGACTGCATCGCATCGGCTGACGACTCTGCTCGACCTCCGGTATCAAAACCACTACGAGGCACAAGATGGGAAACACGGTGGTGGTTCGAACTGTACCGGACGTTCAGGTGAGGACATCACGATCAATGTCCCGGTCGGAACCATCGTCTACGATGACCAGTCAAAAGACATTCTCGCGGACTTTACCGAAGACGGCCAAACAGCCGTGATCGCTCATGGAGGGCGTGGCGGGAAGGGTAACAGCAACTTTGCGACATCCGTCAACCGCGTGCCGACCAAATGCACGCCAGGCACTCCCGGTGAAGAGCGTACCCTGCGACTGGAGCTCAAGCTACTGGCTGATGTTGGGCTGGTGGGATTTCCCAATGCGGGAAAATCCACCCTCATCTCTGCAATTTCTGCAGCTCGTCCCAAGATTGCAGATTATCCCTTCACCACGCTGGTTCCCAATCTTGGCGTGGTCCGATGGGGATCCGATCGCAGCTTTGTGGTGGCTGATATCCCCGGCTTGATCGAAGGAGCACATGAAGGGAAAGGCCTGGGGGTGCAGTTTCTCCGCCATATCGAACGGACCGCGTTTTTACTCCACCTGATCGATGTCTCGGAGTGGGCCACCGACGAGCCACAAAGCAGCTTTGAGACCCTCAGGCAGGAACTCGCCGCCTATGACCAGGAGCTGACTGCACGCCCCTTTGCCGTCGTCCCAACCAAAATTGATGTCGTTGGGGCCGGTGAACGGCTGGAGCAACTCCAAGCCTTTTGCAAGGACCGGGGGTATCCATGCTTCCCGATCTCCGCCGCCACCAATACGGGGCTGGACACCTTGATCCTCTATGTCGGGAAGCAGGTTGATATGTTGCGGATGCTGCCATGCGAGACACAGTCCTAACGCAGGCCAGGCGGATCGTCATCAAAATCGGCAGTAGTCTGATCGCCTCGCGCGCAGAGGGGCTACGCCCCGACAGAATTGAGCGGTTGGCCGATGAGATTGCCGCACTCAAAGGACAAGGACGGGAGATTCTGATCGTCTCATCCGGTGCCATCGTCTCTGGTATCAGAAAACTGCAGCTAAAAGAATATCCGAAAAACCTTCCGGTGAAGCAGGCTGCGGCAGCCGTGGGACAAAGTCGCCTGATGTGGGCCTATGAAAAGGCCTTCGAGCGTCTCTCGATCCAGGTGGCACAGATTCTCCTCACCCACCAGGATCTTGAAGATCGCCGCCGTTTCCTGAACGCCCGCCATACCCTTTCGACCCTGATTGATTTTGGCATCGTGCCGATCATCAATGAAAACGATACCGTCGCTGTTGAGGAGATCAGAGTCGGTGACAACGATACCCTAGCCAGTGAAGTGGCTCATCTGGCCGATGCAGACCTCTTGGTGATTTTGTCCGACGTTGATGGGCTATATACAGAAGATCCTCGGAAAACCCCTTCGGCCACCCTGATTCCATTCATCCCAGCCATCACTGACGATATCGAGCGACTGGCCGGCGTGTCCAGCACCTTCGAAGGCACGGGCGGCATGGCCACGAAGCTCCGGGCGGCCAAGAAGGTCGGCCAATACGGAATCTCCACCTTAATCCTCAATGGAGAACGAGCTGGGCTCCTTGCCACAGCGCTGACAGCAGGGACCGGTGGGAGTCTGTTTCTGGCCAAGGAACGCCGCCTGAACAGCCGAAAACATTGGATCGCCTTCACGCTTCGCCCGCGTGGCCAGATTCACCTCGACCAAGGGGCCGTTGATGCTCTCGCTCAACGAGGAAAAAGCCTGCTCGCATCCGGTATTCGTGAAGTCATCGGACCATTCGAAGCCGGCGATCCGGTGAGTTGCTTCGATCCAAACGGAAAGGAATTTGCCAAAGGCCTGGTGAACGTGTCGTCAGACCTCTTAGACCGGATGAAAGGCCTCAAGACGACCGTGATTCACAAACAGTTCGGCCCCCAAGAGTATGAGGAAGTCATTCACCGAGACAATCTCGTCATCCTCTGACATGGTGAGTGTTGAGTGATGTCACAAGCGTCCGAAAACTCACCCCTCACCCCTCACCCCTCACCCTCAAACGGCAAGCTGGGCCTTCTCGGTGGCAGCTTCAACCCCATCCACAACGGCCATCTCGCGATCGCCCATCTGGTATATGAACGGCTACAACTCTCTCAGGTCCTCTTTATTCCAACTGGCGACCCACCCCACAAACAGATTGAATCACTGGCCCCCGCACAGGCTCGCCTCGAAATGGTCACGCTCGCCATCGCAACAATCCCCTTCTTCGAGGTATCGGCCATTGAGATCAATCGGGCCGGGAAGTCGTACTCAATAGACACAGTCCGAGAGATCCAAGCACAGTACGGTCAGGCATGGAGACTGTTCTTTATCATTGGGTTAGATGCATTTCTTGAGTTCCCTACCTGGAGAGCCCCTGAGAAGCTTCTACGGTTGTGTCATTTCGTGGTCGTCCCTCGTCCCGGACAATCATTCCAATCCCTCAGCAAGATGCCCCTACTGTCCAACCTGAATACACAAGCCCTTAGGCAATTGGATCTCGGCACCGTAGACCAGGTGGACATCGCCGTTCCTGGCTCATCCGGTGTCACCTGTTTACCACTCCCCCCTTGTCTCATCTCGGCCTCGGAGATCAGAAAGAGGGTGCAATCCGGCATACCGCTGGCAAATATGTTGCCCACCTCGGTCGAATCTTATATACTTCAGCATAGCCTTTATCAGGAGGACCGTAATCGCACGCACATCTAAGGCCACAGCCCTCGCCGTCGCCAAGGCGATGCTCGACAAGAAGGCCCTTGATGTTCAAGTCCTCCATGTCGCCCCACTGACTTCAATCGCTGACTACCTGGTCCTTGGGTCGGCAGAATCCGACCGGCAGACGCGCGCAGTCGCTGATTCGATCGTTGACGCACTTTCTCGTGTAAACCAACGGCCACTGAGTCTTGAAGGGACAACTTCAGGCCAGTGGGTCCTCATCGATTTTGGCGATGTAGTCGCCCATGTGTTTCGACAGGATGCCCGATCGCATTACGCGCTCGAGCGTCTGTGGAGTGACGCACGGCAGATTCCCATTTCAGACAAGGCCTCGGCACCGACTCCTGAGGTAAAGGAACGGCTGACCCGGAAAACACGTTCGTAGAAGATGGTTTAAGCGATGTTCAAACTGCTGATCACCATTTTTCTCATCAGTGCGGGCGTGTTCGTGTATGGCTACTTCCGCGAGCTGAACCCCGGTACGGTCGTCATCCACACCAGCCCAGGAGTGGAGTTCGATCTCAGCCCGGTCACTCTGGTGTTGATCTCGATGGCCGGAGGAGCCGTCCTCGCGACCTTCGTCGTCGGTCTGCAGCAGACCGCACACCTCATCCTCAATTGGCGCAGTCAACGGCTCGTCCGCCGCAAAGAAAAGGTTGACAAGCTTCACCGAGACGGAACCCATGCGTTCATGTCGAAGCGCACGTCGGAAGCCATTGCGCTGTTGGAAAAAGCCCTCGCAATCGACCCAACACGAGTTGATTCACTGCTCTGGCTGGGGAACATCTATCGTTCGGAACAAAACTTTCCCGAGGCCATCCGACTCCACCAACATGCGCAGCGGGTGGACGATCGGAATATTGAAGTGTTGCTGGAATTGGGGAAAGATCTCGAAGGAGCCAGGCGGTACGAAGAAGCCCTGCAGGCCCTTCAGCAAATTCTCAAGATCGAACCCGACAACCTCACCGCCTTGATCCGAAAACGAGATCTCAACATCCGCCTGGAGCGATGGAATGAGGCACTCGAAGTCCAGCACCGCCTGCTCAAAGCCAACCTCCCCGCCCCAGAAAAACAGGCGGAGGCGGCACTACTCCTGGGATGCATGTATGAAGTGGGTCGCCAGCTACTCGAACGCGGCCATCCCGACAAGGCCCGCCGATACTTCCGAGGCGCCATTAAGAAAGACCGTGCCTTCCTCCCCGCCTACATCGGCATCGGAGAAATTCTGATCCATGAGGGGAAAACAAAAGACGCCGTCGAGATTCTGAAAAAGGTCTACACACGCACTCGAAGCGTCATCATTCTCCATCGGCTGGAGGAACTGTTCCTGGATCAAGGCGAGCCCAGCGAAATCATCCGGGTCTATCAGGACGCATTACAGCAGGACCCGCAGAATCCCGTGCTCCAGTTCTACCTGGGCAAGCTCTACTACCGGCTTGAAATGGTGGATGAAGCGTTCGATCTTCTGTCAACGATTGAAGGCCCGCAAGATCATCTGCTGGACTACCACAAGATCATGGCCAACCTCTATCTGAGGAAACAGCAATTTGAAGAGGCCATTACTTCCCTCAAGAAAGCGCTGAGTTTCAAGAAACGTGTGGTGGTGCCCTATATCTGTACCCAGTGTCAGCAGGAGTCCGTCGAATGGACAGGTCGGTGCCGCCGCTGTGCCAAGTGGAATACGCTCACGGCCCTCCCCTGGATCGAAACCAGTCAGGTTGCTACCAACCAGGAGAAAGAACCGTCCCCCATCCCGTCTGTCCCCTACCGAGGCATTGCTTCTCCGTTTGAAACCGTGTAGGTTTCCCGCCAGTACCTGCTGCATACTTAGGCGAACGAGGCTGCAGTCCCTTGCCCCGTCATTGAACAAACTTCAATCTCAACAGATCATCTGTCGTATCATTTATTGAGGAACCTATGACCTACATGATGTTGGCGGACAAAGCACTCCATGATGAACCTTTGACCAGAGAAGAATGTCACTCCGTTTTGAACGCCCCAAATGAGGACCTGCTCGTGTTATTACATGCGGCCTTTCAAGTACGATCCAAATACTTCGGCCGAACCGTCCGTCTGCAGATGTTGCAGAATGCCAAGAGCGGCGCCTGTCAGGAAGATTGTCACTACTGTTCCCAGTCGTCCATTTCAACGGCGCCGATCGAGCGATACAACCTACTCCCGCAGAAACAGATGATGGAAGGCGCCCGACAAGCCGCTGCCTCGAAAGCCCAGCGGTACTGCATCGTCATCAGTGGACGGAGCCCGTTGGATCGTGAAATCGATGAAATTGCAGGAGCCGTCCGTTCCATCAAACAGGAAGTTCCGATCCAAATCTGTTGTTCCCTCGGCTTGATGAGTGAATCCCAAGCGAAGAGGCTGAAAGCGGCCGGTGTGGATCGCGTGAACCATAATCTGAACACCAGCGAAGCCTTCCACGCGTCGATTTGCACCACTCATACATTTCAAGACCGGTTGGCGACGATCAAGAACGCACGCGCGGCGGGATTGGAAATCTGCTCAGGTGGCATCGTCGGCATGGGTGAGAGCGACGAGGACCTGATCGAGCTGGCGACGGCCCTGCAAGACGTCAAGCCGGACTCCATACCCTTGAACATGCTCACCCCAGTCTCCGGCACCCCATTCGAACAGGCTGACAACCTCACGCCACAGCGCTGTTTGAAGGTACTCTGCCTCTTCCGGTTCCTACATCCTCGGACAGAGATCCGCATCGCCGGCGGCCGCGAGCACAACCTGCGCAGCCTTCAACCACTGGCGCTCTATCCGGCCGACTCCGTCTTCGTGAACGGCTACCTGACGACACCAGGAGCCCCGGCGCCCGAAGTCTGGGGTATGATTGAAGATCTCGGCTTTACCATCGAAGTGGACTATCAGCAACCGGTCGCCGGCTGATTTGGACAGTGGGCGGCTGACAGGACTTGCCCACAGCTGCTGAAGTGAGCCCCATGAAGAGAAAGCAGCAGTCGGAAAACACGCGGTTCGTGCAGGGCGTTGGACGTGCACTTCTTCGAGCTGCGAAAGCAGCTCGAAGAACCGCCAAGATGTACGGGACACCGATCTATGTGTGGGAAAACGGGAAGGTGGTGGCAAAGAAACCTTGGAATCTCTGACCTGTCACTCAGTTCAGATCGTCCCCGAGGAGGGGAAGGACTTATAAGTCAATGCGTATGGTAGACCCGATTCTGCCTCGGAAAGTGCGCATGACGAACCACGCAATCCTGTCACCGGCAAATTCCCATGGTGGATCCCATTCCGACTTCTAATTAGCCATACTCCTTATGATGACATCGACAGAGGGTAGTACTGCGACAACGGCAACGACCAAAAGATATAATGGCGACATGACCTTAGAATCATTAGAATTCTGGTCGTGGTGGTTCAATGTGACGGTCGTCTTACTCACGGCATTACTCGCAATAGCAGGCTTCTTTGCATGGAAGTTTTCTTCTGAACTTGGCACACGTAAAGACGATGCACTTAGCCGTTTCCAAATTGAATCCTCTAGGTTGATTGCTCAAGCGAATGAACGTGTAGCCCAAGCGGAGGCAAGGGTAGCCGAAGCAAACAAAGGAATCGAAGGAGCTCGCCGAGAAACAGCGGTGTTGTCCCGCGAAGCCGCTCTCTCAAGTGAACGTACAGGCAAATTAGAACTCGAAACAGAAACCCAGCGTAAGCTAACAGCTGAAGCTACTGAACGTGGGAAACAACTTGAGCTCGAGCTAGAGAAAACCAGACTAGAATTAGCCAAACTTAAGGCTCCGCGAACTCTCACGCCAGAGCAACAAGAGCGAATCGCCCACAAGCTAAGACAATTTTCTGAAACTCCATTTGATTGTTTTGTCAGCCAGGATACTGAACCAATAGACTTGATGCTGAATATTTCTGACGCGCTTACAAGAGCTGGCTGGGTCCATAAACCCATTGAGGGACACGCGGCTGAACTAAACGTTCGAGGGAAACCGGCAGCAGGACTTGTGATATTAACCGGCATAGAGGTACAAATTCATATATCACGCCTAGACGATTGGAGCAAAAGCGTTCATGCCTTAGTAGCTGCCTTGAGTGAGGAGGGCATTGCCGCCACTCTCAAGGCGTTCAACCATAAGAACGAACACCCGAATGCGATCCACATTAAGATTGGCAAAAAGCCATAGCGCAGGTGAATGAGAAAGTCCGCTGGCGGAAACTGGCTGGTGGCGCGAGCGGAGAGTAGCCCGATCAGGAGTTCCGTTGTTGCATCCGTTTGATCGAGCAATAGAGTGCATAGCCTTGGGCCATCATCCCGGTCACAAGTAAGCCCAGAGCAGTCTGAAGCCACGGTGAGTCAGGATGATCAAGACCGTACATGCCGATGACGAACCCAAGGGCAATGGCAATGATGCCGACGGAGCGCGCAATCATGCCACTCAGCTGCCAATTTCTTGTCGGAGGGGTTTTGGGAGGAGTCACGTCCTCAGTCTACCCCTGAGTAGAATGAGAGATCAATTGGGGCTACTGCTCTTGGGACATTTGTCCACTTAGGCTAGGCTATCGACATACTCGACGTGGAGGCTGAAGGGGAAATTGGCTGCTCAACGAAGTCTCATAAGAATCCAGCAGGGCTAGACAACGTGACAGCACCAGGCTACGATGACCAAGGAATACTTGATGAGGCTTAATAATGAGTGAATTGATCTTCCTTGTCGAAGAAGCCCCTGATGGTGGATTTACCGCCCGCGCACTAGGCCAATCTATTTTTACTGAAGCGGATACCCTGGCAGAATTGCCTGAAAAAGTCAGGGATGCAGTCCGCTGTCACTTTGAGGAAGGAAAGGGCCCAAAAATTGTTCGCCTCCACCATGTTCGCGAAGAAGTTATCGCCGTATGAGGCTTCCTCGCGATCTCTCTGGAAATGATCTCGCCCAAGCGCTTCGCCAGCTCGGTTATTCCATTACTCGCCAAGCCGGTAGCCATCTTCGCCTCACGACGCTTCAACATGGCGAGCACCACATCACAATCCCACAACATTCACCGCTCCGTATCGGAACGCTTTCGGCCATTCTTACTGATGTCGCAACCCATTTTGACATTAGTCGCGATCAGCTTGTGGCTCAGCTCTTTGGACCAGGGAAGTAGCTTCGAGGGATAAAACTATCGATTCGATAGTCAGCGAGCTTCGACGATCCGAAACCGCACTTCGTCTACATATGAGTATGCAGAGGTCTGCTCTCCAGCGAAGAGGCCGCACCGATAGAGGCCTGGTGTCCAGCCGGCTTTTGGAGGGGTGAGAAGAAAATAGCCGGATCGGTCATTCGTGGTGGTCATGACGTGATCTTGCACCGTCGTCTGCGAATCTTCCACCATGTCGGATGTTTCCAGCCCGCATCGTGCGGTCAGCGGCACGGCATCGAACGAATCTGATACCAGTCGAAACACCAAATAGATCTCCCGTTGACTGGCAGGAAATGTGTCCCCCGGATTCAGAGGAATGAATTCATGGGCGCCGGTTGGAAAATCGTCCCGCACGACCTTGGCGGACGAAATGACAAAGCGAAACCAGCTGAAATCCGCATCTCGGCCGGCAATCGCCGCCCCGGTATCCAGCGTCTTCTGTGGCTTCAGCGTTTCAACCGCTTTTGCATAGAGCGCGGCTTCTGGCAATTCAGGAGCCCTGTTGCCGGACTCCCTCTCCGCGTTCGCCTCCTCTTCCTTGAGTCTTGCCAGCTCTGGGACATGGGGCCGTACCTTGTCCAACCAGCGGGCAATCTTCTCCTTGGCAAGCACACGCGTACCGGCTGGGAGAGGCACATCCTTATTGGCTTGTTCAAACTCAACGGCCGCGTCATAGAGAATCTGAAAGTGAACGAAGGCCTCTTCCCACCGCTCTAGCTCGACATAGCACTGACCCATTCGATAGGTCGTATCCGCATAATCTTCCTCGTTCGGATTGAGATTTGATAATTGCCCGAACACAGCGAGCGCATCTTCGCAACGACCGAGTTGCATGAGCGTCAGCCCCAACTGGTGCGTGGCGATGGGATCGCCGGGGTTGAGTGCCAACAATTTCCGATAAACTGGCTCAGCCTCCTGAAAGCGACCGGCCTCAAATAGCTTCCAGGCTTCCGAACGAAGGGCGGCCCATTCTTTCAGCTGCGTGGCGGTAGCGGTCGGCGTCAGAACCGGTGTGAACCGCCGTCCTCGTTCCATCGACTCATAGAGTTGCGCAAGTTGGTTTTTGGCCGGGAGCTCAAGCGGAGACCCGGACGGAACATGCTGCAGCACATATTGCAGATCAGCATCGGCGGCTTGATAATCCAGCACATCGAAGTGTGCACGAGCCAGGGCAAGTCGCCAACCCAGAAACTCCGGCTTGAGTTCCACCGCTCGCTTGTACGATTCCAGCGATTCCTCTAAGCGATCGAGCTTCCGAAGCTCCTGTGCCAACCGCCAGTGAGCCAGTGGATTCTTGGCATCAATCCGCACGATGGAGCGAAGCTCTGCAATGGCCTCCGCTTCCTGTCCCCACCGAACCAGCACCGCCCATTTCGACCAACGAACGTCCATGGCACTCGGGTCTACAGCCAGGACGTGGTCGTACGCCTGCACAGCTTCTTTTGGATCGCGCAACGTGGAGAGAATGTCTCCGCGCAACTGTTCGAGGGCGAGCGCTTGGGGATGGTCATGAATCGCCTGCTCGAGCAACTCAAGCGCGGATGTCGTCGCCCCACTCTCCCAGGCAGCTTTAGCCTGTTCGGCTGCCTTCTCCATCACAAGGGTGGACGGATCCACACCCCCTATCGCCGGCATGGAGCCAGACAGGAGGGAGAAAAGGATTGTCGGCAGGTAAAACAGTAACTGATTCTTCACGGTCTTCGCACCTGATCGCAAGGAGTCATTCCAGCCTATTCGAGCAGTCTCCGCTAGAAGGTCACTATATCAAGAAGCCATGAGGTGGCGAAATGAATGGCCTCAGCAGGCAGGTGCTTGACGACCAGAAACAAGTACCGTAGCGTATCCGCTCATGTACGGTAAGGATCCGGCCGTGGTCAGGAGACTCATCGGCAGCAGCTGTATCGCCCCATCGAGATCCACCGCTGGCTGCAAGCCGAATGGTTTCGTGCCCAGGTGCGTCACGGATATGGCAAGGTCCAGCTGACTCCAAGCGGGAGAAACTTCATCGCCCGCAAATCGCTCGACGGGTCTCAATAAACATGCACTTGTCTCACCATCATTGCTGCCTACCGTTGCAGTCTTGCATTTGCCATCGGAACGGATTTCAGCCGGAGATCAGATTCAGAAGCGATCTATCATTCCCACCTACAGAGTGAATGAGGAAGCATCACGATCTCCCACCAATCACCCGCATTGTGTTACTTTTCTCTCTCCTGCTTGCTCCATAATCTGCTAACCTGGCATGGAAGGAAATGTCGAATGACGACTGGAGGTGAGGCATGCTTTTAGTAACAGGCGGTGCCGGATATATCGGTTCTCACACCTGTGTTGAGCTACTCCAAGCGGGACATGACGTGACCGTCTTCGATAATTTCTGCAACAGTCACCCCGAATCGCTCGAGCGGGTGCAACGGATCACAGGAAAGCAACTCCGTATCATCCGTGGTGATATCCGCGACCGGGAGGCGCTGGTGACGGCGCTACGGGAAAGTGGGGCGCAAGCCGTGATTCATTTTGCCGGACTTAAGGCCGTCGGCGAATCCGTCCGCCAGCCGCTGTCCTACTACGACAATAATGTCATCGGCTCGTTACGGCTGTTAGAGGCCATGGGCATTTGCGGGGTCAAGACGCTGGTCTTCAGCTCCTCCGCCACGGTGTACGGGGATCCCCAACGGC
>Ga0224510_10002118_pt1 | contig 12233 bp, 9 predicted proteins | sample SF_May12_sed_USG_FD_170161 | JGI IMG/M metagenome (GOLD analysis project Ga0224510, IMG submission 170161) | Sediment microbial communities from San Francisco Bay, California, United States - SF_May12_sed_USGS_4_1 | ecosystem: Environmental > Aquatic > Marine > Sediment | place: USA: California... | reverse complement strand
GACGTGACAGTGTGTAGCCAGCTGTATACTGGAGATGATGACTACTATAAAGACGTGACAGTGTGTAGCCAGCTGTGTACTGGAGATGATGACTACTATAAAGACGTGACAGTGTGTAGCCAGCTGTATACTGGAGATGACTACTATAAAGACGTGACAGCGTGTAGCCAGCTGTATACTGGATGATGACTACTATAAAGACGTGACAGTGTGTAGCCAGCTGTGTACTGGAGATGACTACTATAAAGACGTGACAGCGTGTAGCCAGCTGTATACTGGAGATGATGACTACTATAAAGACGTGACAGTGTGTAGCCAGCTGTATACTGGAGATGATGACTACTATAAAGACATGACAGTGTGTAGCCAGCTGTATACTGGATGATGACTACTATAAAGACGTGACAGTGTGTAGCCAGCTGTATACTGGAGATGATGACTACTATAAAGCCGTGCCAGTGTGTAGCCAGCTGTATACTGGAGATGATGACTACTATAAAGCCATGACAGTGTGTAGCCAGCTGTATACTGGAGATGATGACTACTATAAAGACGTGACAGTGTGTAGCCAGCTGTATACTGGAGATGATGACTACTATAAAGACGTGACAGTGTGTAGCCAGCTGTATACTGGATGATGACTACTATAAAGCCGTGACAGTGTGTAGCCAGCTGTATACTGGAGATGACTACTATAAAGACGTAAGCAAGGCAGAAGTTAACGGTTTATTATCCCTGTAAACACTGAAACCTACAAAGACAAAATCTAAACTAAATAATACAGATCAAAATGCAGATCTACAGTTTACATGTACATAGATTTGTTTAAGAGATCCAGTATGATGTTAAAAGAAATAATGTCAAAATTAAATATATGTATGTAAATATTAGGGCTGGGTCGATACGGAAAAAACCCGATACGATACGTATTGCGATACGCATAAAGCAATACGCAATACGTATTGACGATACGATACAAAGGTAAACATTTGAGGACATTAAGAATTTAGATAAGTTCAAATCCTTGTTATAATCAATATAGGGGGAAAAAATGTCATAATAAAACAACGCATTAATATTCTTTAATTCAGTTTAATAATTCATCATTTAAAAACAAAACATCAAAAGAAAGGTCAGGAAGTTACAGGAACTCACTTCTAAGACGGGGGTAAATGTAAAAAAATGTCTGAAACTGTAAAAACAACATTAGTAAACACATTACTATTTTTCAAATTTTAAGTTTGAGTTGCTTCCCTTTGTATCGATACGCCGCGATACCGATAACCGAACCGTATCGTACTGCAAAAACCGGTATAAATCGGTTTATTGATATATCGACACAGCCCTAGTAAATATATTACTATGACAGAAATGTCACGCCAGTGTAGGATTTCATTATTTAGACTTACACCATGGTGAGATGAGGGTATGCATTGCCATCGGTGAACATTGGATGAGCAAGACAAATGGCTTGAATACTGTAAAAAAAACACAAAATGTGTAAAATACTAAAGAACTTACTACACTATCATATTATAACATGATGTCTAGAGTTATAAAAGAACAGTGGAGAAACTTTTTATTAAAGCGATTGGAAGCGAAAGAAAAATTGTACGAATGATAAAGGTACGAAAGAGAAATATTTTAAACATCGAATAAATTAAAAATGCGAAAGAGTTGGTACAAACTAATTATTATGGATATCAATAACACATAAAGGGATTAAATGCATGTAATGGACTTACCTAAAACCAAAGGCTTGTCTAGAAACTGTTCATTTTAATGCGATTTTGAAACGCGCCGAAAATTGCACACGAAAAATATGAGCATTGTGGAAAATGCTTTCCGGTTACAGATAACTATTAAATATTAAAACAGTGACAACAAATATTTAGTAATTTCACTTCATTCCGTATATGAAAGCATTTATTGGCATCACACGACCCTGAGACATGAAGGCTAGCCTAAATCTTGATAACCCGTGGCATTGTTGACTCAGTTTTTTTGTCTTTGAAAAATAAATATTATGATTTCGTGTTAATTACCAAGTCCCGACACCCCTGGGTTCAACTAACAAACGCCAATGTGCTTACAAAACGCACACTGTCTGAAAGCTCTAGTAATTTTACGCACTAAAATAGCTAAATCGCATATGCAAAGTTAAGAGTTGTCACACTAGAACCGAAAAACGGGCTTATCAGGCGGTTTTGGTGTCCGTTTACGTCACTTCCGGTCTAAATCCACATGCTGTGCAGTTTTTCCTGTGCACCTTGCCAAGAGGAATCCAACGAGCCCTCATTTGTTGAAATCGGTCATGGTATGGTCATTTGACTTCAACATACGCTCTCCGACTGTATATTATTTGCTGCATTCACCTTGCCAGGGAACAAAAAATTCTAAGACACTCATTTCCGGTCAGAGGTCCATATTTGTGATTCTGTCACTTGCTGCACATCTTTACGATTCGAACAAGCCCTTGGTGATCCAAATCGGCCCGTGCAGTCCCGTGCTATTCACATTTGAGTTTAGCGCGTAATATACATATGAGCGTCTATAATGTGGCTTATCGCGTACAAATACCAGAAAAATGCATATCGTTTGAATTTAATGTAACCCGACTCTACAGAAAGCCCACACATGGAGCTTGATCGCGTTGCATTTAACAAATAACCACAACCCTAGCGTAACCCTAACCATAGCCCTAAACAAAAATATCCCCTAGCCTCTCAAAGACACACTCGAATGCTTTGGATTGTTGAAAACAGGTACCTATAATGACGAGTGCACTATCGTTCATTTAATAAATACGTGCATTTTGGTGTTATCGTCAAAACTCAACCGGTTTTTAATGCACACTGAACATTTAATCATGCGGGTACGGCCTCGTGAAGCTTATTCACGAAAAAGAAAGTGCGCAAAACCAATAGAATGCCCTAGAATCAGAACAAATTGTGTTAAATAATGAGTTCGTTGCCCCGATGTGTTTACTAATGGTCACATTGCCATATTATGCGCATTACCAGCAGACTGGGGCAGATAACTGACACCGCACATATTTGCACACTATTAACGTGTTTGCGCGCACCACACCGATCGTAACAACTCGGCCATTTCCGTCCTGTCGGAAAGTAACCGAAGACGTCGCCGAGGGGTCCCGATCGGCACTATTCGCCGAGAAGAAAACTCTAAACGAAAACCACATACTCGCAAACAAGATGCATGACAGCACTACAAACCTCGACTAGTGTGCACCGATGACGGCTCAAAATATGACTTACCCCCATACAAATGATGCACACCGACACCATCTATTAACGAACTTCACAAGTTTATTTTTTAGAGTGTATATCCTAGTGGGTAGTCGGCTTTATCAAATTGCAACTCTGCATCCTCAAATCCCGTCCATCAGTCTACTAGTCAAAAACATCATGCCGGCGCGCACACACATTGTTTTCACTTTACAAACTCTTTTCGCTAATACCACCGGCCCAACAGCCGCAAATTACTTGCCGGTACTCGCGTTCATTCCTACAACGTCTCGGCTATTATACTCACTCGTCTCACCTCCCAGATCTCATCACCAGTCATACAATTCCAACTTCCCCACCTTCAGTACGCACAGCGCAAAATCTTCAGCAGCCAGCTCAATTCTCCTATTCTAACACGTACATGATCTCGACCAGTTCTCCTACTGGACGGCCACTACGCTGATTCTCTACACCTACACCTACGTACTACAGGGGCAAAGATCTATCACTTATACAGTATAACCCTTGCTCAATTGTTACCATTTGCTGTAGAAAACACGTACACACATTAAACAATGCATTAGTCATGCTAGCCTGAGCACAGTGTAACATTGCCCACCCCTGTCTTTCATTATTATGTACTTTCATCCGAAAAATAGTCTTTATCGAGCGACTATGAAGCAACCTTCGATCATATATGTACAACATTTATACAAGGGAGACAACTCTCGGGCGTCTATGAAGCCTTTAGTGTGCAATTCAATTGTTGACTGCTACTTTAATCGATTAATCCATCCCAATTCTTTATAAAATGAAGCCATTTTTCACCCAAACTTGGACGAGGACTGGTGGAAATCTAAACGTGAAAGTGATCAGTTTTCTAATAAAATACCATTTAGACTCTTAAATGAATCGAACGCTACCAGGAACGGATGATGTCTATGCTTGTTTATTCATCAAATTGGATATTTGCAACTACCGCGACAATGTGAACAGCGTTTGACAGCTTCTACAACAGTACTAGTAACCTTTTTAAAACACGTTTTTTCTCATTCTCTGTCAACACGTTTCCTCCATACGATCACTCTAGCCTTCTGGCTGCCAGTGTTGGTCCGCCTCTCATCAACAAACGCTAATCTCTTATGACTATTCTTTTGATTTTCGATTTTGTACACATGCTTGTAATTATAACATGTATTCAGTATGCCTTTCATGTATGAATTATATATGCAGAATTTCACAAGTTTGACCATTTGGGGGCTCCAAAACAACTCTTAACAAGAGTCCCATACTGGGGTCTGAACACTGAGCACCTGGCATAGCTAAACTTGATGGGTGGGGTAACTTACAGTATAAACACAGTACATGTATGTATGTTGTGTGTTGACAGGTGCGTGCAGACGGCCTACTTATCAGCCCCGAAGAAGACCGCTATGAGCGCCGTGAGAACCCTGTATGCGCGCTGTGTGCGCGCCGTGAGAACGATGCAGCAACTTCTTGTGCGCTGTTAGAGTGTCATGGACGCTGTAAGAACGCTGTGGGAACGTCGTGTGAACGCTGTACATAGGGACGCTGTGAGAACGCTGTGGCAACGCTGTGGGGGTCTTCTAGAGCGCCATGGGCGCGTTGTGGGGGCGCCGCGTGCACGCTGTAAAGACGCCGTGTAACTCCTGCATTTGGAGTAGACGTTTGCAATGCATTTTGATAATAATACAAATACAAATTGTAATCATAAAATGTACTAAAATATATAAATTATTTATTATAATAAATGCAAATGGTATATGCTTCATTCAACTAACAACACTTAGAGCTTGACCATAGTTTGTCTTTTATTTCGATAATAAGTTGTTTAACAACAAAAAACTCAACTAAAACACATCATTATAAAAGCTATTCAATGTACACTACTTAGTATATGTGTGTTACTAAATATGTTGCAAGTCCTGCGTGACTTTAAACATTTTAACAAAGTTCTGTTAAATACTATGACGCATTGCTTCGAAAAGTAAAAACAGATCACTATGTTTGCAAAATAGGTTTGCTCAAAATAAAAAAGTAAAAAATCTTAAACGCGATGATAGTCGTGAGCGCGCCGTGTGCGCACCGTGATAACGTTGTGTGCGCCCCGTGAGCCCGCCGTGAACACGCTGCAGCAAATGCTTGCGCGCCGTAGAAGTGTCATAGACGCTATAAAGACGCTGTGGGAACGTCGTGTGGACGCTGTAGGGACGCTGTGAGGACGTTGTGTACACGCTAAAAATGGCGAATTTGATATTTTACACGTATTTCGCGGCGTCCCCACAGCGCGCTGACAGGTTTGTCAAACGCGACATACAAACGCCGTGGCATCGCCGTTTGGTGTGACAGGGTCTTTAGAGCTTGACCATAGTTTTCCTTTTCATAAGTTGTTTAACAAAAATAAATCTCAACTAAAACACATAGTTACAATAGCTATTCGATGTTCACTACTTAGTATATGTGTGTTATTAAACATATTGCAAGTCCTGCATGATTTAAACATTCTAACATCTGTAAAATACTAGGACGAATTGCTTCGAAAAGTCAAAATATATCACTACGTTTGCAAAATATGGTTGCTCAAAATATCAAATTAAAAAAAATAATCTTAAACGCTATGATCGCCGTGAAAACGCTGACGTCATCATTGACGATTTCCGAAATTGATTTTGTTAAGAAAAATATTTGTTTTGACTCCTTTTAATATGAATTCATCTTACTTTGAAACTAATATAAAGAAATGTTTGCCAACCATGCTGAAGTTAGCTTGTTTTGAGTTTTTAACATTCATGAGTGTCAAATGATCGTTGGAAAGATCTTAAGGCCAAAAAAATCTTGTGTTTAGGGCAACGGTCTTAAAAACTTTAGGTAGGGTCGGCTCTGTTTTTTTTAAGAATTGAAACCTCAATTATAAAGACCCCAACAAAAAGAAACGGTATTTCCGTAAAAAAGTCTAGGGTCGGCCGGTTCCGATAGGTAGGGTCGGGTTGCCCGAAACACAAGATTATTTTTTAGGCCTAAATGCGCGTTCACAAGATTCTACTTTTATAATTTTTATTTATCAAATTTGTGGTTTTTACTTTCACGTTTTTATCCTCAATCATTAACAACCACGTTCTGTACAATTTATAAAAGCAATAGCTAACGTAGAGACGTAACGTCAATATCGCGAGTGACGTCGGAAAGTCGTCCAAGCGTTTTAAAACTAAAAAATAAGAATCCTTCATCAAAGACATCTTATGAAAATGCATGGTGGTGAAATTTCATGATATAACATTTCTGATGAAAACTACATTTTCAAATAAAATATAGGGGCGCTGAAAAATTGTTGGAGCTATGAACTTGTTTTCCTTTGGACGTGGTGATTTGACGGCCTTTATTCTATAACACCAGCAATCCTGGTGTGACGGTAACAAGCCTCTACAATCCTGGTGTGACGGTAACAAGCCTCTACAATCCTGGTGTGACGGTAACAAGCCTCTACAATCCTGGTGTGACGGTAACAAGCCTCTACAATCCTGGTGTGACGGTAACAAGCCTCTACAATCCTGGTGTGACGGTAACAAGCCTCTACTCCGCTTCTTCCTCACACGAGTCAGATGTGAGCGGGACCACGAGGCTCACCGCATGATCGAGCATCAACGGGTAGCTCCACACATCTTCAAGCTCCTCCCAATGCGGCATATTTTCTTTGATCTTGTGATAAGGTTTATCACAAACAGGAAGTACATGTATGCTTTTTTGTATGTTCTAGGTCAGATTGTCACCTGACAATATAATCCTAATCTAATGGAATAAAATTGACCATGTACTGTTTAGTGTTATAAATGATCATGATTGACAGTTGCGGATCTGATCCACTAATAGAAACTCACAATCTGTATGCCCCGACGCCGAAAGGGCAAATCGTCCGAGTGGGTCGCTAAACAAAAGCAATACCCCCCCCCCCCTTTCCAGGCCTGAAGGAGAGTTTGCACCGTCCACACAGTGACCTATAGATGTACCTACATTGTATCTGGTGCACCCACTCGTTCATCGACTTCATTCAGTAGAATTAGTGGTAGGTCTACAGTGAACATGCATTGTGTACAGAAAGTTGCATTTTAACTTTTAAGTGAACCCTGTCAGGATTTTGATGGTATTTGGCGAGAATTCAGTGCCTGTAACACCGTGTGTTTCATGGATGGAGTCACCAACAAGAACGATAATTCATGTCCACTTGTTAATACAAGTGGAGAGGAGTACAAGAGTTACCTCCCATCAGTGAGACTACAGTGACTTCAGTAACTATACAAGTAACCATGGGCACTTTGTCCCATTGTTTGGAGTAAAGCAAAGTCGTTAAAACACACCAAAAACACATATGTTCTGTAAATGGTTTATTCAAGTAAAAGATAATGGCATAAACTTATAAAAAAGATCTTCTTGCACCTGAAGCATGCTTATTTTATTATTGTAAATACAGTTCGTAAAAAATAATCAAATACTGCTCCTCAAAATTCATTATGTAAAAGGCAAACTTATCACATCTTTTGGACGGAATGTTAGTTTTAACTGGTGCAAGAAAAATGTTAATACTTAGATTATTTATACCAACAAAATGCATTGACAAAATTCATCAACAATAACGAAAAAAAAATATTAATTGAAAAATATAAATAAAACTGATATCACAGTAATTATTGGTTCTGTAGAAAAGTTGCTTATCTCTGTGTTTTATATTTTACTATTACACATTTATTAGATAAATAGTTGTTTTCATAGGCAAAACTCAATGATTAATTATATTTTCTACAAGTAAAATGCTAATTCTGTAAATAAAATAAACAAAAAGTCATTTTTAGCAAACTATGTCCATTCTAACACTTTATTCAGGTTAGATGCAAACGTTGAATTGGGATAAAAATAGTGCAATGCCGAAGTGGATTAATTCCAGCAAAATGTTCATATTGGAATGTGAGAAACAGCAACAGCAGTCTGTAAAACAAAGACAACAGCACACACACTCACACATTCAAAGGAGAATAACAGGTGATATGCCCACTATATGGTCAATCAAATAAAGTTATCACATTTTCAATTTTTTTAACAAATATAGATATGCACTTATTTAAACATATTTACAAAATGTCTCTGCTTGCTAGTTTTTTTGTCAAATAATTATAGTTCTTTGACAAAAATAAAAAAAATTCCTCATGTTGACAAAAGTTTGTAAATTGTCAGCTTTATAACAAAGACATATATATATATAATATAAACAATCCATTAGACACAACCATTTTCACTACAGTAAAAAAATGTTTAACGATTCACTTATTTTGTATTTGCTCAGTCTGCAGTTTGTCAACATATTCACTAGGGTGTAAAATGTCTGTAAGTTGTGAACATTGTCATAAAGTTGTCAAAGATTGCAAGTTGTCAACATGTTCACTGGTGTGAGAAAGTTCATGGACCGTGCGCCGCCTATTCACTGAGCTGACAGAGCAGCGCGGCTCCCTTGGCGATCCAGTAGTCCTGGGGGAACATGGACGGCAGGTACACGGCCACCACGTAGTTCGTAGAGTGACCTGCAACCATGGTAACATTGGTTCATTGGTTCACAGCGTAATTAACGTATCAACATAAGGCAATGTATGGAATGATGCCCGATGCTCTGACAAATGTGGGAAAACATGTTATGTCAAACATTGCATGTGTGCGTAGCCAGCTATACACAAATAATTCAGTCTTCTGATTGGCTCAAATGATGTTGTGCGCAAGGACGTAACGTAATTTCCCACCATTTGTCCGACCAGAGGTAATTTCAGATGGTCCTACAAATGGGTGGTCGAAACTTTGTCAGTTTATAAAAAATATTTTACACCTAAATTATCTAAAAATATCATTGTTTAATGGAAGTATTATTTAATGTATGGGAAAGCATTACTTTTTCAAGTTAGGAAATCCAGTGTATATCATTGGAATATTGTGTGTAGGAAATCCAGTGTATGTCATTGGAATATTGTGTGTAGGAAATCCAGTGTATATCATTGGACTATTGTGTGTAGGAAATCCAGTGTATGTCATTGGAATATTGTGTGTAAATGTTTACCTGTGGTGGAGAGGGTTCCAGCTCTCAGGGACGTCTTGTACAGCGGGGCCATGTACTCGGCCTCGTCGGGCTCGAAGTCCATCGCCGGCTGCATGTGGAGCATAGGCAACTCAGCCGACATCTGCAGACGGCAAACTCAACACTGACATAGCTGAACACTTCAATGTATAAGCTAAAACTATTAGAGTTTGGGCTAAGGTAAGTCTGATTATGTTAAATAAAGTCCATTGTTTATCCTGTCAACACATTTTTATATGCATTACACACTTTTTACAATGGGTCAAGGTCATTTATCATAGGTCAAGGTCATTTATCATAGGTCAAGGTCATTTATCATAAGTATAAGTCATTTTTATTTTGGGTCAAAGGTCATAGTAAGGAACTTTTAAATCACTGATTCATGTACAAGAAGTCAACAAATTATCTGTAAAACCATTCCAAATCTATAAAATACTCCTTTCAAAGTTGTACAATTTTAAAGTTGAAAACCCAGTGCGAACTGACCTCGCCCTTCAAGGCGTCGACGAGACTCATGGCGTGCATGTCCCAGCGGCACGACTCCATGTACAGCCCGTGAACCAGCACCCCGTCCTCCGGCAACTTCAGCTGCAGAAATACACACAAAACTCACAGTTATTAGTCCGAAAATGTTTAAGCTCCTCCCAATGCGGTAGATTTTCATTGATCTTGTGAAGGGGTTTATCAAAAACATAAAGGTTGCTTTCTTTTGTGTTTTTAAGGGCAGATTATCACCTGACAATATAATCCTAATCTATTGGATTAAAATTGAATCCAAATACTTTTATCCACTGAGCTTACAAAACCAAGTTATCATAAAACATACAAATTAGAGTTCTTTAATATGTAAATAATTTTAGAAGCGTTTCTGTGATTAACATTTTTTTAACAAAACGGCTTCTATGTAATGGAACTCATAAATGAGCAGAACAAATCTACTGTTAACTACCACCCATTCTCCAATGATCAATGTTTTCTCTATATAAACAAAGAAGAAACCAAACCGTGCTTACATACTCAATAAAGCACGGTTGTGTGTAACCAAACTATTTACGCTCTTCTGATTTTCTCATTAAGTCGCTAAAACTTTATCACTTAGGAGGCCTGAAGTCTTTGTGCTCAAATTATTATGGGATAAAACTCGCAACCATGCTCTAACAGATGATGTAGCACACATAATCCAAATCTATTTCCTAAAAATAATATTTGTATAAACCAAGAAGAAGCCGTCGTACCTTGTATAAAGCTCAACATAATATTTGTATAAACCAAGAAGAAGCCGTCGTACCTTGTATAAAGCTCAACATAATATTTGTATAAACCAAGAAGAAGCCGTCGTACCTTGTATAAAGCTCAACATAATATTTGTATAAACCAAGAAGAAGCCGTCGTACCTTGTATAAAGCTCAACATAATATTTGTATAAACCAAGAAGAAGCCGTCGTACCTTGTATAAAGCTCAACATAATATTTGTATAAACCAAGAAGAAGCCGTCGTACCTTGTATAAAGCTCAACATAATATTTGTATAAACCAAGAAGAAGCCGTCGTACCTTGTATAAAGCTCAACATAATATTTGTATAAACCAAGAAGAAGCTGTCGTACCTCCTTGTCCATCTCCATCTCCTCGCCAAACTTGAGTTCTGCCATCTGCTTGTACACCTCCTTCTGGTCCCGCACGAACGGGTACACGATGTACTTGAAGCTGAGGTGGTCGATGGGCAGGTTGTACTTCCTCGCGTAGTTCTGCAGGGTACCGGTCAGGAAACCTGCAGATGACACAACATTGTAACAGGGTACCAGTCAGGAAACCTGCAGATTACACAACATTGTACCAGGGTGCCAGTCAGGAAACCTGCAGATGACATAACATTGTATCAGGGTACCGGTCAGGAAACCTGCAGATGACACAACATTGTAACATTGTATCAGGGTACCAGTCAGGAAACCTGCAGATGACATAACATTGTAACATTGTATCAGGGTACCAGTCAGGAAACCTGCAGATGACATAACATGACGTTTGAAACAGGGTACCAGTCAGGAAACCTGCAGATGACATGACGTTTGAAACAGAAACATGTGACTTCCTTAGTCCGCATCACAAGGGTGAATTGGTAAGTACCAGTTGTTACCTTTAAGAAGTGCTTTAAGAAGCCAAACTTAGAAGTCTAGTTTGTTTTTTATTCATATTATGTTATTTATATTAGCCCTTTAGGTACTCTTTAAATTATGTAAAATGACGCTGAATTGTATATAAAAAACATGCTCAAATGCTGCCTGAGACGCACAAATTTAAACAATATTTTTACAATTGATCATCATAAATTAAAATTGTTTATACTGCTGCAAACAAAGCTTGGGAAAGGATAAATAGCAGTGACTCCGTCTGTTGGCTGCTAATCGGGCATTGGTAAGGCAATGTATTGTCTTCATCATAATGCAGGAAGTATGAACATAACAAACCTTGGGGGAAGAAGAAGCCAGAGATCCAGAAGGACTTTGGCTGGCCGAATGTGATCCAGTTCTCAATGAAGGCACATCTGTAGACGAGGTCCTGCACCCAGGAACCCAGGGGCTTGAGGGACGGGTAGGCCGCGTCAGCCCACATCACTGGCACCTGGCACACATACACACCTTATACAGCCCACATCACTGGCACCTGGCACACATACACACCTTATACAGCCCACATCACTGGCACCTGGCACACATACACACCTTATACAGCCCACATCACTGGCACCTGGCACACATACACACCTTATACAGCCCACATCACTGGCACCTGGCACACATACACACCTTATACAGCCCACATCACTGGCACCTGGCACACATACACACCTTATAC
>Ga0224510_10002117_pt1 | contig 12235 bp, 12 predicted proteins | sample SF_May12_sed_USG_FD_170161 | JGI IMG/M metagenome (GOLD analysis project Ga0224510, IMG submission 170161) | Sediment microbial communities from San Francisco Bay, California, United States - SF_May12_sed_USGS_4_1 | ecosystem: Environmental > Aquatic > Marine > Sediment | place: USA: California... | reverse complement strand
GTACCGCTCTGCACACCTCTCAGAGCGCCGAGCAAGCCCGCGAGGTGATGGAACGGGAAGTGACCGCTCTACGCGACCGTATTGCACAGCTGAACGAGAGCTTGGCTGACCGCGATCGGCTGCGCACTCAAGTGAAGCAACTCGAGACGGCCCAAGACCGCATCCACCAACTCGAGATCGAACTCAGCGATCGCGAAGCCGCCCATCGCACCACCATCCAGCAACTCGAGCAGTTCCTCGTCGAGCGGGATCGGCGAATTGAAGAGCTGGTGCCGATGACCCACCTCCTACTGGAGAAGGAGGCAGCGATCAAAGAATGGGAACGCGCCCACGCCCAAACCGTGCAAACCCTCGAACACGAGACGAGGAAACTTCTTGAACAGAACCGGCTCCACGAAGACCTCCGGGCTCAACATCACCTCGATGCGCAACGGGTACAGGAACGAGACGAACAGCTGGCCACCTTCGAGCGCGAACTACGGGAGCTCCATACCGAACGTCAAACCCTCCGGAACGCGGTGCAGAGCATTCCGGAAAAAGATGAACAGATCGAGCGCCTCCAAAAACGCCTGCGCGAACTCCGGGCGACCCTGCGCACGACACCCGCTGCTTCGGCAGCGGCGCCCACGGCACAGCCTCACCCAGCTAGAGCCGAGGCCACCCCGCCAAGCAATCCTCCCAAAAGCAGCAAGTCCAAGCAGAGCGACGATCTCAAGAAGATCCAGGGGATCAGTCCAGTCTTTGCGGAGACCCTACACAAGCTCGGCACTCGAACATTTATCCAAATCGCCCGATGGAAGCCTGAGGATGTAGAGAAAATCGCCAAGAAACTCGCGACTGATCCCGATCAGATTAAGCGGGAGAACTGGATTGCGGGCGCGAAGAAGCAACACTACGACAAGTACAAGGAACGACTCTAGCAAGCTGAACTGAAGCCTGTCTGCGGCACGCGCACGGCCCGACCCTTACGATCCGGTTCCGCCGTTGACTCCTCGGTCCACCCTGACTACAATCGCGCAACGAGGTTGACCGTTCGTGACATCTTCTTTCGTTCATCTTCATCTTCACACACAATTTAGCCTGCTCGACGGCGCCAATCAGATTGAGCCGCTGGTGCGCCAAATCAAATCGTTCAAGCAGCCGGCTGTCGCGATGACCGACCATGGCAACATGTTCGGCGCGATTGAGTTTTACCGTAAGGCCAAAGAGGTGGGGGTCAAGCCCATTATCGGCTGCGAAGCCTATATGGCGTTAGGCAGCCGACATGCCAAGAAGGACAGCGGCCTGGCGCATAACGACTATTATCACCTGATCCTTCTGGCGAGAAATCTCACCGGCTACCAAAATCTCATCAAGCTGGTCAGCAAAGGATATCTTGAAGGGTTCTACTATAAGCCGCGGATCGACAAAGAGTTATTGAAGCTGCATCACGACGGCATCATTGCGCTCTCCGGTTGTTTAAGCGGCGAGATCCCCTACTTGATCGGTCAGAAGGACATGGATGGCGCTCTGGCTGTTGCCGGGGAATTTCAGGAGATCTTTGGGAAGGATCATTTCTATCTCGAAGTCCAGGCGAACGGACTCGATCATCAGCGCATCGCCAATGCCGGCCTCGTGGAAATCCATCAGAAGCTCGGGATCCCGATGGCCGGGACCAACGATTGTCACTATCTCAACAAGGAAGATGCGCGCCCCCATGAGCTCATGCTGTGTCTGCAAACCGGAAAAACGGTCAGCGATCCGAACCGGATGAAGTTCGACACGGACCAGCTGTACGTCAAATCCACCGAAGAGATTGCCCCGGCGTTCGCGGAATTTCCAGGCGCGGTGATCAATACCTGCCGCATTGCGGACGATTGTGCACTGGACCTTCCACTGAACAAGACCTACCTCCCGCAATACCGAATTCCTGACGGATTCAAGGACCGTGAGTCCTATCTCGAGCATCTCGCACTGACGGGTCTCCAAGCACGACTCACGGAGCGTCCCAGTCGCATCGCTTCGGCGGTCTATGACCAACGCCTTCGCGAAGAACTCATGGTCATCTGTTCGATGGGGTTTGCCGGCTACTTCCTCATTGTCTGGGATATCATTCGCTTTGCCCGGTCACGAGGCATTCCGGTCGGACCGGGACGAGGCTCGGCAGCCGGGAGCCTTGTGGCCTATGCGCTTCGCATCACGGATCTTGATCCGCTGGTGTATACCCTCTTATTCGAGCGATTCTTGAACCCTGAACGGGTCTCCCTGCCTGATATCGATATGGACTTCTGCATGGATCGCCGAGGAGAAGTCATCAACTATGTGGTGGAGAAATACGGCACCGACCATGTCGCCCAGATCATTACCTTTGGAACACTCGGCGCCAAAGCCGCCATCCGCGATGTGGGGCGTGTACTGGAGATGTCCTATGCCGACGCGGACAAGGTCGCGAAGCTCGTCCCCAACCAGTTGAATATCACCCTCCAGCAGGCCTTGGAAACGGAACCCCGTTTACGCGAGTTGGTCGACACCGATCCCAAGGTCAAAGAACTCATGACGAATGCGCAATCTCTGGAAGGCCTCGCGCGTCATGCCTCGACACACGCAGCCGGTGTGGTGATCTCCGAAGGCCCGCTCACCGACCATGTTCCGCTCTATAAGGGGGCCAACGACGAAGTGGTCACCCAGTACTCGATGGGAGACGTTGAAAAGATCGGCTTAGTCAAATTCGACTTTCTCGGCCTCAAGACGCTCACAATGATTCGCCGAGCCGAGACCTTGATCAACGAGACGCATCCCGACGCGCCCCCGCTCGTCATTGATCACATCCCGTTCGATGACCCCGCCACCTTTGCGCTCTTGAGCTCAGGGAAAACTACCGGACTGTTCCAGCTGGAAAGTTCCGGGATGCGCGACCTGCTCACCGGGCTGAAGCCCGACCGCTTCGAGGATATCATCGCCATTATCGCGCTCTATCGACCGGGCCCCATGGATCTCATCCCGGACTTCATCAAGCGCAAACAGGGCAAGGTCACCATCGCCTACGAAGTTCCGGAATTGGAACCGATCCTCAAGGATACCTACGGCGTGATCGTCTACCAAGAACAGGTCATGGCGATCGCCAACAAGGTCGCCGGCTTTTCATTGGGACAAGCCGACATTCTTCGTCGCGCGATGGGAAAGAAGAAGCCCGAGGAAATGGAAAAACTGCGCGTCAAGTTCATCGACGGCGCGAAAGAGAAGAAGATTCCCGAGAAGAAAGCCGAGAAGCTGTACGAATTGATTCAAAAGTTCGCCGGGTATGGTTTCAATAAATCCCATGCCGCGGCCTATGCCGTGGTCTGTTACCAAACAGGCTACCTCAAAGCGCACTATCCTACCGAGTTCATGGCGGCCCTCATGACGACCGATATGGGTAATCAAGACAAGCTGGTCGGCTATTTCACGGAATGTCGCGATTTGGGAATCAAAGTGTTAGGCCCCGATGTAAACGCCAGCCAAAAACACTTCGCCGTGGCTGAAGGAGTCATCCGATTCGGTTTGGCCGCCATCAAGAATGTTGGTGAAGGCGCCGTGGAGTCCGTCCTGGACGTCCGAACCCAGACGGGTTCCTTCACCTCCTTCTTTGACTTCTGCCGACGAGTCGATCTCCATAAGGTCAACAAGCGGATGTTGGAAGGCCTGATCAAGGCCGGCGCCTTCGATTCCACCGGGGCCAGACGGGCACAGCTGGTCGCCGTACTGGATCAAGCCGTGGAAGAAGGGGCCGCGGCGCAACGCGAGCGTGAGTGTGGTCAGATCAGTATCTTTGGGGAGGAGATGAATGGGACCGGTATGTCCGCTCCCTTACCGATCCCGGCATTGCCGTCGGTGGCAGAATGGGATCAAGCGCAACGGTTGAAATATGAACGCGAACTCACCGGCTTCTATATTTCCGCTCACCCCTTGACGCGGTATGAAGCACTGCTGGGCGCCTTGTCCACCACCACGACGACAGGATTGAAAGAGTGTCCGGATGGGAGTGAGGTCAAGATCTGCGGGGTCATCGCTACCGTGAAATCAATGCTGACGAAGAAGGGTGATCGCATGGCCTATCTCACGATCGAAGATCTGCAAGGCACCACGGAAGTCATCGTGTTCCCGGATTTATTCAAGACGGCCGGTGAGATGATGACACCCGAACAGATCGTGCGCATTACAGGGACGATCGATCGCGGGGACAAGGGAACGAAGATTCGTGGAAGTAAAATTGAACCATTGGCTGAGGTCCAGACTCAATCCATCAAGCGGATCCGTATTCGCCTCACAGATCACCCGGAAGTGCGGGAACAACTCCCCCGCTTGCTCGACGTCTTTCGCCGACATCCCGGCAGCACGACCGTCTCCATGCTGTTTCGGACAGAGACTCGTCTGGAAGCCGAGACCAATCCCCTCCCCAACATGACAGTTTGCCCCAGCGACCATTTCGTGTCGGATGTCGAGGAAGTACTAGGCAAAGGGGCTCTTTCTTTGCTATCGTAGGAACCAGTATCATTGTGAATCCGCGAAGAGCGCTCTTCAATCGCCGGAAGGAATCGCTGAATATCCATGCGTGACTATCTTGAATTTGAAAAGCCGCTTCGAGAGATTGAGGAGAAAATCGAGAAACTCTCGGCTGCCGTAACCGGCGGAAAGTCCAGCTCTCAAAACGACATTCGAAAACTGCGGGCCAAACTCGCGCAGGCAGAACACGAGCTCTACAAGAACCTGACACCCTGGCAGAGAACGCAGCTCGCGCGCCATCCCCAACGACCGAGTACTCTCGACTATATTCATGAGCTGACACGAGACTTCCTCGAACTGCACGGCGATCGCGTGTACGGAGATGACCGGGCCATCGTCGGTGGATTTGCCCGATTCAATGACCGCCCGGTGATGATCATCGGCCATCAGAAGGGCAAGACGCTCAAAGAACGGATGCAGCGTAATTTCGGCATGCCCAACCCTGAAGGATACCGAAAAGCCCTCCGGCTCATGAAGATGGCGGAAAAGTTCAACCGTCCGATCATCACCTTTATCGATACGCCGGGTGCCTATCCCGGTATCGGCGCCGAAGAGCGTGGACAAGCTGAGGCCATCGCGCGGAACTTGTTCGTCATGTCTCGGTTGGCCGTCCCGATTATCTCGGTCGTCATCGGTGAAGGGGGAAGCGGAGGGGCCTTGGCACTCGGCGTGGCGGACCGTGTCCTGATGTTGGAGCATTCCGTCTATTCGGTAATTTCACCGGAGGGGTGCGCCGCCATTCTGTGGGATAGCCCGGAGAAAGTGCAGACCGCCGCCTCCGCATTGAAAATGACCGCCCAGGATCTGCTGGAGTTAGGCGTGATCGACACCATCGTGCCTGAGCCACTGGGAGGGGCCCACCGCGAACCAAACGCGATCTATGATCTTGTCGGAAAGACACTCACCAACCAACTGTTTGAGTTGCTGGACCTACCGGTCGAACAACTCGTCCCACAACGAGATCTAAAATACCGGAAGATGGGAGCCGTGACCGGCCTTCTCGTCAAACAAGCGTAATTACCCCTTCACCGCCGCCTTCTTGTCCAGTAATCCCGTCGTGACAAATCTCCGCTCAATCGCATCGAGAAGATGGACAATCACACGCTGTCGAAACGGATCAAGCGCCGGAGCATCCACATAGCGCCCGACGGTTCTCGGCAGTCTCCGCCACCAAGCCCGTGCCGACGCGCACGCCTGTTCAGCGACATCAGGAGGTCCGCTAAGCAGGCGTAGAACCTCTCGTTCGAAGAAGCCGACATGAACGGTCTCGTCTTCAAGAATTGAGGCAAGATCCGGCCGCAGCATCACTAAGAGGCGAGCAAACTCCAGCCCCAATGACTCATACCCGTAGATCTGCACCGCCAATGTCGACCATTGTCGAGGAACAGCAGGAAGGCGATCGCGTTCACGGGGCTGCCGACCAATCAGGGTCTCAAACTGTGCCAGATGCTTCTGCTCATCCTCCTCATGTTTTCTAAGAAAGGTGTAGACATTCGGAGGCACATCTTGTAATTGCGCCGACCGCACCGTCCACAGCGCCATGGCCTCGGCCTTGAGGAACCGTTCAAGTAAGGCAGGTTCACATTCCGGTGGAAGCCGGATGGACAGGGGCGATTCAGATATCATGATGGTCACATGGTACGCAAAGCGGACCCACATTGTCCAAGCAACCCTCCTGCTGCTCACCGGAAGACTTGACTCACACCCCTAATCTGTGTACATCCTTGCCATCTTGCGAGATTCAGCGATTTTTGACAGACTACCGCCAAACTTCCCATCGAACCGACAGCGCATCCAGGCACGAGTGCTTCTGGTCCACTAACCCAAGAGGCGAGGCCTATGATAATCCCTCCCACCATAGTCTCAGGAGTCGTTCAACGGATCACGGTGTGTCTACTCGCGGGAGCGCTCCTCACGGAGGTTGGCTGTGTCAGTCGGAGCGCCTATGAACGACTCAAGGCCGAAACACAGGAACATACGCAAGCCCTTGAATCGGTTCGAGACGAGCTGAAAGAGCTAGATCAGCAAATCGCCGGGCTGCAGGCCGCCAATCGGCATGAAGACGCGACCACAGCCGAACTTCGCGCGGCCGTCCAGCGTGAAGAAGAGCAGTTGCCGGTCATGAGACAGCGGGCTGAGGCGATGCTGACCTCGCTCAAAGGACAGGTCGCGGCGCTGATGAATCAGAGTTGGAATCTTGCACGCAAGATCGCGGACCTTCGACACGAGAGCGCCTCATTGCAGAGTACGGCCGCACAATATAAACAGGACATGGAGTACGCCCAATCTGCCGTATTGCCGGCCTCGGATGACGTGGAGCCGGCCATCAGTCAGCCCGTGGCGGCAGAGCCAGCGGCTGCATCAGAATCACCAGCGCAAGAAACCATCCTGGCTCAGGTCACTGAACCGGTGGCTCCGACACCAAGCCTGTCCCCCTCCACACCATCCGTGCCGTCACCGACGATGAATACGCCCCCCCCTGAGACAGATACCTCCTGGGTGGACATGATCCTCAGTTGGCTTACCACATTCTGGAATTGGCTCTTCACCTAAGCCAGGCCCTGCTCTTCCTTGATATTGGTTTCCAGGCGTTTTACCTCATCGCGTGAGTCATGCCCCATTGCGCGGCTGTGCTTCCGACAAGACGGCCGGTGGCAAGGCAAGCCGTGAGTAGATAGCCTCCAGTCGGCGCCTCCCAATCCAGCATTTCTCCCGCACAAAATACTCCGGGCAGGACACGTACCATCAAGTGGTGATCAAGGGCGTCGAACGAGACACCGCCGGCTGTACTGATGGCCTCCTCAATCGGCCGAGGAGCCACGAGCGTCAGTGGGAGGGATTTGATCGCAGCCGTCACGCGAGCGGGATCGGCCAACACGTCATTCGACACCGTCTCACGCAACAAACCGGCTTTTACCCCTGTTATTCCAGCGCACCGTTTGAGATGCGCCGCAACGGTACGTTTGCCGCGCGGACGAGCAAGATTCTCCGTAAGCTGCTGCAACGATCGATCGGGGACGAGATCAAGCCACAGAATTGTTGGTCCATCCTTTTCAATGCAGTCTCGTAGATGACTCGACACCGTGTAGATGGCCCCCCCTTCTACCCCGGTCTCCGTGATGACAAACTCTCCCCGTTGACGGATCACGATCCTGTCCACAGTCTTGGCGGTAACTTCGACCGTCTTCACTGGATGTCCGGCGAACCTGCTCCGAAAGTGCTCGCTCCACCGAACATTAAAGCCGCAATTGGCTGGTTTCAAGGGTGCGACCGGCACGCGCCGTTCAGAAAGCAGTGTCGTCCATTCACCATCGGAGCCAAGTTGAGGCCAACTGCCCCCGCCCAAGGCCAACACCACCGCGTCGGGCTGAACACACTGCGGCCCTTGTGGACCGGTGAACCGCAACCTGCCCTCTTCATCCCATCCCTGCCACCGATGTCTGACATGAAACTGTACGCCGGCTTGTCGCAACCGACGCAACCATGCGCGCAAGAGCGGCGCCGCTTTCAAATCGGTGGGGAATATCCGTCCCGACGTCCCGACGAACGTCTCCACACCAAGCTCGCGAGCCCACGCCCGAAGCGCATCAGGGGGAAATGATCTGATCGCCGATTCGATGAACGCCCGGCGCGAGCCGTAGCGCGACAGGAACGATTCCATCGGTTCCGAGTGCGTAAGATTCAAGCCGCCTTTCCCCGCCAGCAAAAACTTTCGTCCAACCGACGGCATGGCATCATACACTTCAACCTGCGCACCCGTTGAGGCCGCCGCATCGGCCGCCATCAGTCCGGCAGGCCCGCCGCCGATAATGACGATCCTCACTCGTCGGCCCTTGATATCAATCTCTGCGCTCAATCCAGCGGGAACCTCTCGCGGCCTTCCAGGCTTCCTGTAATGATCGATGATCGCACTCCTCGTGACTTGGGAGATCCATGGGACGACTGGGCGAGGATCAATTACCATATCAATCTGATGATGAATCCGGAGAAACACCTTTTGCAAAAGATCATCGACATGCCCTGATCGTTCGCCCACTCGGCGATGAAGGCACAGAGGCCATCGTGCAGCTCATGCCAGGGCTCCTTGTCGTGAAGGACAGGACACCGCCCGTACAGAATCGGTCTGGCCCAGTAGGGCCAGGAGCATACAGCGTTACCGCCGAAACGCGTCCTTGCCCTTGATCACCTCCTGCAAGAGTTGGTCGGCGAGTTTGCCGGCTTTCCAGCGGCGGTACCATTGAAACAGAACCATCCACAGTACCAGCCCACCGACCACAAGCAGGATCATCACAATAGTATCGTCCATCGAAGCTCACCAGCGATAATGGAGACCCACCGCACACCATAATGCCGTCATTCTGTGCGTGGCTTCATTTCTCCTCTTGGAATTATGCACGATTGATTCCTTGATTTCACGGCGGGCTACCCCGTAGCTGATTCCTTCAACAAGAAGCTCCGCAGCGCGATGGCCTGGTTGTGCTGCTCATCCTTGGCGGAATAGAGCAGTGTGACGGGGCCGGTCTTGGCCTGTTCTGTAATCGTTGCAAGAAGCGCTGGCTTCTCACTCAATTCGGCATAGTACCGTTGCTGGAACTCCAGCCACCGAGCCGGATCGTGGTTGAACCATTGCCGCAAAGCTGTGGAGGGCCCAAGATCCGGCAGCCAGAGATCGAGCTTCACCGTCTTCTTTGAGATACCACGAGGCCACAGCCGATCGACCAGGACACGACAACCATCAGATTTTGCCGACGATTCGTAAATACGTTTGACCAGGATTTTCCCCATTAGTCACTACAGGCCAATGATTTCGATCTGTCGAACCTCTTCCGCCAGCAGAGTGAATTGATCCGATTGCAGGTCTTCTGTCATATGCTGTGGATTGGTCGTACCGGTGAGCGGCACCATACCGACTTGCATGGCAAACCGGAAAACCAGCTGGGCGAGACCGACACCATAGCGCGCTGCGATAGCTCGGATCTGATGATCGACAAACACGTCACGATTGGCGGTCAGGAGAGAAAATCCCTGATATATTATTTGGTTTATCTTGCAGACCTCACGCACTTCTTGATCCCAGCCGAGGGCCGCATAGCAGCGATTCTGCACCACCATTGGCTTGTGCTTGGCCCTCGCACACAACAGGGTCAGCTGCTCGGCAGTCACGTTGCTGATGCCAATCATCTTGGTCTGGCCGGCATCATAGAGGGATTCCATTGCCGCCCAAACCTCCCAATCCTCCGCCCCTAAGCCACGCCGTGAGTAGGGACCATGCAAGACATAGGAATCAAGATAGTCCGTATGGAGATGCTCAAGAGAGCTGGCAAAGGACTGCTGCACCTGTGTGGTGATACTCGCTCGCGCGTCATAGGGAAGTCGATGGTCCTGGCCGTTGATCGGAGTGAATTTCGTCTGGAGAAACAGCTTGTTGCGGGTGATACCTTGCTCGGCAAGTTGCAAGAGCGCCGCCCCCACCCGCGCTTCATCGTAATGGACGAGTTGATTGGCCGTATCGATGGCCGTGAACCCAGCCTCCACGGCTTGCAGCACTAGCCTGGTAGTGGCCTCTTTCTTCCACGCCGTGCCGTACATAAATTGGGGAATCGTGACGTGATTGTAGGTCATCGATGGCATCGCCGTATCTCCGGTTGATGCTCGTACCATACACAGTTCACAGGAGTGGTCTCAACTGTGAGAATTCAGCCATGCTGTGCACTCATCGAATCAACCCACAGGCTTTATAAAGGACGAGTAGTGGGGGCTGATCTCGAATCGTGCGCGGTGAATACTGGCCGGCACGGCAGAGGGACTGCTCACCACGCCGGTCGGACGCACGAATACCGTAACCCTGGATGTGAATGGACGAATAGTGCAAGAAGAGGTGATAGGACTGGAACCGGGAGGGGAAGTTCAGGGAGCGCACCTCATCGTGATATTGTCACGATGTCCGAGATGCGCTCCCCAAACATGGCAGGGGCATTCTATCGGTCTGCAGCACGCACTTACGTCCCTTTCTTATAGACCCATATGCCGGCACCAATAAGCCCAAGCAACGCGACGACCAGTGTTAAGAGATTCGCATCCATGGTAGCTCCCTTCTTCCTTTATATTGCCTGCTCTTGACCATAGGCGCTTCTCACCCACATAGCGAGCTTTATAATGTTCGTCGGATGGACAATGCAGCATTTCCACTTATCCTCCATGATATCCACTACTTGGTAGACATGGAGATCGATACCGTACAGCCGCAGCCTAATTCTGGAGGGGTAGCCCCCTCATCGCCTGACTGGAAATAGAACCATTCCACAGGAGGAGACGATTCGCCACTATGTGAACACCCCCCTGAAAGCCTTTGCCCCAAAGAATTGAGAGCGGACACAGCCGAGCTCCGAATGGGCGACACCCGCCAGATTCGTACGGTTGCTATAGCGTGCTGAGCGACAACACAAGCATCCATAGGTATGACGGCTTGACCTCATTGCAAGAGAGCGCGTAGCATACGGATGAGACGTTTCAGCCACGCCGTCTGGCTCATTGCTCGCCCATCCTCATCTCTCACAGGCGACTGATCATTCAGACTCCGCTGCTCCAACGCCGGGCTTGTTCTATGTGCCTGTGATCACACAGTCTGACTCGCTTCACCTCAGCATCACTTCGACCAAGAAGGAGACGTCACCATGCGGGAGCACAAACCCATTACCGGCCAAATTCTCGAATCGCTCCAGGGTTCGTCGGAATGCGAATTCGAAACCTTGGTGACTCGCTTGCCACAATTTACCTGGCTCGAACTCAACGCCGAAGTCTCGCGCTTGAGTCGACTTGGAGAGATTACGATTACGCGGGGGGTCGGTACCTATACCATCAAGTCAACGGCTGTGCCGCACTAGCCTCTTATCCATTCCGATTCGCCTTGCCGGGAGACATGACGACGAGCCGTTTGTCCTAAGTGCTGGAGCACTGTACAGAGGTGGTGTACACTATACCTTGTGACGAGTCGGTCTTCCTCTGGAGACTCGCATGGTACGGAGCAACCACGAACAGCCCTACCGATCACGCGCATTGAAACTCTTCCCATGGGTCTGTGCCCGCTGCGGGCGTGAATTCGATGGCAAGAAGCTAAGCCAACTCACCGTCCATCACAAGGACCACAATCATCACAATAATCCCCAGGACGGCAGCAACTGGGAGTTGCTCTGTCTCTACTGTCATGAAAACGAACATCAGCGTGGCCAGATACGTGACCTCCCCAATGAATCACTGTCAAGGCATGAGCCGGAGCGCCCGTTCACACCATTCGACCAACTCGCCAAGCTCATTAGTCGCAGAAAGTTATGATGACCTCTATCCAATTTCTGCAGAATAACGCCTGCGTCACGCCCTACAGCCTCTGTGCCCTCGCCTTAAAGGCTTTTCCGAATTCTTCGTGTTTTGTGCTCCGTGCTCGTCTCACCTCCCTACAATCTTGAGACAGGGTGGGCATACTACCCGCTATAGCATATGGTATCCGACCCGAATGGCACTTACTTAATCTTCTTGGGATGGCCATATTTGCGGATGTCCTCTCTGGCGATCGTACGTGGTTTGGTGAGCACTTTCTATTACCCACAAGTCCGTGCCATTCTAGCGCCGGGCCTCCTCTTTGAACACCTCGATATTCGTTTCAACAAGTTGCTCCATGAGCTTGCGCACCCGCGCATGATTGGCGATCATCTTGCGC
>Ga0224510_10002116_pt1 | contig 12236 bp, 9 predicted proteins | sample SF_May12_sed_USG_FD_170161 | JGI IMG/M metagenome (GOLD analysis project Ga0224510, IMG submission 170161) | Sediment microbial communities from San Francisco Bay, California, United States - SF_May12_sed_USGS_4_1 | ecosystem: Environmental > Aquatic > Marine > Sediment | place: USA: California... | reverse complement strand
CTGCGATATCTCAGGCGCGCCAGCTCGCTGACGATCTGGTCGTACGCGGGATAGATGTAGTCGGCGAACTGGATCTCCGCCACCGGCCGCAGGCCGTTGACCCCCATGCCGATCGCCGCCGCGACGATGCCACCCTCCGCGATCGGCGTGTCGAGCACGCGATGCTCGCCGTGCTTTCTCTGCAGGCCGTCGGTGACGCGGAAGACACCGCCGAAGAAGCCGACGTCCTCGCCGAGGATCACGACGTGCGGGTCGCGACCCAGCATGATGTCCATGGCCGAATTCAGTGCCTGGATCATGTTCATCTGTGCCATGGCTCTACTTCCCCGCCCGCTCGGCGCGGAGCTCCGCTTCCTGCTTCCTCAGGTGCTCCGGCATCTCCTTGAACACGTCCTCGAACATCAGGTGGGGATCCAGGCGCGGAGGCGCCGTCAGCGTGCCGTGGCTGACGGCTTCCTTCCACGAAGATGCGACGTGCGCCTCCAACTCCGCGTTCAGCGCCAGCTGCCGATCCTCGGACCATTCGCCGAGCGCGATCAGGTGGCTCTTCAAGCGGTCGATGGGATCGCCCAATGGCCAGCCCTGGTAGTCTTCCTTCGGGCGGTAGCGCGCCGGGTCGTCGCTGGTCGAATGCGCGGCGGCCCGGTAAGTCACATGTTCAATCAGCGTCGGGCCATGGCCGGTGCGTGCGCGCTCGGCCGCCCATTGCGTCACTGCATGGACCGCAAGAAAATCGTTGCCGTCCACGCGCAGGCCCGCGATGCCATAACCCGGCCCGCGCGCTGCGAAACTGCGGCGCTCGCCACCTGCGTGGCCCTGGAATGTCGAAATCGCCCACTGGTTGTTGACGACATTCAGGATCACGGGTGCCTTGTAGACCGAAGCGAACAATAGTGCGTGATGGAAATCGGCCTCGGCGCTCGAGCCTTCGCCCAGCCAGCTGACCGCGATGTCGTCTTGTCCCTTGATCGCCGCCGCCATCGCCCAGCCGACGGCCTGCGGAAACTGTGTCGCGAGATTGCCGGAAATCGAGAAGATCCGGCCCTCGGCCCAGTGGTACATGACCGGCAACTGGCGTCCCTTGCACATGTCGCGCGTATTCGAGAGCAGCTGGCACATCAGGTCCACGATCGGGCGCCCGCGCACGACGTAGAGGCCCTGGTTGCGATAGGACGGGAACAGCATGTCGCCCGGCTGCAGCGCCATGCCCATTGCGACGGACACCGCTTCCTCGCCGAGCGAGCGCATGTAGAAACTGATCTTTCCGGAGCGCTGGATGCGTTGCATGCGGTCGTCGAACGTCCGCGTCAGCAGCATGTGGCGGAGCGCAATTTGCAGCTCCGCAGGCTCGATAAGCGGGCTCCAGGGCCCGACAGCCTGATGCTTGTCGTCGAGTACACGCACCAGCTGGTCAGAAAGTGCCTGTATGTCCCGGACACGCGCGCTGGTCTCGGGCCGCTTCACTGAACCGGCGGCCGAAAGCTCTAGATAGCTGAAGTCCGGCGCGTCGCCGGGCCTGGCCGGGGTCTGTGGCACATGCAGGCGTGACTTTGTGACCATTGGGTACCCGCGTGGCAAGGACTGGCCGGGCGTTGGCCACATATTCTACCCAAGAACTACCACAATTTCGCCGTAATCCTGTGCTGTAATGCAAAATAGTGGAATTTTATGGTCTAATATCTTCTATATATGAAAACAACAGTGCGGATTTCGCTCGATCGCAGCGACCGTCGCATCCTGGACGAATTGCAGCGGGACGGCGCGCTCTCCGCTGCCGACCTTGCGGCCAGGCTTGGACTCTCCACGACCACTTGCTGGAGACGCATCCAGCAACTCCAGGAAAGCGGCGTCATCAAGCAGCGCGTCGCCCTGCTCGACCGCGAAGCACTCGGACTCGACGTGATGGTGTACGTGCATGTGCGTCTCTCGAGCCAGGGTCGCAATGCCCTCGCGCAATTCGAGAAGGCGATCCGCGACCGGCCTGAAGTTCTCGATTGCTGCACGCTGACCGGCGAATGGGACTTCTGCCTGCGAATTGTCACGCACGACATGAAGGAATACGAGGCATTCTTTCTCGATCACTTGTCGAAGATTCCGAATGTGCAGTCGGTCAATTCCTCGATCGTCGTTACCGTGATCAAGGAATCGACGGTATTGCCGCTGGCACGCGACTGACGTCAGCGATTGCCTCACCGTTGTTGTATTTTCGCCATACGTATTCATACGTATTGTCCGCGTGCCATTGCCCGTGTGCCATTGCCCGTGTGCTACTGTCCGCGTGTGCGCATGAATCAGAGAATGCAAATTCCTGAACAGCTGAGGTTCCACCTGCGAAAGGAGTTTTCCATGATCAAAACCACATGGGTTTGCGCTGCGGCGCTGGCATTGATCTCGACGCCGGCAATGGCGGTCGATGACGGTGGCTTTTACGCAGGCGTAGGCGCAGGCCAGTTCACCGTCTCATTCAGCGATAACACTACCGGGTCATCCCTGAAATTCGATGACGGCGATACGGGCTACAGGGTATTTGGCGGCTGGCAGTTCAACAGTAACTTCGGGATTGAGGGCGGTTACAACGATGGCGGAACCGCGAGCGAAACCATCGGTGATATCGCGGTTGATCTCATCGAGGCGGACATCGATGTCGACGTGAAAGGATTTGACCTGTACTTCACGGGCAAGGCGCCGATGGGCGAAATGTTCTATGCCTATGCCAAGCTCGGCGTGGTGTTCTGGGATGCCGACCTCTCGCTCACGATTCGCCAGGATGACGGCGAGGGAGGCGTCATCACGACGACGGACAGTGCAAGCGACAGTGGCAACGACATCGGCTATGGCGCCGGCATTGGAATGAATATCGGCGATAACGCTGGTGTGCAGGTCGAGTACGTCAAGTTCGATGTATCGGGTGGCGACGCCGATTTTCTGTCGGCCAACTTCGTCTGGCGCTTCAGGTAGCCAGGATCCACTGCAATTCCTGAAGAAGAGGCCCGCCATTCTGGCGGGCCTCTTTTTTTGGATAATGAACCGGCCGTTGATCGAGATTCGGCGCTACTGACAGTCCGCAGCCGTAAGTGAATCAATCCACGCGCCGATCAGCTGGACGCCGGCCGCATCCACGACGTTACTTGCAAGCGGCGGCATGCCAGATGCATCACGGCGTGCCATGCGCGCAAGCAGCACCGAACGCGCATCGTCGCCCGGTGCGATGATGAGTGCATTGGCGATTCCGAGATCACCAGCGCTCGGCGCCACGTCGCAGGCACTGGTCTGCGCCAGCGTCGTGTCGTGACGCAGGTCGATCGCGACCGGCGTCGGTCCCTGGGGACGATGGCAGTTGGCGCAGTTTGTGTGGAGATAACTTCTTGCCCGCTCCGTCAGCGTGCGGCTCATATCGGTCGGGCTCGCATAGGCCGGCGGATTGGTGCCGACCGGTGGCGACAGCACGTTGACCGCATTCAGCGTCGTGATCTGGTTTGCGTTGCGCCCGGTCTGCGCATAGGTCAGCGTGCCGTTCTGTTGCGCGGTCTCGAGTCCGAGGCTGAAGCCGGCCGCCTGCGTGTGGCACTGCATGCACTGGGCTTCACTCGGAAAAATCCAGTTCTGGCCGCCGACCGCAACGGTCTTGCCGCCGCTGACACGCATCGCCTCGGTCTGTGCCTGGTTCCATTCAAAGGTGTAGCCGGCCCAGATGCCATCCGGGTGGCGCATGAAAAGACGGGTCTCGACCAGCTGGTTGCCAATCCGGAAATGCTTGACCAGCACGGTTCCATTCGGCGGGTCCCAGTCACCATCGTTCTGAACGGCAATCTTCAGTCCATTCGGCAGCCCGATCCATCGCTCCTTGACTGCTCCATCCGACCAGAACGCGGCGTTCGGCGCATAAGGAATCAGCGTAAGCAGCGGTGGCGCACCGGCATTCGTCGTGTTGATGCATCCCGTGGCCGAAAGCTGTTGCGGAACATTGTCGCCACCACCACCGCCGGTGAATATCAGTTGCCGGACGTGGCCGCGAAGGTAATCGAGCAAATAAAGCTCGCCGTCATTCGCTTCGCCGAATGCGGAGGGGTTCAATTGTCCCGGTGCGCCCGGGGGCGTCGCGCCAGGCTGTATCAGTGGTGATACCGTGAACGTGCCGCCGGCACCCGGTGTCAGCGAGGCAATCATGCCCGTTTCAAAATCCCCAAAGACGTAGCGGCCGAATAGATTGGTTATCTGCGCGCCGCGGTAAACATATCCACCTGTGATCGACTGGCCCATCGCGCGCCCATATTCAGCGACTGGATCGATCAGGCCCGCTGTCTGGCAGCCATTTGGCGGCTCGAAGCAATGCGCGCCTTCGCGCTCGTCCCAGCCGTAGTTGCCGCCGCGCGCAATCACGTCGATTTCCTCGAACGAGCTCTGGCCAACGTCGCCGACCCATAAATCGCCGGTCTGGCGGTCGAAGCTCCAGCGCCAGGGATTTCGCAGGCCGAGCGCGTAAATTTCCGGGCAATTCTGGGTGCCGCTGCCGTTCGCATTGCAGCGCGGATTACCCGCAAATGGATTTCCGCTGGCACCGGCGGGAATCGCATACGGCGCACCGTTCGGCTGCGAATTGATGTCGATTCGCAGCATCTTGCCAAGCAGACGCTGCGGATTCTGCCCATTCTCCTGCGGATCTCCGCCACCACCGCCGTCGCCAAGGCCGATGTACAGGAAACCGTCGGGGCCAAATGCCAGGTTGCCGCCGTTGTGATTCTCAAACGGCTTGTTGACCGTCAACAGGATGCGCTCTGAATTCGGATCGAGCGTTAGTCCGCCGTCCGGGCTGGTGAATTCCGACGTGATGGAGCGCAGAACTCCGCCCGAGAGGTTGCTGTAATTGACATAGGCGCGGCCGTTGACCGGGAAATTCGGGTGAAACGCCAGGCCGAGCAGTCCCGCCTCACCGGAATTCCGGACCCGGCCGCGAATGTCCAGGAAATTCTGGGTCGCAGCCACCGCCGGGTTGTTGTCGAATACGCGGACCGTGCCTTCCTGCTGCACGACGAACCATCGTGAGGCATCACCCGGCGCCTGCAACATCGCCACCGGCGCGGTAAATGTCAGCGCCGGGAATGCGCGCGGCGTCGAAATCGTCGAGTTGCCGCCGGTGCGTGGTGGCGCAATGCAACTCAGGTTGCTGGGCCGCGCGTCGAGGCCGGATCCGGGTGGCGGCGGTGGCGGATTGCCGTTGCGCCCGCCTCCGCCTCCGCATGAAAGCAGCGTCGAAACCAGGCAGGCAATAGCAATAGCGCGCAGCGGCAAGGGGACATCCATGTCGGGATTGGACCGCGTCAGACTACGAGTAGTTTCCGCGTCCAAGCATCGGTCAACGCACGTCGGCGTGTCGCAGCCTGGCGACAGCGCGCAATCATCAGAGGCGCTCGACGCCTCGCCTCGCGAGCGGACTTAATCCGTTTCCACCCTGCTCCAGGCTACCGCGGATTTCGGCGCGCATCCTCGGTTCCCAGAATTTCCTGAGATGGTTCGCGACCTGATCGGCAGCCGCATCCGGGTCCGGTTCGGAAGCGAAAAATGCCGCGATGTCATTGGCCATCGTGACGAGTCGTTCGATATTCATCGCGCTGCGGCCCGGCTTCAGGCGGACGGCATCGCCGGGCTGCGTTGCGCGCTGCGCTCGGCGCGAATCCGTTCCTGCCATGCCTCCGGATGCCCGACCCGGACCACCTCGACGGCCGTGACCTTGTATTCAGGGCAGTTCGTCGCCCAATCGGAATTCTCGGTGGTCACCAAATTGACTCCAGATTCGGGGAAATGGAATGTCGTGTAGACCACCCCGGGCGTCATGCGCCGGGACACGACCGCGCGCATGACCGTATCGCCGGCGCGGCTCGTGACTCCCACCCAGTCCCCATTGGCGATACCGCGGTCCTCGGCATCGTCCGGGTGAATTTCCAGGCGGTCCTCGGACTGCCAGGCAAGATTCGACGTGCGGCGGGTCTGAGTGCCGACGTTGTACTGGTACAGCACGCGACCAGTGGTGAGGAGCAGCGGGAATCGGCTCGTGCTGCGCTCGGAAGTCGCCACGTATTCCGTCACGTAGAACTTGCCCTTGCCGCGTACGAAGCTATCGACGTGCATCGTGGGAGTGCCTTCGGGCGCCGCATCGTTGCAGGGCCACTGGATGCTGCCGAGACGCTCCAGCTTCTCGTAGTTCACCCCGCGGAATGTCGGGGTCAGGCGCGCAATCTCGTCCATGATCTCGGACGGATGCGAGTAATGCATCGGATAACCGAGCGCCTGGGCAAGCCGCATCGTGATTTCCCAGTCCGCAAGACCCGCCAGCGGCTCCATCACTTTTCGAACGCGCGAGATGCGCCGTTCGGCATTCGTGAAGGTGCCATCCTTCTCGAGGAAGGTGGAGCCCGGCAGGAACACGTGTGCATAGCGCGCCGTCTCGATCAGGAACAGGTCCTGTACCACCACGCATTCCATTGCCGACAGCGCAGCGACGACGTGATTGGTGTTCGGGTCGGACTGGACGAAGTCCTCGCCCTGGATGTAGAGCCCGCGGAAGCTGCCGTCGAGCGCCGCTTCGAACATGTTCGGGATGCGAAGGCCCGGCTCGCTCGCCAGCTTTGCATTCCACGCCCCTTCAAACAGGCTGCGCGTCGCAGCATCCGACACATGACGGTAGCCGCTGAATTCATGCGGAAACGACCCCATGTCGCAGGAGCCCTGCACATTGTTCTGGCCGCGCAGCGGGCTGACGCCGACGCCTTCGCGGCCGAGATTGCCGGTCGCCATCGCGATGTTCGCGATAGCCATGACCATGGTCGTTCCCTGGCTGTGCTCCGTAACGCCCAGGCCGTAATAGATTGCGCTGTTCGGACCAGCTGCATAGATCCGGGCCGCCTTTCTCACGAGCGCAGCCGGCACGCCGCTGATCGCCTCCGTTGACTCCGGGGAGTTCCGGGGATCCGCGACGAAAGCCTTCCATTTGCGGTAGGTGTCGACTTCGCAGCGCGCCTCGGCATAGGCGTCATTCGCGAGCCCCTCCGTGACAATGACATGGGAAAGCGCATTCATGACGGCGACATTCGTGCCGGGGCGAAGCGGCAGGTGTGCAACTGCCTCGATGTGGGGCGTGCGCACCAGGTCGATCGCGCGCGGGTCGAGCACGATGAGCTTCGCGCCCTGACGCAGCCGTCGCTTGAGCTGCGAGGCAAAGACCGGGTGTCCGTCGGTCGGGTTGGCGCCGATCAGGACGATTACGTCCGCGTTGTTGACTGACGTGAAAGCCTGCGTTCCCGCGGACTCGCCAAGCGTGTGCTTGAGGCCGTAGCCGGTCGCCGAGTGGCAGACCCTCGCGCAGGTGTCGACATTGTTGGTGCCGAGCGCCGCGCGCACGAGTTTCTGCACCAGGAACGTTTCTTCATTGGTGCAACGCGATGAGGTGATGCCGCCGACCGAATCGGGACCGTATTTCTTCCGGATGCGCTTGAATTCAGCCGCCGTATACGCGAATGCCTCTTCCCAGCTAACTTCGCGCCAGGGGTCCGTGATGCGCTTGCGGATCATCGGGCTGCGAACACGATCGGCATGAGTCGCATAACCGAATGCGAAACGCCCCTTCACGCAGGCATGACCATTGTTTGCGGTGCCGGCGCGGTTCGGCACCATGCGCACCACCGTCTCTTCCTTGACCTCGGCCTTCAGCGAGCAGCCGACACCGCAGTAGCCGCAAGTCGTGCTTACCGCCTCGGTAGGCGCTCCCAGCGACAGCGGTAATTTCTCGGTCAGGGCGGCCGTCGGGCAGGCTTCGACACAGGCGCCGCAGGATACACATTCGGACTCGAGAAATGGCTGGTGCTGGCTCGCCGACACGCGCGAATCGAACCCGCGGCCCTCGATGGTGAGCGCCAGCGTGCCCTGCACCTCGTCGCAGGCGCGCACGCAACGCGAACAAACAATGCAGAGGTCCGGGTTGAACACGAAATAGGGATTGCTGGCATCCTGCGCCACACCGCGCTGTGTCGCCCCGCCGTTCGCATATCGCGAACCTTCCACGCCGAGCTCCTCGGCTGCATCCTGCAATTCGCAATGGCCGTTGGCCGGACACTCGTCGCAATCCAGGGGATGATCCGACACATAGAGCTCAACCACGCCGCGCCGTAGCTTCTGCAACCGCGCTGACTGCGTGCGGACTTTCATGCCGGCGGCCACTTCGGTCGTGCAGGAGGCGGGGAATCCCTTCCGCCCCTCGATCTCGACCAGGCACAGGCGGCAGGAACCGAAGGCCTTCAGGCTGTCGGTGGCGCAAAGCTTCGGAATCTGGCCGCCCGCCAGCGCGGCGGCGCGCATGACCGAGGTGCCCACCGGAACCGTGACGGTGCTGCCGTCGATATCGAGCGTCACCGACTCGCCCGACGCGGCGGCTGGCGTGCCAAGGTCCTTATGGTCAATCGCGTACATGTCAGCTTCCGTTGGTCCGTTTTCCGAAATCTTCCTTGAAATGCTTCATCGCACTCAGCACCGGATAAGGCGCCATGCCCCCGAGGCCGCACAAGGATGCCTGCAACATCGTATCGCACAGCTCCTCGACCAGCGCAAGATTGGATTCTGGTTCGATGCCGCGGGCGATATTCGAGAGCGCCTCGGCGCCCCGCACCGAGCCGATACGGCAGGGCGTGCACTTCCCACAGGACTCGATCGCGCAGAATTCCATCGCGTATTTCGCCATCGCAAGCATGTCGACCGTGTCGTCGAATGCGACGACGCCCCCATGCCCGAGCATGGCGCCGATCGCGGCCAGTGCCTCGTACTCGAGCGGCGTGTCGAACTGGGATTCCGGCAGGTAGGCGCCGAGAGGCCCACCGATCTGGACCGCGCGGATCGGCCGTCCGCTCGCCGAACCGCCGCCATAATCGTAAAGCAGCTCACGAACCGTGATGCCGAATGCCCGTTCGATCAGGCCCCCGCGCAGCACGTTGCCGGCGAGTTGCAGCGGAATGGTGCCGCGCGACTTCGCCTGCCCGAATTCGCGGTATGCAGCGGCACCGCCCGCGAGCACGACCGGTACGGTCGCAAGGGTGACGACATTGTTGACGACCGTGGGCGCCCCGAACAGGCCCTTCTCCGCCGGCAGTGGCGGGCGTACCCTGATTTCGCCACGGCGGCCTTCGAGGCTCTCCAGCATCGACGTTTCTTCGCCACAGATATACGCGCCGGCACCGAGCCGCAGATCGATGTCGAAAGCAAGGCCGCTGCCGCAGACATCGGCACCCAGGTAACCGGCTTTTCGTGCCGCCGCAATCGCGGCAGTCATGACCCGCAGCGCGTGCGGATATTCGACACGAAGATAGATGTATCCGCGCGTCGCGCCGACCGCGGCGCCCGCGATGATCATGCCCTCGATGACCGAAAACGGATCGCCCTCCATCAACATGCGATCCGAGAATGTTCCGGAATCGCCCTCATCCGCATTGCAGGCGATATATCGCTGGCCCGCCGGCTGCTTCAGCACCGTCTGCCATTTGATGCCGGTTGGAAATGCTGCGCCGCCGCGGCCGCGCAGGCCGGATTCAACCACCTCTTTGACCGTTGCGGCTGGCCCGATGTCGAGTGCGCGCCGCAGCCCGGTGAAACCGCCCTGCGTCAGGTAGTCATCGAGATCAAGCGGATCAATCCGCCCGACGCGCGCAAATGTCAGTCGCTGCTGTGAAGTGAACCAGGGGTGCTCTTCGATCGGGCCGAGCCGCAGCGGATGCGCCGTGCCAATCAGCAGGCCCTTCTCCAGCAGCCCAGGCACATCGCGATCGGACACGGGGCCATAAGCAATCCGGCCTGCGGCACACTCCACCTCGACGAGCGGCTCGAGCCAGTACAGCCCGCGGGATCCATTGCGGCGCAACTTGATCGCAGTGCCGGCAGCGCTTGCCGCAGCAAGCAGCTTCTGTGCCGTCTTGTCCGCGCCCAGCGCCAGCGCCCCGGCATCCCGCGAAACCCAGACCGTGACCGTCACGTCGTCACCTTCCCGTTGGTGCGAGCGATCATTTCGTCGAGGCGTACCGGCGTCATGCGTCCGACCACCTCCTCATCAATCATCGCTGCCGGCGAACAGGCACAGAGCCCGAGGCAATAAACGGCCTCAAGCGTGATGGCACCGTCGGCCGTCGTCTCGCCGAATCCGACGCCCAGGCGTTGCATCGCGTGTTTCGCGAGCGCCTCGCCATTCATCGACTGGCAGGCCTCGGCCCGGCAGAGCCGCAGGACACGCCGGCCATGGGGCGCGCTGCGGAAATAGTGATAGAAGCTGATCACGCCGTGGACTTCGGCCCGCGACAGGTTTAGCGCGCCGGCGATCAGCGGCACTGCCTCGGCAGGTACACAACCCAGCGACCGCTGCACGTCATGCAGGATTTCGATCAGCGGGCCCGGCTGATCCCTGTGGCGTGCCACTATTGCCAGGAGCTCTTCTTTCTGTGCCTGGCCCATCGGTGTCGGTATCGCACCGGGCTTCATTGCAGCCGTTCCCGATGTATTCGTCGAACGGGCTCCACGTCGCGCTTGACGTTCATGATGGCTCGCGATCTCGCACTTGAACGGAGGTTTCAGGTACCCTCGCGGCCTCCAGTATGGCATGAGGCCGGATCGATGCCAGAATCCGGGTCGAAGATGACACCAGCGACCACGCACCAGGCCCGACTCATCGACGGGCGCGCCATGGCCATGCGCGTGAGGGCCGAACTTGCGCGGCAGGTTGCAACGCTCATCACGCGCCATCGCGTCACGCCGGGGCTTGCCGCGATCCTCGTTGGTGAGGATCCTGCCAGCCAAATCTACGTCCGCAACAAGGGCCGCCAGACGCGCGAAGCGGGCATGCAATCATTTGAGACGCGGCTCCCGGCGACGGTTTCCCAGTCGGACCTGCTCGAGCACGTGGCCCGGCTCAATGAGGACCCGGCCGTACACGGGATACTTGTACAGCTCCCGCTGCCGCGGCAGATCGATGAACTGGCGGTCATCGATGCGATCGCGCCTCAAAAGGACGTTGACGGTTTCAGCATCATTAATACCGGCCTGCTGGCGGCTCGGGGCATGGGGATGATTCCCTGCACCCCGCTGGGCTGCTTGCTGATGCTGAAGGAGTACGTGGGCGACTTGTCAGGTCAGCGCGCGCTGGTCGTCGGCCGGTCGAACATCGTCGGCAAGCCGATGGCGCAACTGCTGCTGCGCGAAAACTGCACGGTAACCATTGCCCACTCGCGCACCCGCGATCTCGCGGAAGAATGCCGCCGGGCCGACATCCTGATCGCTGCGATCGGCAAGCCGAGGCTGATCAAGGGTGACTGGATCCGCCCGGGGGCAACCGTGATAGACGTCGGCATCAACCGGATCAGCGTGCCGTCACCCAACGGGCCGCGTGAGAAACTGGTGGGCGACGTCGATTTCGACACGGCGGTGCACGTCGCGGGCGCGATTACGCCGGTGCCCGGCGGCGTCGGCCCGATGACGATTGCCTGCCTGCTGCGCAATACGTTTACTGCGGCGTGCGCGCAGAACGGCATCGACACAGGCCAGCTCAGCGCTTGAAGAGTATTTCGCCCTCGTCGCTGAGGTCGAAATTGTAGGCCATCGGCTGCTTTGGCAGGCCCGGCATGCGCATGATCGAGCCGGTGATCGGAATCACGAATCCCGCGCCTGCCGCCAGTTGAATCTCGCGCACGGTTACCAGGAAGTCCTTTGGGCGGCCGAGCAGCGCCGGGTTGTCCGAGAGTGACTGCTGGGTCTTGGCAATGCACACAGGCAGCTTGCCGAAGCCGGACTTCTCGAGATGCTCCAGGTCGCGACGGGCGCGCGGCGTGTAGTCGACCGCTTGGGCACCGTACATCTCGCGGGCGACAATCGCGATCTTTTCCTCGATCGGGGCATTCCAGTCGTAAAGCGGCGTGAACTTGGGCTCGGTCACGGCCACCAGGTCGCGCACGACTGCGGCGAGTTCCGTGCAACCCTTGCCGCCCTCGCTGAACGGTCTCGCTTCCACTGCCTTCACGCCGAGTGACTCGCAGTGTTTCCTGAGCGCCGCGACCTCCTCCGCCGAGTCGGTCGGGAAATGGTTGATTGCAATCACGCAGGGCTGGCCGAACTTGCGGATGTTCTCGATGTGCTTTTCCATGTTCGACAGGCCCTTGATCATGGCGTCCACATCGGGCCGGCTGATCTCGGCGAGCGGCTTCCCGCCGTGCATC
>Ga0224510_10002115_pt1 | contig 12237 bp, 13 predicted proteins | sample SF_May12_sed_USG_FD_170161 | JGI IMG/M metagenome (GOLD analysis project Ga0224510, IMG submission 170161) | Sediment microbial communities from San Francisco Bay, California, United States - SF_May12_sed_USGS_4_1 | ecosystem: Environmental > Aquatic > Marine > Sediment | place: USA: California... | reverse complement strand
GTCGGCCAGGCGCCCGCTCTTCATTCCGGCCCAGCGGGTGCGGTTATCGGCCGGGCTGCGGTCGCGGAACGGGCTGTCGGTGCCGGGGGTGTTGAAGTCGCCGCGCGTGGCGCGCATCTGCTCGGGCGTCTGCTCGTCCACGTAGGCCAGTCCGTCGTCGATCAGCGCCTCGGCGGCTCGCGCCATGAAGTCGAAATAGCTGCTCGCGTAGTACAGGTGGCTGACACCGCCCGCGTTCCAGTCGAAGCCCAGCCAGTGCACAGCCTCGATGATCGCGTAGACGTACTCCTGCTCCTCCTTTTCGGGGTTGGTGTCGTCGAAACGCAGGTGGCAGATGCCGCCGTAGTCGGCCGCCAGCCCGAAGTTCAGGCAGATGCTCTTGGCGTGCCCGATGTGCAGGTAGCCGTTCGGTTCGGGCGGGAAGCGCGTGCGGATCCTTGCCGAATCGACAGGCCCGGCGGCGTGGTGCGCCGCGTCGCCGGGCAAGCCGGCGAAGCGACGGCCCTGGAAGCTGCCCTGGGCCAGGTCGCGTTCGATCACCTGGCGCAGGAAGTTGGTCGGCTTGGCAGCGTCGTGTTCGGAAGACATGCGGCGTGAGGGGTGGCGTTGCGGACGATTCTATCGACGCGGCCTATGCCTTTCGGCCGATGCCCGATGCCGCGGGCGCGCACGCCCGATGGGGGACGCGGCGGGCGCATCCGATTCCTACATTGACGCCATGCCGATCGCAGCCGCTCGGCACGAATCGAAGGAAGTGCCATGACCACCCGATACTCCCTGCCGCGCGACGCCCAGCGGGCAGACACCGCGCGCGGTGCCCGCATGCTGGCCTCGCTCGTGCTCGTTGCAACCGTTGTTGCGCTGGCTCTGATCGGGACCATCGCAGCCGGTGAGCGACCCTCGATGGCGACTGTGCCCGCAGAGCAATCCGCGCCGCCCGTTGCGGCGACCGCCGCCTGAGCGCTATGGCGCTGCGCGTGGACTGCCGGGCCTTGTCCGCAGGGCCGCGGCGATTCCGCTGGCGGCCATGATCCCGACGATCATCGCTGCACGGTGGTCGCGGCACCGGCCTGGCGGCCACCGCCACCGCGCCGCCAGGGGGGCACCGGGTCCGCCGACGGCCGTTCGAACGCGTCGAGCGCACCTGCGCGCGGCCGGTCTTGGCCGCCGGAACGGGTTCGCCGTGAAGACTCGAGCACCGTTGAGGGTCGAAGGTGGCTTGCGGGGGCCGCCGCTTGCGTGTGGAATCGGCCCTTTCGCCGCATGACCCCCACCATCGCCGTGCCACGACTGTCCTGCGCCAGCTTCTTGCTGGCGTTCGCGTTGGCGTTTGGCTCGCGCGCCGTCGCCCAGGAGGTCCCGCTCGCTCGCCTGGAGCGCGCGGATGAGGTCGTGGAACTGCAGCAAGCCGTGCGCCGCGGACCAGACGGCGTGTCGCGGATCGAGGCCTTGCCGGACATCCTGCGCAAGCCCGAGGGCGCAGAGCACGTCGAGGGCGTCTACCGCGTCGACCTCGACCTGCCGGCGGGCCGCAGCGGGTGGGCCCTCTACCTGTCGGGCGCGATCGGTCATGTGCGCATGACGGTCAATGGGCAAGTGCTGCTGGACACGATCACGGTGCCGTCGTCGCCGCCGCCGCGAAGCATCAACCGCCTGCACCTGGTCGACCTGCCACCGCATGTGCTGCGCGATCGCGGCAACCAGATCGAGATCACCCTGCACGGTCGGAGCCTGGTCAGCCTGTCACGCGTCCAGATCGGTGCCCAGCAGACCTTGCGCGAGGCGCGCGAGCGCAAGGCGATGGCACTGGTCTACGGCCCTGCGTTGGTGTCCGCGCTGATCGCGTGCCTGGGCCTGTCGGTCCTGCTGATCTGGATGCGGCGCCGCAGCGAGGCCATCTACGGCTACTTCGGCGTCGCATCGCTGGCATGGGGCCTGCACACGGCATGGAGCGTATCGCCGCGCGAGCTGATCGCCGGTGTCCACGGCCAGGTCGCTTGGACCACGCTGTATGCCTTTCTGGTGGCGATGCTCAGTATCTTCTGCCTGCGGTTCACGGGCTACCGGCTGCCGCGGGTCGAACGCGCGGTCCGGTGGGCAGTGCTGGCCGTTGCACCGTTGCTGTACCTGTCGCTGGCACTGGACGTTCACGACGAGGTCGACGCGGCCGTGCGACTCATGATGGTGGCAGGCGTCTTCGTGGCGCTGGGCGCCGTCGCGCGTCAGGCATGGCGCTCGCGCAGCATGGACAGCGCCCTGCTCGTGCTGGCCGGCCTGGTTGCGGGCGCGTTCGGTCTGCGCGACTGGGTGGTGTCGGAAACAAGCCACGACTATGTGCCGGTGGTCCTTGCGCCCTATGCGGGCCTGCCCTTCGTCGCGCTGCTGACCTGGTTTCTCATCGACCGCTTCGTTCGCAGCACGGAGTCGCTCGAGGTGCTCAACCGCGAACTCGAGTCGCGCGTGGCGACGAAGAGCGCGGAGCTCGTGACCGCGCTGGACCACATGCGTGCCGCGCGGGACTGGGCCGAGTCGGCCAACCGCAGCAAGAGCAGCTTCCTCGCGGCTGCAAGCCACGACCTGCGTCAGCCGATCCATGCGCTGGGGCTCTACATGTCGGCACTGCGCCAGCGCCGGCTCGACGCACCGACGCAGGACATCGTCGAGCGCATGGACCGTTCGGTCGCGGCGCTCGATTCGCTGTTCAATGCGCTGCTGGACATTTCACGGATGGATGCCGGTGCGCTGGTGCCGCAGCCACGCGCGTTCGACCTGGAGCCGATGCTGCGTCGCCTCGGCGACGACTTCGCGCCCGAGGCTGCCGAGCGCGGCCTGCGCTTCGCGCTGCGCATCGGCGCCGGGCCGCGCCCAGTGGCCATTCGCAGCGACCCGCTGCTGGTCGAGCGCGTGTTGCGCAACCTGATCGCGAACGCCGTCAAGTACACCCCGCAAGGTGGTGTGCTGCTGAGCTGTCGGTGGCGCGTCGCTGGCGCAGGGCGATGGCGTGTCGAGATCTGGGACACCGGCCCGGGCATAGCGCCCGAAGAACACGAGCGGGTCTTCGAGGAGTTCTACCAGGGCGGCAACGCCGAGCGCGACCGGCGTGGCGGACTCGGTCTCGGGCTGTCGATCGTGCGCCGGCTCGCCCGCCTGCTGCAGTTGCCGCTCGCGCTGCACTCGCAACCCGGTCGCGGCACGCGCTTCGTGGTCGACCTGCCGGCGACCGCCGAGGCAACCGAGTCCGCGCCCCGCGGGGCGATCGCGTCGGCGCTGCATGGCACGACGGTGGCCGTGATCGAGGACGACATCGAGGTGCGCGAGGCCATGCGCCTGCTGCTGCGCGACTGGGGTTGCGAGGTCATCGAGGGTAGCGACGCCGACGAGGTCCTGCGCCGGGCGTCCATAGCCGCGCGAGCGCCCGCGGCGGTGGTGGCCGACCTGCGCCTTCGCGGGCAGCGCGACGGCATCACCGAGGTGGCCGCATTGCGCCAGGCCTTCGGCGCAGCGCTGCCCGCCCTCCTGGTCAGCGGGGACTCCGCACCGGACCGGGTGCGCCTGATGGCCGCCAGCGGACTGCCCTGGTTGTCCAAGCCCGTGCCGGCCGCGCGCCTGCGCGCCTGGCTCACCCAGGTCACGCGACATGACGAAGAAATGCAGGAGACCGCACGATGAGAGTCCTGATCGCCGACGACCATCCTCTCGTGCGCGACGCGCTGGCGCGCACCGTACGCGAGCTCGACGCGCACGCCGAAGTGCTTCAGGCGGGCGATCTCGCCGGCCTGCTGCAGGCCGCGCAGCAGGCCGAAGCCGACCTCGCGATCGTCGACCTGCAGATGCCGGGGATGGATGGGCTGGCGGGTCTCAGGCGGTTGCGTGCGACGGTACCTACGCTGCCGACCGTCGTCGCCTCAGGTCAGGAGGACGCCGCAACGATCCGCGCGGTGCTCGCGGCCGGTGCGATGGGTTTCATCCCGAAAAGCGAGAGACCCGAGGTGCTGCTCGGTGCATTGCGCCTGGTGCGCATGGGGGGCACCTATGTGCCGCCGCGCCTGCTCGACGCGGTCGAGGCCACCGCTGCACCGAGTGCCAAGGTGGCCGAGCTCACGCCACGCCAGCTCGACGTGCTGCGGCTGCTCATGCGAGGCGAGCCGAACAAGGTGATCGCGCGCGAACTGGGTCTGACCGAAGGCACGGTGAAGATCCACATCGCGGCGATCCTGCGCACGCTGCAGTCGCGCAACCGGACGGAAGCGGTCGTGCGTGCACGCGCGCTCGGGCTCGGAGAATCGGCTTAGCTCTTCAGGCATAGCCGAGGCACCTCGTTCGGCAGACGCGCCCGGAACATTGGGCGCCTAGAGTGTGTTCACCCGTCATCCACCGGAGATTGCAAATGAAGCACACACGATCGACTTCCAGCAGCGGCCGCTCGTCCGAGCGACCCATCCTCGCCCTGGCGATGGCCGCGGGCGTGCTGCTTGCCGTGGGCCTGGTGGCACTGTCCGTGCCGGTGTCGCAGGCCTCGCGCGAGGATGTTCGTCTCGACAGCGCGCCCGCGGTGCAGCCGCAGCACGTCGCGCAAGCCAGCGCACTCGACGAAGGAGTGAACTGGGCGAAGGTCGAAGCGAGCGCCGATCCGGCACCGCTGGCGGTGGCGGCCTATGAGTAGCGCCCACGCAGCCGCGCAGTATCGGCGGCGCTTCGCGGCATGGGCAGCGGCACTGGCCCTGCTGCATCGGTTCAGCGCACGGGCACAGACCGTCGAGCCCCCTCGGGCGGGCGCGTCCTTCGATCGTGCGATGGACGACTACGTGGCGCAGCGTTTCGATGCGGCTTTCGATGGCTTCGCGCAACTCGCCGACAGCGGACATTGCGAGGCTGCCCGCATCGCGCTGTTGATGCGCGCGCATGGGGCTCGCCTGTACGGACGCAGTTTCCGCGTCGATGCCGCGCGCCGGCAACGCTGGGTCGACGCGGCTGCGCCCGCCGCCGCCACCGCGTCGCTGTCGCAGTGATCTTCAGCTACCGTGCGCGCTGCGGCTTCGATGATCGGCCACGCCCGTGGCCGCTGCCGTCAACCCCCGGGCGGGGCAGCCAGGCGCGCGCGGATCGACTCGATGCGCACTCGGTTGACGCCGAGATCCTTGCGGCCGACGCGCGAAGCCGAGCGCACCTGCACCACTGCGGCGACCGGGTCGAACCAGAACTCGACATCATCGACGAATCGCATCACGGCGGTGGTGAACTGCGCGTACAGGTAGTCGTCGCGCCGCTCGACGATCCGCGCACCGGGCAGCGCCTCGACGACTTGCGCGATCCTCGCGATCGTGGCCTTGCCGTCACCGTCGACCAGCGCGATCGGCTCGATACGCGCATACGCGCGCTGCGGCGCATCGGGCCACAGGTCGGCCTGGCTGCTGACGCTGTTCGGTGTCTTCGAAGGCGGCTTGAGACGCCCATCGCGAACGCCGAGGTTGTTGGGCGCCCGGCCCGAAAAGGCGCCCAGGCGCGCGCTCAGCAGCACCGCGACAGCGATGACGATGATCCAGATGGCGAACTGCACGATCCAACGTCGCACGTGGCTCAACGACGGCGCGCGCCGCCCAGCAACGAGCCCAGCACGCCGCGCACGATCTCGCGGCCGACCGCCGAACCCACCGTGCGCACCGCGCTCTTGGCCGCCATCTCGGCCAGCCCGTCGCGCTTGCCGCCGCGGGGCCCGGTGCTGCCGAACAGGATGTCCTTCAAGCCGCCCATCATGCCGCCGCCCTCGGCGGGCGCCGCACCGGGCTTGCCGCCGGCCGTGACGGCCGCAGCGCTGTCTGCCGCTGCCACCGAGCGGCTCTTGAGCGTCTCGTAGGCCGACTCACGGTCGACGGCCTTCTCATACACGCCGGCCACCAGCGACGAGGCGATCAGCGCCTTGCGCTCCTCCGGTGTAATCGGGCCGATGCGGCTGCCCGGCGGCAGCACGAACACACGTTCGGTCACGGAGGGCCGCCCCTTTTCGTCGAGGAAGCTCACCAGCGCCTCGCCCACGCCGAGCTCGGTGATCGCCGTCTGGATGTCGAGCTTCGGGTTCGCGCGCATCGTGCTTGCGGCCGACTGCACCGCCTTCTGGTCGCGCGGCGTGAAGGCACGCAGCGCGTGCTGCACGCGGTTGCCGAGCTGGCCGAGCACGCTGTCGGGGATGTCCAGCGGGTTCTGCGTCACGAAGTACACGCCGACGCCCTTGCTGCGCACGAGTCGCACGACGAGCTCGATGCGCTCGAGCAGCACCTTGGGCGCATCGGCAAAGAGGAGGTGGGCCTCGTCGAAGAAGAAGGCCATCTTCGGCTTGTCGAGGTCGCCGACCTCGGGCAGCGTCTCGAACAGTTCCGACAGCATCCACAACAGGAAGGTCGCGTACAGGCGAGGCGCGTTCATCAACCGGTCGGCGGCCAGGATGTTGATGACGCCCTTGCCGCGCACGGTCTGCATGAAGTCGTTGATATCGAGCATCGGCTCGCCGAAGAACTTGTCGCCGCCCTGTTCCTCGATCTGCATCAGGCCCCGCTGGATCGCACCGACCGATGCCGCGCTGATATTGCCGTACTGGGTGGTGAACTGTTTGGCGTTCTCGCCGCAGTACTGCAGCATCGCACGCATGTCCTTGAGGTCGAGCAGGGCGAGACCGTTGTCGTCGGCGATCTTGAAGACGAGGTTGAGCACGCCGGCCTGGATCTCGTTCAAGTCGAGCATGCGCCCGATCAGCAGCGGTCCCATGTCGGAGACGGTCGCGCGGACGGGATGACCCTGCTCGCCGAACACGTCCCACACCGCGGTGGGGCACTGGCTCGGCTCGGGCGCGGGCAGGTCACGATCCTTCAGGATCTTGGACACCTTCTCGGGTAACGCCCCCATCTGGCTGATGCCGGTCAGGTCGCCCTTGACATCGGCCATGAAGACCGGGATGCCGATCGCACTGAAGCTCTCGGCGATCTTCTGCAGCGTGATCGTCTTGCCCGTGCCGGTGGCGCCGGTTATCAGTCCGTGGCGGTTGGCCAACGCAGGCAGCAGGTGGCACTGTATGTTGCCTTGCTGGGCGATGAGGATCGGTTCGGCCATGATCGGTACCCCCGGCGAATAAAATCGCTCCATCGTAAGGGCAAACCAGAGAACCACGAATGGCCGGTCACTCCAAATGGGCCAATATCCAGCACCGCAAGGGCCGCCAGGACGAGAAGCGCGGCAAGGTGTGGACGCGCGTGATCCGCGAGATCATGGTCGCGGCACGCCAGGGCGGTGGCGACGCCAGCGCCAACCCGCGGCTGCGCCTGGCCGTCGACAAGGCCAAGGCCGCCAACATGCCGGCCGACACGATCAAGCGCAATATCGACAAGGCCACGGGCAATCTCGAGGGGGTGTCTTACGAGGAGATCCGCTACGAGGGCTATGGCGTCGGCGGTGCGGCGATCATCGTCGACACGGTGACCGACAACCGTGTGCGCACCGTGGCCGAGGTGCGTCATGCGTTTTCCAAGTACGGGGGCAACCTCGGCACCGAAGGCTCCGTGGCGTTTCAGTTCAAGCACTGCGGGCAATTGTTCTTCGCACCGGGCACCAGCGAGGACAAGGTGATGGAGGCCGCCCTGGAGGCCGGTGCCGAGGATGTGGTGACCGGCGAGGACGGCTCGATCGAAGTGCTGACCGCGCCGGCCGATTTCGAGGCGGTTCGCGATGCCCTCGAGAAGGCAGGGTTGAAGGCCGAGGTCGCCGAAGTAACCATGCGCGCCGAGACGCCGGTCACTCTCGCGGGCGAGGACGGCCAGCGCATGCAGAAGCTGCTCGACGTGATCGAGGACCTCGACGACGTGCAGGCGGTCTATACCAACGCAGAAATCGAAGGGTGAGGGCGTCGAGATGAAGGTGCTGGTCATCGGCAGCGGCGCGCGCGAGCATGCACTGGCCTGGAAGCTCTCGCAGTCGCCCAAGGTGCAGCGCGTCTACGTGGCCCCCGGCAACGGAGGCACCGCGGGCGATGCGGCACTCGTCAACGTGCCGATCACGGACCTGGTCGCGCTGGCCGACTTCGCGCACCAGGAGAAGATCGTGCTCACCGTGGTGGGCCCCGAGGCGCCGCTGGCTGCCGGCGTCGTGGACCTGTTCCGCAGCCGCGGCCTGCGCATTTTCGGCCCCACCCACGGCGCCGCCCAGCTCGAGAGTTCCAAGGCCTTTGCCAAGGATTTCATGCAGCGCCATGGCATCCCGACCGCGCGTTACGCGGTGTTCGACGACGCCGAACTGGCGCATGCCTATGTCGATCGCCACGGGGCGCCGATCGTCGTCAAGGCCGACGGGCTGGCGGCGGGCAAGGGGGTAGTCGTGGCGATGGGCAACGACGAGGCCCACCGCGCGATCGACGACATGTTCAGCGACGATGCCGGCGTGGTGTACGCCGCCGGCCAGGCGCAGGTGGTGATCGAGGAATTCATGGCCGGCGAGGAGGCGAGCTTCATCGTCCTGGCCGATGGCCGGCACGCGGTGGCGCTGGCCACGAGCCAGGACCACAAGCGCATCGGGGACGGCGACACCGGCCCCAATACCGGCGGCATGGGCGCATACTCGCCAGCCCCGGTGGTCACGCCGGCCGTCCATGCGCGTGTGATGCGCGAGGTCATCAAGCCGACGATCGAAGGCATGGCATCCGAAGGACACCCGTTTGCCGGGTTCCTCTACGCCGGCTTGATGATCGATCGTGAAGGCAAGGCGCGTGTCGTCGAGTTCAATGCGCGGCTGGGCGACCCCGAGGCGCAGGTGCTGCTGATGCGACTGAAGAGCGACCTGTACGATCTGCTGATGGCCGCCACCGAGGCGCATGGCAACGGCGTGCGAGACATCGAACTTCAATGGGACCGGCGCAGCGCACTGGGCGTCGTGGTTGCCGCCGCCGGTTACCCTGCGAGCCCGCGAAAGGGCGACGCGATCGTGGGCCTGCCTCCCGCGAGCGAGGACATGCACGTGTTCCATGCCGGCACGACGCAGCGAGACGATGGGACCCTCGTGACGAGCGGCGGACGCGTGCTCACGGTGACCGCGCTCGGCGATCCGCTGCGCGCGGCGCAGCAGCGCGCGTACGAGGCGCTCGAGCCGATTCGGATCAGCGGCATGCAGTTCCGCCACGACATCGGGTACCGGGCACTAAAGAATCGATGAGCGTCGAACGGCCGCTGCGACAGCGCTGGGCCCCGTTCGGGTGGGCCGGCCGGCAGGGCCATCGATGACTGCGATCGGCGACCTTCACGAACGCGCTGTGCAGTTGCACGGCAGCGGGCTCGCCAGACGGGTGCTCGGCGCCTTCGGCTGGCACGTCAGGTTCAATGGTCTGCCATCGCGCCAGGGCGTTGTGATCGTCTACCCGCATACCTCGAACTGGGACTTCGTCATCGGCCTGCTGGCCAAATGGTCGATCGGGTTCCCGCTCTCGTTCTGGGGCAAGGACTCGCTGTTCAGCGTCCCGTTGTTCGGCCGCTGGCTGCGTTGGGTTGGTGGCGTGCCGGTCGATCGCAAGCACCCGCGTGGCGTCGTCGGCCAGATGATCGAACGCATGCAGGCTGCCAAGGCGAACGACGAGTTCTGCTGGCTCGCGCTCGCGCCGGAGGGCACGCGCAGCTACCGCGCGCATTGGCGCACCGGCTTCTACCAGGTGGCGCTCAACGCCGACGTGCCGCTCGGGCTGGCCTACTTCGACTTCGTCGATCGCGTGGTCGGCGTGGATACTTTCGTACGCCTCAGCGGCGACGCGCAGGCCGACATGGCGGCGATCGGGTCACGCCTGGGCCACCGGCGCGGGTGCAACCCGCATCTGGCCGCGCCAGTGAAGCTGCCGGGCATGGACAGCGAGGGAGACGCGAGAGCATGACATCCAGCGTGATCGACACGGTTCGCGGCTACCTGCTGGGCCTGCAGCAGCGCATCGTCGACGCGCTCGAGGCCGAGGATGGGCGCGGCCGCTTCATCAGCGACGCCTGGGTGAAACCTGCTGGCGAGAGGCTGCAGGGCGATGGCCTGACGCGGCTGATGGAGGACGGAGCCCTGCTCGAACGTGGCGGCGTGGGCTTCTCGCACGTGCGCGGGCCGTCGTTGCCGCCATCGGCGACGCAGCACCGCCCGGAGCTGGCAGGCGCGCCGTTCGAGGCGATGGGCGTGTCGCTGGTCTTCCATCCGCGCAACCCTTACGTCCCGACGGTGCACATGAATGTGCGCATGCTCGCGGCCGGCCACGCCGGGCAGGAGCCCGTGACCTGGTTCGGCGGCGGCATGGACCTCACGCCCTACTACGGCTTCGAGGACGATGCGGCGCACTTCCACCGCGTCAACCGCGACGCGCTGGCACCTTTCGGCGACGACAAGTACCCGCGTTTCAAGAAGTGGTGCGACGAGTACTTCTTCCTGAAGCACCGCGGCGAGCCGCGCGGCATCGGGGGCGTGTTCTTCGACGACTTTTCCGAGCTGGGCTTCGAGCGCAGCTTCGCGATGAAGTGCGCGGTGGGCGACGCGTTCCTGGACGCCTACCTGCCGATCGTGCGCCGCCGCCGCGACATGCCCTACGGCGAGCGCGAGCGCGACTTCCAGGCGGTGCGGCGCGGGCGCTACGTCGAATTCAACCTCGTCTGGGACCGTGGCACGTTGTTCGGCCTGCAGTCGGGCGGGCGCACCGAGAGCATCCTGATGAGCCTGCCGCCGATCGTGAGGTGGCGCTACGACTGGAAGCCCGAGCCGGCGTCTCCCGAAGCCCGCCTGTACAGCGACTTCCTGCGCCCGCGCGACTGGGTCGACTGGACAGTGGCTTGACGGCGCGCATCGGCCTGTTCGGCGGCACTTTCGATCCGCCGCACAACGCGCATGTGGCGCTCGCGTACGCTGCGCTCGACGAACTGAAGCTCGACGAGGTGCGCTGGATTCCGGCTGGTCAGCCCTGGCAGAAGTCGCGCACGATCTCGGAGGCGCGGCACCGCGAAGCCATGGTGCGCGCCGCGATCGCGGGCGAGCGGTGCTTCGTGCTCGACCGCATCGAACTCGACCACGACGGCCCGAGCTACACGCTGGAGACGGTCACGACGCTTGGCCAGCGCCAACCCGGCGCGCAGTGGTATCTGATCATCGGCGCGGATCAGTATGCAGGCCTGCACACCTGGCGCGGCTGGCAGGAACTGCTCGGCCGCGTCACGCTCGCGGTGGCGAACCGCCCGGGTGTGATGCCGCCGGTGAGCGCCGACGTCATGCGCGTACCGCATCGCGTGGTGCCGCTGCCGATGCTCGACATCTCGGCCACCGACATCCGGTCACGCGTCGCACGCGATCTCCCGATCGATTCCCTGGTGCCGAGCGAGGTGGCACGCTATATTGACCGGCACGGTCTGTACCGCAGGAGCTGAATGGACATCCGCAAGCTGCAACGCGCCATCGTCGACGGACTCGAAGACGTCAAGGCCCACGACATCCGCGTCTTCAATACCGAGCACCTGTCGCCGCTGTTCGAGCGCGTGATCGTCGCTTCGGGCACGAGCAACCGGCAGACCAAGGCCCTGGCCTCGAGCGTGCGCGACGCGGTCAAGTCGCGCGGCATGCAGGTCATGCGCACCGAGGGCGAGGACAACGGCGAGTGGATCATCGTCGACTGCGGTGCCGCCGTCGTGCACGTGATGCAGCCTGCGATCCGCCAGTACTACAACCTCGAGGAACTCTGGGGCGACAAGGCGGTGCACATGAAGGTCGACAGTGCGGCCAAGGCGAAGAATCCCGCTGCGAAGAAGTCGCCGTCGAAGGCGGCGCCTGCCAGGAAGCCCACGGGCTCGAGGCGGCCCGCGGTCGCGAAGCGACCGGGAGGCAGCCCCGCCGCCCGGAAGGCAGCACCCAAGAAGGCTCCTGCGAAGAAATCGTCGCCGCGCCGCAAGACATGAAGCTCGTGCTGGTCGCGGTCGGCCAGCGCCAACCCGCCTGGGCCGACGCCGCGTTCGAGGACCTTGCGAAGCGCTTTCCCCCCGAGTGCCGCCTTGAGATGAAGCTGGTGAAGGCCGAGCCACGCAGCAGCGGCAAGCCGGTCGACGCGCTGATGGCGGCCGAGGCCGCGCGCATCGAGGCGATGATCCCGAGGGCGTCGCGTCGAGTGATCCTCGACGAGCGCGGCGAGCGCCGCAGCACCGTGCAGCTGGCCGATCGGCTTCGCTTCTGGATGGGCGATGGCCGTGACGTTGCTTTCGT
>Ga0224510_10002111_pt1 | contig 12248 bp, 6 predicted proteins | sample SF_May12_sed_USG_FD_170161 | JGI IMG/M metagenome (GOLD analysis project Ga0224510, IMG submission 170161) | Sediment microbial communities from San Francisco Bay, California, United States - SF_May12_sed_USGS_4_1 | ecosystem: Environmental > Aquatic > Marine > Sediment | place: USA: California... | reverse complement strand
GAAGTCGTCAATTAAAAACACGCCACCATTGGCTTTAATATGGGGAGGAGCCTTGTAGTATTTCGCAGATTCATTAAAGGAAAGATCAAGCGTGGCCATGGTCAACTCACCGCCGGCAAACTCGATCGGACGTTTACAAAGAACCCAGCGGGTATCTTTTTCCACCCTGGCTTCAATCAGGGATCTCGACGCTTCTTGAGGAGCATCAACCCTGACATGGGTGATCGGATCGAACACTTGAATAATTTGCCCATCAACCTCCATCGCATAGGGGATATACACTTCCCCACCACCCACGGCTTCCAACATCTTCCCTATGGCTTCGGCCAACACCGTTTTCCCGTTTCCAGGAGGCCCATACAAAAAGATGGCCCAGCCCGAATTGACGGCTTCTCCGAGTTGATCGATGGTCCCAGGTGTCAAGACCAAATGTTCCGTGGCCGCCGTCACAGTTTCCCGATCAATGGTTAAACTATTCACCGGCTGACTTTTGATCATGGCAATATACTGATTAAGGGGAACGGGAGCAGGGCCCACATACCGGCATAAATCCATAAAGGCCGTAGCCCGATGTCGACCGGCTTCCGTCAGCACATACCGGAGCAAAACCCCGAGCGATTCCCCATGCCCCTTGACCTCGCAGAGCTTCTCCCGTTGAATGAGCGTGAACAGCTCCTTCATCACCCCATAGGGCAATTTCATAATCTCCCCAGCGGACCGCTCGGTGAGTTCCCCGCTGGTGTAGAGGGTTCTGACCAAGAGCTGCACTAACAATTCTTCCGGCAGGCCGGTCTCTTGAATCGTCGTAGGAGCCGTTAATGATCGAGGGTTGAGGGATTGGGCACTCGCACTACCATTAGATGTCATCGTGGCCACCGAGCTCATTCGTGATCTCCTTTGACTAATCCATGCCTTAAAAATGAGTAAATAGCGTTCACATCATGCCTCAGGACGTGACCCTTTTACAGAGTGTGGAATCTCTGTAAAATTAAGACAATCACGCTATGTGTGTATTACCCGCTCCATTCTCCAACTTCGATGACACGCCTTTTCCTGAGAGTGTGGGACGATTCTCGTGAAGGCGAATCATGACCTGAACCATATGTGTTTCACCATGTTTCCCTACACCTCTTCGCCCAGACTATTTCTTCATGGCCTTCGAATACTCTGGACGATATGGCTGCCACTTATCGGCCTTTTCTCGATCTTAGGATGCACCGAATCTTTATCTGATCACACACTCCGATTCGGTCTGGCTAATTCTCCATCCAATTTAGATCCACGCTATGCCACCGATGCCACCTCTGCTCGAATCAATCGACTCATCTATTCGCGATTAGTGGACTTTAACGAGGAAGCCATCCCGATTCCTGCTCTCGCCTCCTGGATTGAAGTCTCTCCCACCCACTATCGATTTGACTTACGAGAACCGAGGCCCATATTTCACAATGGGGCACAACTCTCTGCCAAAGATATCAAAGCCACCTATGAATCCATTCTGAATCCTGAAAGGGCCTCTCCTCATCGCGGCATCTTGCAGCTCATCGCCCGGATAGACACGCCGACAGAGAGCACAGTCGATTTCTTTCTGAAGCAGCCGGATTCATTGTTTCCCGGCTATTTAGTTATCGGCATTCTCCCTGCAAACCTTATTGCCGGCGGGCATCCGTTCCACGACCTCCCCATTGGCAGTGGGCCATTTCGATTTCTCGAGCGGCCCGATGAGACCCGACTCGTGATCGAAAGACGGGCCGATGGCCAACGTATTGAATTTTTGAGGATTCCCGATCCGACGGTTCGGACTCTCAAGCTTCTGGCAAAGGAGATTCACCTCATTCAAAATGATCTCCCTCCTGAACTCGTTTCGTATCTTTCTGCCCACGACGGGATCACTCTGCAACAACGCCAGGGGGCAAATTTTGCCTATCTTGGATTCAATCAATTAGATCCTGTGGTCGGCCAGGAAAACGTCCGGAAGGCCATTGCCCATGCCATCAATCGTGAACAGATTATCCAATTTGCTCTGAAAGGAAGAGCCAGGGTCGCTCAAGCACTCTTTCCACCAGAGCATTGGGCTGGGCTTTCATCTTTAACCGGCTACAATTACAATCCGGAACAGGCGAAGACCCTCTTGAAAGAAGCCGGGTTTACTCCAGACCATCGGCCCGCCATCACGTACAAAACCTCAACCGATCCCTTTCGCTTGCGCTTGGCCACCATCATCCAATATCAACTCCACCAGGTCGGCATTGACGTCTCGATACAGAGCCACGATTGGGGGACCTTTTACGGGGACATCAAAGCAGGCCACTTTCAGATGTATAGCCTGGCATGGGTGGGAGTGAAATCTCCGGATATTTTCCGGTATGCCTTTCATAGCGACGCGATCCCTCCGGCCGGCGCCAATCGCGGGCACTATTCAGACGCCGTGGCGGATCACCTCATGACTCAAGCCGAACACACCTCGGACAGACCGGTACAACAAACGCTGTATCGCACACTTCAGGCGCGTCTCTCTGAAACACTCCCCTATGTCCCCCTCTGGTTTGAAGACCATTTTGCCCTTTCCTCCGCCAGCATCACCGGCTATCAACTGGGAGCTGACGGGAATTTTGACGGTCTTTCCCAGGTCCGTTGGGCGACCTCTCCCTCGCAGCAGGTGGCACTGCTCCACCCATGATGTCGTACCGTCACAGGTCTGTTCAGACACGACCGTTCGGATCACATTCTTCCCAGGTATCGGCATGACCCACTTCATGATGACAAGGATCTTGAGCGCCATGATCGGCCTGTTGGGGGTTATGTGCCTGGTCTTTCTGTTGATTCATCTCATTCCGGGCGACCCCGTGGAAGTGATGCTCGGTGAATCGGCTCAGCCAACCGACAAAGAAACTTTACGCCACGCTTTAGGGTTGGATCTTCCCCTCTATCAACAATGGTGGATCTATTTCAAAGGTCTTCTCCATCTGGATTTTGGAACATCCCTTTTTTCAGGTCGCGCGATTGGGGATCTGCTCATTGAGCGAATTCCCGCCACCCTCTATTTGAGTCTCGTCTCCCTGTTGGTCGCAATCACTGTGGCCCTTCCCCTCGGGCTCTTAGCGGCCGTCCGCCAACATACCCCTCTGGATTACGGCGCGATGGGATTTGCGTTAGTCGGGATGTCAATTCCAAATTTCTGGATGGGCCCCTTACTCATTTTAGTTGGCGCGTTATGGTTGGGCTGGTTCCCGGTCAGTGGACAGGAAGGCTGGAACTCCGTGGTGCTGCCTGCTCTCACACTTGGAACGGCAATGGCGGCCATCCTGGCCAGGATGATTCGTAGCAGCGTCCTGGAGATCCTTGGTGAGGACTATATGCGAACCGCTCAGGCTAAAGGATTGTCTGCCACGCGCGCCGTCATGCTCCACGCCCTCCCCAATTCCCTTTTGCCTATCTTGACACTCCTCGGTCTTCAGCTAGGAGGCTTGCTGGGAGGAGCCGTCATTACTGAAACCGTCTTTGCCTGGCCGGGGTTAGGACTGCTGATGATTGAGGCTATCCAACAGCGCGACTATCCAGTGGTACAAGCGGCCGTACTGTGTATCAGCGTGACGTATATCGTGGTCAATCTACTTACGGATCTGTTGTACGCCTGGCTAGACCCCCGCATCCAATTCAAAACAGACTAATCATGCGTCTTTGGCTCCCTTTATCCATCATCGGCCTGTGGGCTTTAATGGCCATCCTTAGCCCCATCCTTCCGTTAACACCCGATGCCATTGATCTCACCAATATTCTTTCCCGTCCGAACCTTGAGCACTGGTTGGGATTTGACGAATTAGGCCGGCCGGTTGCCGACCGCTTGATCAGCGGGGCCCGAACGTCATTTTTTGTGGCGCTGTTTGTGGTTCTCCTTGGAGTCAGTCTGGGAGGAATCCTCGGCGTATCCAGTGCGTATCTCAGTGGTTGGGTTGATGTGGTGTTCGTGCGAGTCGTGGACATTATGCTCGCATTTCCCGGATTACTTCTCGCCATCGCCCTTGCCGGAGCATTAGGACCGGGAATCGGGAATGTCATTCTGGCCTTGGGAATTGTGGGATGGGTGGGATATGCCCGGCTGGCAAGAGGACAGGTGCTGGCCCTCAAACAAGCTGATCACGTGGTTGCCGCACAAGCTATTGGCGCACCACCCTGGCGGATTATTCTCCGGCACCTTCTACCATTGATTACAGCCCCGCTCATTGTGGAAGCCAGCTTTGGTGTCGCCAGCGCCATCATTGCCGAAGCGGGCCTCTCCTTTCTGGGGCTAGGAGTTCAACCTCCTACCGCTTCATGGGGAAGCATGATCCGCGACGGGACCCGCTATATGTTGGTGGCTCCCCACCTGGTCGTCTTTCCCGGCTTGACCCTCATGGCCGTCGTCCTCGCGGCAAATATGTTGGGAGATTGGTTAAGAGATCGGATGGATGTGAAAAATCAGAACTCTAGAAGAGTTTTCTAATGCATAACGACAAACGGTCAAAAAGTAAGGTGGCTGCGGGTTCACTATCCACAGCCACCTTCTTACGTCAGATTTAAGAATGAACAAACGACCCTAGACCGTTCAGGGTGTTTCCTTTTTTTCTGAATTGAGAGGAAAGGAGATAATAATTCCCCCCATCACATCACCCAGTTTGCGATCTCGCTTGGAACTCAGCAAATGTCCATTATGGCAGTCCACACACGCCTTGGAGACCGCCCGGTCGGCATAAATGGCTTTAAAAAACCGTTGATCTCCTCTTGTGATAACTCCACTATAGACCTGATCAGGGTTCTCTTCCACGGCTTTTAATCCGGCTTCTTCAAATTCAGTGCTCGGCCCATTCTCCTCGTAAATGGGCCACAGACTTGCCAGACGATACCGCAGGCCAGACCCACCCATCTCAACCAGACGCCCTCCCATCAGAAGCATTTGAGCTGGAAGAGGAAGAGCCTTCCGTTGCTTCCAGGCTTCTGCGGCGATCACGATCCGATTCTCTTGCATGCGCTCCACCACATGAGTGGTATAGAGTGCCCGGTCCGCGGCAATGACTGCATGGATATAACCAGCCACCACCTCTGGCGAGAAACCGACTTCGGCACCTGGTGGCATCTTCACTTCAGTTTCCTGCTCGACGGCTCCTTTCGCAATCTCCCAGTTGCCCGTCACAACCATTGAGCCAACCAGTATTCCTAAAAATAACGTCCGTACAAACATGGCCGCCCTCCTTTCGTCTCCTCACCATCAAGTAAAAGAATCGTGATCATGTTTTGATTTTTCCCGTGCGTTCTTTAGGAGACTCATCATAATCTGTTGACTCACTCCAATATATTCTTCTCCTCCCTGAAGTTGCAACATGGGCGCAACACGCAATTTCTCTAAGGAATTTGTCGTCTAATGGAAGGAACAATTTCAAGCCCTTCTTCCAACAACTCCAATCCAAAGCGAGGATTCTCCTCGATTTCATGCGCACTGCGTCGACCTTCTGGAGCTACATACTCAAAATATGCCCTAGTCCTGCCCTGAGCGGTTACCGTGACTTTTTGTTCCACAAACTCCTTCATCCCGGCATGCCAGGCAGTCAACATATATTCTCCAGGAGGAATATCGGTGATTTCAAATTTTCCATCTTCACGGGTAATGGCATAATAAGGATTCTCGACAACTAACCCCCAGGAAAACATGTAGGGATGAAATCCGCATTGCATGACAAACACATTCCGTCCTTTTCGCAAATGAATTTTTTCCACCATCGGTTCACCGGCAAGATGTTTCTTGCCGAATATTCCTAACACCTTATGGTACGGATTCATGGGCAAAGGACGATTAAACAACACCCTGGCTCCTCGTTCTCTGGCCGTTTCATATCCCTGGATATCATGCTCTACCGGATCCATGTTGACCACGGTAATTTCATCCTGGTCGCGCAACACATTCACAAACGGAATAAAGTCACAGTCAATTGACTCGATCCTGACCTTGGGGATGTCAAAAGGTTTCCCTTTATCAATTTCTTTGAGAAAGACCACCACATCCTTCAAACTTTTGTCGGGCCCAATGATAAAATCCTCCACAAGTCGCCAACCGGTTCCGGTGGAGATTTGCCCACAAAACACCGGATCTGGAATCGTCACCAGATTAAAAGCCATGGGTCTGGGCTTTTCTCCTTTAATGGTCACTTTGCCTTGAATGGATCCCCCATTTGTCACGTTGATTTCATCGTAGGACCAAGCCGTTTGCGCGAAAAGAGCAACAAGCCCAACCACTACCATCCCTTTCCATACCATTCGGCCCCTCATGATTCCCTCCTCACCATATATTGATAACCATGCTTAGTGTCATTCTATAGAAATCGGCCCGTAAAAAAAAAGCGGGGAAGCCGAAGAGAGGCTTCCCCGCTTGCGCTGACCCTCGGAATGAGGGAAGAGCTTATTTCGCTACGGTAGGAATAATCCGCGGTTCGCTGTTGAACTCATCCAAAGCAGCCTGCTTGGTTGATGCGGCACCCCCACTCAACGGCAGAATGCGTTGATCCGTCGTCGGGAGCACTCGCAGATAGCCCCATTGCCCGGATTGAGAATACGGCAACCGTCCGTTGCCATAGGTGTAATCTCCAGGGAGAGACCACTTTCCTCCGGCACCAGGCAGGAACACATCCAATCCCTCGGAAGCTGCGAACTCCACGGTGCTGATGATATCCGCACCAGGCAGGAACGGCTCAATCGGCCATTCATGCTTTTCAACGGTGAACATCCCATTTTGTTCGCTGCTGGCCCCAAACACATGGACCCGCACCGGATCACCCGCATGGGCTTCAATCACAGGCGTCACCGGATCCTTGGGATTATCCACTTCACAAGGTTGGAACATCCGGCCTAACGTACAGCCGACTTCTTCCCGGTAGGGATAGGGTTCCGCACGATAATTGATCGCCGTCAACCCTGCCACGTTTTGTACATAGGGCATAAAAGCGGTTCCGATGATGTTATCCTCATCCTGAAAGAATAAGGCCACATCACGGTAATTCGCCCGACTTTCATTTCCTTGAATGGTCTGATCGACGATCACATCCGCCGTCCAGCTATTCTTCAAAGACACATCTTCGCCCGTCTTTGGATCACGATAGGTTGATCCCTTGGGTCCGATAATGATCCCCGCAAACAGCCCGTTTCTGGGGTTCATGGCCACATTCCCCCAATCCCACACCAACATTTGCCCTTCCCCATTAAACGGATCGGCATAGAAGGTGTAGACACGGGATTCGCCGGGGGCCACGGTTTGCTCCCCGGAGTTATTCCCCAAATTGACACCTTGGGAATCATTGGGGTCAAACGCCATCCCGAAGGCTGAGAATGAAGCCCGCCCTTCTTTCATTTTATTGGTGAGCTTCACTTTCAAACAATCACCAACATTGACCCGGATCGTCAGCGGCATCGCCTGAACATCGCCAGACACCTTTGCCACTTCATCCTCCAGGACAAAGATCTTGGCGTTGGGATTCCGGAGCTCAATCTTGCGCTCGAAGTCCACTTCAATGGCTTCCGGCGCATTGGGATTCAGATTCATCCCCGGATAATCAATCGCCACGACGTTGAAATTCTTCACCGGCGCATCACCAGGACACACGGGAAGTTTTTCCGGCACACCTTCTTTCCCATACGCCTTATTGGGCAATGGTTGAAGGTCTGACGTTGGCTTATCCAAGACCCGGATGATGCTCCAGGATCCTTCAGAGAATTTAGAACTTCGTCCATTGAAGAGCAGATAGTCACCCGGCTGGTGTCGCGGACCACCGGCTTCGGCGACCACTAAGTCATACCGCTCCGCAATCCCCACGTGGAGAGAATGCTTGCGATTGGCCTCCTGAGCATACCGCTCTGACCAGAAGGTATGACCAGAAATCGTAAACACGTTGCTCTCATTCATCGTCACATCCAACAACCGGAAGACCATCGCGTCGCCCAGGTAAGCGCGAATCATGGGAGTACTGGGGTCCCCATGGACCGCACTGCTGAAGAGTTTCGATGTATCAGGATTGTTGGCCAGGCGTTGCGCGAACGGCTCCGCCCGGAAATTCAACGCCCCACCCGTCGTATGGGTTCCCCCATTCAGGAACGGCATAGGAGTCATTTTAATTTTATCATTTGGCGGCATAATGAACGACACAGTTCTTCCCGCCTCCAACGCAACATCCACGGGTTGCCCCGGCGGATTACCCGCCGTCACGATATTCACCGTATGCGGCACAGTATCCTGAATGTGCACCATCAATTCCCGGAAGCTCCCTGCCACATCATGACCGACACGTTCAGTGGCATGAATATCGGCAATCGGGCCCGTCCGGATCGGTTTTCCCGTCTTCGGATCATGCCACGTAGAGCCAAACGGTTCGGTAATGATCGTGCCCACGGCGCCATGCGGCCAGGTGGTTCCACCAAACGCATGGTCATGCCAGAACACGCTTCCTACATCGGCATCCGCCCAGAACCGCTGCCGCACATACTCCACGGTCACGATGTCATCCACCGGATGAGCATTTCGCAGCGGTTGAGCCAACGTCAGCTTCCCTTTTTCAATTTTTACAATACGTTGAACTTCTTGACCTTTGACATTATCAGCCCCAATCAATACGGGAATACCGACATGATATTGCTCCGCATTGCTGACGCTAATGGTTTTGTCACCTTTTTTCGCGGCCTTGGTCACCTTGGCATTCATTGGAACCGGCAACCCCTTCTTCACATCTTTCTTGAATTGCGTGAAGGGCCGCATTGATTGCTCATAGGAAAAACCAGATATCACACCGTCAGACGCCTGATTATCGAATTGCAGGAAATGGAAGTGCGTGTTGATTTTTGAAGACTGGAAGTTGGTGATATCATCATCCAACCATTCGCTGGTCAGCGTCCAATCCACGCAATCATACACATTTGTCCGCACCACCAAGGGGAATTTTTTAGAATTGTCGGCACGAACCGCCTCTTCCTCTTCATGCACGACATACAGCAACCCATTGGGATCTACGATCGCCGCCTCTTTCCCTTCGGCGGCCGAAAGCTCGATGGGTAACTTAATGAAATGCACGTTGTAATTTTGCGATCCGGCCCGGTCCGGGCATAAGCTCCATTGACCATTTTCACCAGGCTTTGCCGGTTCAACCGATCGGCTTCCGTCAGGATTTAACCGGATCATTTCCAGCCAGGGAGCCGGATTATGATCGTTTGAGAACGGATTCCGTTTTCCAAAATGCGGCGTCAACCACGGCCACGCCACTTTCCCGGTTGACGGCTCGAACCAGATAGCCCGCCGTTCACCAGGTTTATACCCTTGCCACTCCGGTCGATACTTGGGATTTTCCCCCAAGGTGGCTTCCTTTTCACTCATCGCTTTATTGCCTTGCCAGATCCAATCAAGCACCGTGGCATCATAGGCCATCAACTGCCCTTTTTCGTCATCCGTATGACCGGGTTTACCTGCATTGCTGAGCTGCATCTCGACCCAATCCTTCAAGGTGACGACGGCGGGTTCGACCTTCCAATCACTCTTACCCTTGTCAACAATTTTAAATTTCTTTCCAAACCAGTTGACCGTCGTCCCGACCAGGGCATCCGATGTCACAGGTTTGTGAATACGCCCGATACGGTCCGGCAATTCGCGCAAGGGCAACATGACGTCATTCTGAACTCCAGGCACCTGCAAGGTGTTGTACACCCGCCAGTACCCCCACATGCCGGCTACGTAGTGATGGGCCACATGACAATGAAACAAAAAATCACCCGCCAGCCACTGGCAAAGCCCGGAACCGCACTCAGTTTCCAAATCCAAGGCTTCGGCTGGACCAATCACTTCCACGTCAACCCGGTCGGACTTCGTCATGATCACGGGGTATTTCACCGGCCCATTTTGCCCGGTACTCCACACCGGCATTTGGGTGGCTCGTGGGCTCCGTTGCCAGCGAATGGACCCGCCATGCGGATGGTGGGAATGGAAGACTTCAGACCCGCCATGGACGACACGGAATTTGGCCGGGTCACCTAAATAGCTTCGAGGAATCGTCGGAGCCGCATCGCCAAAGGTATACGAGCTGTAGGCCATGGACTCATCTTCAAATCCAAAATATTCATGCTGTACGTGCATATTATTAATGCCAAAGGGCTCACTCCGATAATTCAATGCCCTGGCACCTGGACGATACGCATCGCTCAGGGGATCCCGTTGAGGCAGGAAATCGCCATGTTTATTCACCGGGCGGAACGCTTCATCACCGACTTCATGATAGATCACCACAAATTCCCGGAAGTCCGGTCCGGTTCCATTGTCAATCATGACCTGCCAACCACTGGTGGCCTTCGTCGCCAGCCCGGTTCCCAATGGTTCGTAATATTCTGAATTCCGGGGCTCTACGACAAACACGCCGAACAACCCCATGACGGTCAGTTCACGATCATTGCTATAAGTATGAAATTGACGACCACCTTCCTGAGTATCCGGATGGATGTACCATTCCATCTCAACCATCCCGCCTTCAGCCGCAACAGTAGCCGGATTAGTCGTGAGAGCCGGTTGTCCTGTTTTGCTCATCACCATATCCGACCCATTGATGTGCAAGCTCACTTCTTCGCCGAATTCCAATTGATTTCGCAACGTGATCTTTACGCAATCGCCCTGGTTCCCGCGAATGACCAAGGGTTGGATCCATTGACCCTGGATCCCGTTTCGTACCGCACCCGGATCATGGCTCCCCTCTTTTTCACGGGCTGCGGCATTCTTGGCCTCCTCCTCACGAACCTTGTCGAGGTTTTCGGTCAGGACATACATGTACCCTGGATAGTAATCCAGCCATTGATTCAAGGTAATTTCTGCATTGATGGCCGAAACATCATACGAACGAACAGGAGCAGTTTTCGGACAGAGCCCCCCTTGCATCGACACCGGCTCTGCGCCTGAATTACTGGACAAAAGGCCCGTACCCTGGCCGGCCCCATACTGATGAATCATCGACATGGAATTAAACGCACCATCGTTTTGGCCGTTATGATCCATATCTTTCTGCATTTGCTGCATCAGCCGTTCATGTTGCTGTTCGACGAGCGCCGCCCGTTCGGCACGACCCTCCATCGCATCTTCAACAATGGTCTGGCCTTTGAGCTGTTCAGCCCAGGCAGGGGAATCTTGGTGGGTCATTCCCGCCTGATGAACATGTGTAGAAGACGTATTCTCCGCACCCACAAATGATGGGGTAGCCCACAAGGCCGCCCCTCCCATCAGCGCCAAAAACACAGAAGCAGTAAGAAATCTACTTTTGCCGTAATGCATTCTCCGGCCTCCTTGCTTATATAGTGAATAAAAAACCTGACTATTTATACGCAACCACCGAATTCATATCTGTATGACTCAATATTTCCATTTCTCTCTCTACCTGACCTCATTTTAAGTGCCGACACCGGGAATCCTCTTTAAGAGGTCGGGCATTCCGGAGGCCGGTCCATCACACCCAACCCGACGTCGGCAATTAACCAATACGAGCAACAACGGTGCCAATTAAAACCTATCTATGCGACAAACCTCTTGAAGCAGTACTGGCGAGGGTTATAAAAATATAATAAAAAAAATAGGAAAATACGATTCTTAGAAAATCCAAAGCCTTGGACACATTTGGAGGTAAGTTGAAAATTTCAAAAATAAATCAGATATTTCGATGTCCAATAAATTGGACAATGAAAATCGAAAAATGGGGAATTTAGGGGCAGAAACCTGGCAGGTTAAGTTAAGAGATATGGTAGTCCCGTAATTTATTGTAGAGGCTGGAGCGACTGATGCTTAAGAAGCGAGCTGCGCGGGTTTTATCTCCCTTGGCATCCCGAAGGGCTTGCAGAATACGAGACCGTTCAGCTTCCTGCCGAGCGATTTTCCCGATAGTACCCAAATCGCCTGAAGAATGTTTCACCTGATAATCGGCAAACAGGTCATTGACCTCGATCGTATGATGCGGGCAGGTGACCACCACCCGTTCAATGACATTTTCTAATTCCCGGACGTTCCCCGGCCAGGGGTGCTCGACAAGAGCCTGTTGGGCATCAAGGCTCAAATCCATCGAAGCCCGCCCATGCGTTCGAGCCGATTGAGCCAGGAAATGCTTCACCAACAGTGGGACATCTTCCCTCCGATCTCTCAAGGGCGGCACAGTTAACGGGAGGACGGCGAGCCGATAATATAAGTCCGCACGGAATAACTTGGTTTGCACAAG
>Ga0224510_10002110_pt1 | contig 12248 bp, 13 predicted proteins | sample SF_May12_sed_USG_FD_170161 | JGI IMG/M metagenome (GOLD analysis project Ga0224510, IMG submission 170161) | Sediment microbial communities from San Francisco Bay, California, United States - SF_May12_sed_USGS_4_1 | ecosystem: Environmental > Aquatic > Marine > Sediment | place: USA: California... | reverse complement strand
GCATGTCGAGTCGGTTGATGTCGAGCCGGTTGATGTCGAGTCGGTTGATGTCGAGCCTGTGGAGGCCGAGTCGCTGCATGTCGAGTCGGTTGATGTCGAGCCGGTCGAAGAGGCACCGGAGCCGTTTGAGAATCTCGAGGAGTCCGCCGCCATCGATGACTTGCGGACTGCGGTCGAGGAAGTTGGTGAGCCGGTTGATGACTTGCAGGCTGCGGTTGAGGAGGTTGGTGAGCCAGTTGATGACTTGGCGACTGCCATCGACGACATATCATCCGCCATCGACCAGGCCGACGAGCCGACCGACCAGCTCGATGGCGCTCCAGCCGAATACACGTCCGAGGAACGCGAATTCGAAGAGGCCGTCCCTGCCGCATCGCATGCGTTCGAGACAGTGCAGACCGAGGTTCCTGTGGTGGCCCCCGCCGATCCGCCACCACCGGCGCGAGTCCGGCCGCCTCGGATGGAGGGCAAGAAGCGCGGCCTGTTCGGACGGAACAAGAGCGAAGCGCCCCACGACCACGACTACCAGGAGGCGAAGACCGTCTCCGGCATCACCCGGCGGGTCTGCTCGGTTTGCGGGCACGTCTCCTTCGCCGGCGAAGACCTGTACGACGAGTGGCCGTGATCGAAACACCAGACATCGATCCGGAGGCCTTCGTGGCGCCGACCGCCGTTCTCAGAGGCCGGATTCTCGTGCGGAGGCGGGCCGTCATCATGTTCGGAGTCGTGGCTCGTGCGGAGTTCGACCGGATCGAGATCGGCGAAGAGACCAACATCCAGGACAACTCGGTCCTGCACTGTGACGAGGGTATCCCGGCCATCATCGGGAGCCGGGTGACCGTGGGCCACGCCGCAGTCGTGCACGGCGCCACGATCGGTGATCATTGTCTGGTCGGGATCGGAGCGAAAGCGCTCAATGGTTCGACGATGGGCGTGGGTTCCTGGCTCGCCGCCGGATCTGTACTTCCCGAGGGACGGGAGATTCCGGCCTGGACTCTCGCCATGGGCACGCCCGCCAAACCGATCCGAGAGCTTCGACCCGAGGAGATCGAACGCCAGAGGAGTGGCGTGGATACCTATCTCGCGCTCGGCGACGCGTACCGCGTCAGCTGAAGGAAGCGGCCCCGGAGTTAGCCTGGTGCCGGTGAAGATCGTTCCTGTTTTGCTGTCGGGAGGCGTGGGTTCGCGGTTGTGGCCAATGTCGAGAACCGAGGTCCCCAAGCAACTCCAGTCCCTGGTTGGCGCCGAATCGATGATCCAGGCGACAGCTATGAGGCTGCGAGAATCGGGCGAGGTCGGCGCTCCGGTCGTCGTCTGTGGGGTGCGGCACCTCGATCGCATCGTCGGTCAGCTGGCGGAGGTCGGTATCGAACCGGCCCACGTCGTGGCCGAGCCGGTGGGTAGAAACACCGCGCCGGCCGTGATGGCGGCGGCACTGGTTCTCGATCCCGAAGCCGTGATGGTGGTGCTCCCGGCCGACCACGTCATCGCGGACGTCGACGGGTTCCGGGATGCGGTTCGTATCGCGGCCGACGCCGCCGGACAAGGCCGCCTCGTCACATTCGGAATCGTTCCAACCGCGCCGGAGACGGGATATGGCTACATCGAAGCCGGGCCGGGGGGCGAGGTCCGCCCGGTCGTTCGATTCGTGGAGAAACCGGACGCCGAAACTGCCGCCCGCTACGTGGCGTCGGGGCGTTTCCTGTGGAACAGCGGGATGTTCGTCTTTCGCGCCGGTGAAGTGCGAGCAGAGATCGAACGGTTCGCTCCGGACGTCGCTGCGTCCGTGGCGGCCTGCATGGCCAAATCGGAACGGGCCGGCCGGTTCTTGCTGTCCGAATCATTTGAGAAGGCGCCTTCAATTTCATTCGATCACGCGGTCATGGAGCACACGGATCGTGCCGTCGTGGTGCCGATAGACGTGGGATGGAGCGACGTCGGCTCGTGGTCGACGTTGTGGGAGATCGGAGACCAAGACGAGAACGGCAACGTCGTGGTGGGCGACGTGGCACTCTCAGGAGTCCGGCAGTCCTACGTGCGGTCCGGTGGGCGGCTGGTCGCAGTAGTGGGGCTCGATGATGTGGTGGTGGTCGACACCGGCGACGCCGTGCTCGTCACGTCGAGGCACCAGGCCCAGGACGTCAGATCGATTGTGGACCAGTTGACGGGTAGGCCCGAAGTCGAGAGGGGTGCGGACTGAAACTGATCCTTGCGATCGCTCTGTTACTCACCACCGGGTGCGGCCCTGGCCTTCCCGAGGATGCGACCGGCTCCGAGATCTTTGCCGCCTCCTGCGCGCGGTGCCACGGCTCGGACCTTGAGGGTGGGGTAGGACCGGCCCTGGGCGCAGGGGCGCCTTCGAAAGACCGTCCGGACGACTATCTCGTCACCACCATCAAGCGTGGAAACGGCAGGATGCCGTCGTTCGGGTCGGCGCTGTCCGAGGCGCAGATCGAACGAGTGGTGGCCTACATCCGAACCCGACAGGATTGACCGTGTTGAGCGATGTTGAGCTCCATCCGGTGAGAATTCCGCTCCGGGTTCCGTTCCGGCGGGTTTCGTGGAGAGACGCCGTCCTCGTAGAGGGAAGCGAAGGGTGGGGCGAGTTCTCTCCGTTCCCCGAGTACCCACCGGAAACGACGGTGAAATGGCTGGCGGCGGCGCTGGAGTCGGCGTGCCGGCCCTGGCCGCAGGCCCGCCGGACCACGATCGAGTTGAACACAACGATCCCGGCGGTGGCAGCCGACGAGGCGGCGCGGCTCACGCGGGACTCCGGCTGTTCTACCGCCAAGGTCAAGGTCGGGGAACCGGGCCAGGACTTTGCCCAGGATGTGAGCAGGGTCGAGGCCGTCCGAGACGCCCTCGGACCGACCGGGGCGATCCGGCTCGACGTCAATGGGACATGGACCGTGGATGAGGCCGAGGCGCGGGTGGGTGATCTCGCCGAGTTCGACCTGGAATACGTCGAGCAGCCGGTAGCGACCATCGAGGAACTGCTCGAGCTGCGTCGGCGGATATCGGTCCCGCTAGCCGGGGACGAGGTGATCCGCTTGGCCGCCGACCCGATGGAGGCGGTGGAGCGAGGTGCTGTTGACATCGCCGTGCTCAAGGTCCAACCGATGGGGGGTATCCGACCGTTGGTGTCGTTCGCCGAACGGGCCGGCGTCCCTGTTGTGGTGTCATCCGCCATCGACACCTCGATCGGCTTGGCCTCGGGTCTCGCCGCCGCCGCAGCCCTCCCTCGCCTCGAGCATGCTTGCGGCCTCGGTACCGGCCCACTTCTGGCAGGCGACGTGGTCCTGGATCCCGTCGTTCCCGTCCGCGGCGCCGCATCCGTTCGCCGGGTGCAGCCCCATCCCGACCTCCTGGAGCGATGGCGACCGGAACGTAGGGTGGCAGGAGCGCTGATGCGACGGCTGCGCCAGGCTGCGGAGCTGTTGACGTGAGCCAACCGAACAGGTCTACAGCCGTCGGCCGGGTGGTCATCGACGAGCTCGTCCGGGGGGGTATCGCCCACTTCGTCATCTCACCTGGTTCGCGGTCCGCCGCCCTGGCGATGGCCGCATTCGACCATCCGGGTGCCCAGATCTCGGTGGCGCTCGACGAGCGGTCCGCAGGATTCCGGGCCTTGGGGATGTCCAAGGCGGGAACACGGGCGGCTGTCATCGTCACGTCCGGAACGGCGGTGGCGAACCTCTACCCGGCCGTGATCGAAGCGGAGATGTCGCTCACCCCACTGATCGTGCTCACCGCCGACCGGCCGGTCGAGCTCAGGGGTGTCGGTGCGAATCAGACGATCGATCAGGTCGGAGCATTCGGAGGGCATGCAACCTGGTCGATTGACATCAGCCATCTCCCCGACACCCCCGAGGGCGTGTCGACTCTGCGGTCGACCATGAGCCGGGCGGCGGCCGTGAACTCAGGCCCTGCACAGGTCAACATCGGCTTCGACGAGCCGCTCGTCCCGCTCACCGACGATGGGCGCACTCGCGGGGACGAGTTCTCGTCGTCGATCGAGGGAAGGGCGAACGGGGCGCCGTGGACGGCTCAAACTCCGGTTGCCCCGGCTCCGGTGGAACTGTCCGCAGACATCGTCGACACGGAACGAGGCCTGGTGATCGTCGGGAGCTCGCGAGGGTTGGTGCCCGGTGCCGATCAACTCGCAGGGTTGTTGGGGTGGCCGCTGATCGTTGAACCGACCGCCGGATTCAGGCCGCCCCAGACCATATCGACGGCTCACTTCCTCTCGTCCGCCGAGGTGTTCGCGCAAGCGCACCGTCCGGACGTCGTTCTCATGTTGGGCCGGCCCGGTTTGAGCCGGCCGGTGGAGCGGATGATCGCCGGTGTTCACCGTGTCGTGTATGACGCAGGGCGGTGGTCGGACCCGACACGACAGGCCGAGACCCTGCTTTCCGGGCCGCCGGTGGTCGGCTTCGCGTCCACTCGCGTAGGCCCATGGCGAAGATCCTGGCTCGAGGCCGAACAACTGGCACGCCACGCTCTGGACGAGGCTCTCGATTCGAGCGCAAGTCCCTTCCGGATCGCGCGAGATCTCGCCCGAGTGAGCGTGGGTCCGCTCGTGGTGGCGTCCTCGATGCCTGTCCGGCTGCTCGATGCAGTGATGCCCGCGGGCGACACCGAGGTGATCGCCAACCGCGGGGCTTCGGGGATCGACGGGTTCGTGTCCACGGCCCTGGGCGTGGCCACCTCCCGGGGAATGGCGACGGCTTTCGCCGGGGACCTCTCGATGCTGCATGACATGAACGGGTTCCTCGTGGACACCGACCACAACGCGGCGTTCGTGGTTCTCAACGACAACGGCGGCGGCATCTTCTCCCACCTGCCACCAGCCCGCTTCCCCGCCCATTTCGAGCGGCTCTTCGGAACTCCCCACGGCCGGTCATTCGAACGTTACGCCGCGTTCCACAACGTGACCCACGTTCTGGCGGATCCGAGCGACGACCTCGGCGTCCACGTTCGAGGCGCCGCCGATAGCGGCGGAATCCACCTGATTGAAACTGTCGTCGACCGGGAGGGCGGTCCGGAGGCGGCGAGTGCCCTGCGGGCGGCGGTGGATCGAGCGTTGAGATCCTGACCGCCGCCCGAGAGCTGCGAAGAACTACGAGAGCGCTCCGAGCATCGCCTGCAATTTGAGTCTCGTCTCTTCCAGTTCCTCCTCCGGAAGCGACCCGGCGACGATTCCGGCACCCGCAAACAACCTCGCGCGGGCTCCGGAGATCTCGGCACATCTGAGAGCTATCGCGAACTCACCGTCGCCATGCCGGTCTATCCATCCGATGGGAGCGGCGTAACGACCGCGGTCCATGCGTTCCAGAGAACCGATCAGCGCCAGCGCTGCGTTCGTGGGATTGCCGCCGACCGCGCCCGTGGGGTGGAGGCGCCCTGCGAGTTCCAGCGCGGAATGATGGCCAGAGAGCCGACCGCGGAATCTGGTCGCCAGGTGACGGAGATTCGCCAGTTCGAGGAGTGTCGGTTCGGGGTCACGGAACAGCCGCTCGCACACCTCGCCGAGCACCCTTCCCACCGAAGCGGCGGCCCAGTCGTGCTCGCGACGATCCTTGTCCGACGCGAGAAGCTCCTTCCCGATTCTCTCGTCCTCGGCTGTGTCGGGGGAGCGGCGCGCCGAACCCGCCAGCGCAACGGACTCGACGTTGCGGTCCATCACCCGCACGAGCAGCTCCGGGGATGCCCCCATGAGGCCCTGCACGGAAAACACGAAACAGTCCGGAAACCGTCCCGAGAGAACCTCGAGAATCCTTCGCGGATCGAATCGTTCCTTCGACCAGACCGCGTAATCCCGGGCCAGCACCACCTTGTCCGCCGAGCCGGCATCGATCGCAGACACGGCCGCTGCAACCGCCTCCAGCCACTCGAGGTCGGGGATCGAAGCCCCGGCATAGCGGGGTCGGTCGACCGGCATGTCACCCGTTCCCGATGGATGGAACACGGGCGTGGCGTCGGCGCCGTCGACCGTGGTGACGAACCATCGATCGAGATTTCGCCCTACGACGATCTGGGGGACGATGAGCACCGAGCCTTGAGACCGGGCGTCGAACGTGAACGAGCAGAACGCCACCGGTCCTGAGCCGGGCACCGATACTTCGTCGTCGACGTCGGATCCCTCCAGCCACGCACCGAATCGTTCGGCGGCTCGCGAGAAGCGATCGGGGCCGGTGCCGGCGTCGATCCGCACTGCCTCGCCGAACCCGAAGAGGGTCCGGTCGGTCGACATCCACACGAGCGGTGGGCGGTGGTCGAGGATCGAGGGTGGCGGGTCGATCCCGACGGTAACGATCCTGCTCACTCGGTGAGCCTCTGGCGGGCTCGGGCGATGAGCAGTTCCCGGAAGTGGTGATCCACCAGGCGACCGGTTGCCGGGAGCATGGTCTTGAAAGCTTCGACGAGCCGGTCCACCGCGTCCTCGGTCGAACCGGCGTTGGCCTCCACCGAATCGCGAACGAACGTCGCGAATACTTCGACAGCCCGATCCGCGACCGGTCGCATCGCCTCGTCCATGGCACGGGCCAGGTCGAGTAACTCGCCGAGGGGGAGCCCCGCTCCCATCAACGCCAGGCCGGCTTCCAGGACCTCGACGACTTCCCGCGGATACAACGGCTCGGGCTCGGCGATGGTCGGCACCAGGAACCGTTCCCGGGCGAGCGCTTCGAGCAGCGCCGGCGACAGACCGCTCGACTCGGCGATCTCGGCAAGCGTGCTCAGGTCCTCCTCGGGGCGTTCCAGCGCCTCGAGAAGAGCACGGTCCCACGGGTCCAGATGGTCGGTCACGGCCCAAAGGTTACGGCGATCGGAACGATGTCCAATCCGGTGAGGGATGCAACGCTCGATGCCACCGAGTGCGGCGTCCCCGACGTGTGAAACCTCAAGGTGCGCTCACCGGTGGCGCACCCGATCGACTCTGCGACCTTGACGGTCTGGCGCGCGACGGCCGGGCCGGGATCGATGAGGCGGATACCGGGTCCGGCAATACGTCTGATCACCGGTGCCAGAAAGGGGTAGTGGGTGCATCCCAACACGAGGGTGTCGGCGCCGCCGGCCACGAGCGGCTCGACGTGTCTCCCGACGGCCTCCACGCACTCCGGACCGTCCACCACCCCTGCTTCCACCAACTCCACCCAACCGTCGCAAACCTGGGTCAGAACGTCGACGTCGGATCCGAACCGGTCGATCACAGACGCAAACAACTCGCCTTGGAACGTGGCGGCAGTCGTGAGGACACCGATCGTTCCCGACGTCGTGAGCGCCGCCGCCGGTTTCACCGCCGGCTCCATCCCCACGAAGGGCACCGCCGGTCTGATCGAGCGGAGGTGGTGAAGTGCCGCCGCCGAGGCGGCGTTGCATGCGACGACCACCATGGTGGCTCCCATCGCCAGGAGATGATCGGTGATCTGCGTGGCGAACGTGCGCACCTCAGCGAGGGGACGGCGTCCGTACGGAGCGCGTCCGCTGTCGGATACGTACATGATGTCGACTGAAGAGATCGCACGAATCTCGGCCACCACCGACATCCCGCCGACACCCGAATCGAAGACTCCAATCATCGCTGCGCACGGTACCGTCGGGTTTCGCGTTGATGGAGGAGCAGCAGATGGACCTGACGGGAGTTTCGGCAATCGTGACGGGAGGGGCGTCCGGTCTCGGCGCCGCCACGGCGCGCAAACTCGCGGCCGGGGGCGCAAGCGTGCTCATCGTCGATCGCTCTTCGGGTGGGGAGGGCCTGGCCGATGAGCTGGAAGGAGCATTCTTCCAGGCCGACGTCACCTCCGAGACCGAGGTCACTGCAGCGGTGGCGGCCGCCGCCGAGATGGGACCACTCCGGGTGCTCGTGAACTGTGCCGGCATCGGGGCGGCGGCCCGCACCATCGGCCGCGACGGAGAGCCTCACGTGCTCGCCGACTTCGAGAATGTCCTCGCCGTCAACCTCGTCGGGACGTTCAACTGCATCAGGCTCGCTGCCTCGGCGATGGCCAAGACCGATCCCTACGACGAACACGGCGCCCGGGGCGCCATCGTGAATACGGCCTCGGTGGCCGCTTTCGATGGTCAGATCGGGCAGGCCGCCTACTCGGCGTCAAAAGGAGGGATCGTCGGCATGACCCTGCCCGTGGCGCGGGACCTGTCGTCGGTGGGTGTCAGGGTCAACACGATCGCCCCGGGGATCATCGACACACCGCTCCTAGCCGGTCTCCCCGAACCCGCGCGGATCTCCCTGGCCGAACAGGTGCTGTTCCCGAAGCGACTCGGCCGGCCCGAAGATTTCGCCGACCTCGCCCACCTCCTCATCACCCACGACTACATGAACGGCGAAACCATCCGAATGGACGGCGGCATCCGCATGGCAGCCAGGTAGTTGCGGCCCGACTTCCGGCCCGGGGTGTTGTTCCCTCGGATGATGACGTGAGGTGGTTCACGCCGGCCGGAACAGACGCCGGTCCGGCCGGGCTGTGTTGTTGCGGCCGGACTTCCGGCCGCGTGGAGCAATTCCCTCGGATCATGACCGGATGTGATTCACGCCGGCCAGAACAGACGCCGGTCCGCCCGGATTGCGTCTACGCAGGCCGACCTCGGGCCCGATTGAACGCCCTTCCGGATGATGCCGGGAAGAGGGTTGAGTCGGTCGGCATCGCGACGGAGTGCTCTCGCGGCGACACCATTCACTCCCAGATTGTGGTGACAGCGTCACGTCGTAGCCGTTCGCACGGTGCCTGCATCGTGGACAGGTCGAACGTGACTCCATGCAGGCTGGCATGAATACCATCGACCAGGCGTGTGCCGACTGAGAGGACGCGGGTTCCGAGAGCGGCCGGTCTAAGCTCAGCGCCGTAGTGTGCCTCCGTGCTGCCGATTACGTGCTCCATCTCATATTCGATGAGTGATCGGAACCGATCGATGTCGAACTCGTCAGAAGCCCTCTTGTATGCGGTTGCCGCTTCCTGAAGCGATCCTGGGAGCGCCTTCCGCCCCTCGAGTTTCTTGAGGCGTCGGAGAATCTGGCGGTATGAGCTCGCGAGCGCTAACAGGCAAACGTCGAGTTCAACCGGGTCGGGGCGCTCATCGCTCTCTTTGGCGTTCGCCATCTCCTGGTTCCACTCGAAGATGCGATCGTGAGCCCAAGTGGCGACGTCGGCATGACGACGAATCCCAACTAGAAGATGGGTCTTCCAGTGGGTTGCCGGCTGGCGGTCATTGCTCATATCGGTACGGTCGTTCTGATGGACAGTAGAGCTTCGGTTGCGCCCTACTGGGCGCCTGTCGCACGCACGATCGTCTTGACAGGTGCGCGTTTGTCTTGGGGCCGATGACGTCAGGGGCAATGCGTCGACTCGCGTAGCGAAATTGGCCGGCGAGCGCGCGGTCGGGCCGTTTTGAGAGTCGAAGATTCTGTTGCGGCATCGGGGTCGATCCTATCGATCGGTGGGCGTGGACTCATAGGCAGTCGTCTGGCACATCGCCTCCCGCTCACCGCGCACGGCGTTCCGCGCACCGCCCACAGCGCAGAGACTGGAGACTGGCGACTGGCGACTGGCACACCGCCCACCGCCTCCCGCGCACGGCGGCTCCCTCAGGCCGCAGGCCTGAGGGAAGCCTTGATCCTCGCCAGGATCGCCCCCATACCGCGCAGCCTCAACGGTGAAACGACCTCTTCGAGTCCCATCCCGTAGAAGAAGTCGTTCGGCACGGCGAGGATCGTCTCCGGGGTCTCACCTTCGAGCCCGGCGAGGAGTATCCCGGCGAACCCTCTCACCGTCGGTGACTCGGGCGGAGCCTGGAAATAGAGATGGGTGGCGCCTTGTGCGTCGACTTCGACGGCGAGGAAGAACGGGGTCTGGCACTCGTGGACCTGTTCCAGATCATCGGCGGAGATGTGATCGGGAAGTGGGGGAATGCGCTTCGAGTAGTCGAGCAGCACCTCGGTCCGGAACTCCTTCGGAGAGGAGGCGAGGACCTCGACGATCTGATTCAGTCTCGGGGGGAGTGCCATGCCGACGATCGTAGACCGGCGGAATGTGTGACGGTTCGGCGGTGTATACGATCAGAGTGAGAGAACAGGAGATCCGGTGACAGATCCGAAGTATGCGGGCTACGCCCACCCCGACCGTTTGGTGACAACCGAATGGCTCGCCGAGCACCTCGACGAGGTCGTCGTGATCGAATCCGACGAGGATGTCCTGCTGTACGACACCGGACACATCCCGGGTGCGGTCAAGATCGACTGGCACATGGACCTCAACGATCAGGTGGTTCGCGATTACTTGAATCCGGAGGCCTTCGCGGAGTTGATGTCCCGTCGAGGGATATCCCCCGACGACACCATCGTCTTCTACGGCGACAACTTCAACTGGTGGGCGGCATACGCCTTGTGGGTGTTCACGCTGTTCGGACACGCCGACTTGAAGCTCCTGGACGGCGGCCGCCAGAAGTGGGTGGCCGAGGGCCGTCCGATGACAACCGAGGTCGTCGACCGTGCACCGGCCGAGTATCCGGTCCCGGTCCGCGACGATTCGACCGTCAGAGCATTCCTCGGGGACACCCTCGCCCACACCGAGGCGGGCAAACCTCTCGTGGATGTGCGGTCGCCCGAGGAGTACCGCGGTGAGCGGCTCCACATGCCCGACTACCCGAACGAGGGGGCCTTACGGGGCGGTCACATTCCGGGAGCTCGCAACGTGCCGTGGAAGCGGGCAGCCCATGATGACGGCACATTCCGGTCCCGCGACGAACTAGCGGCCATCTACATCGAGGAGCAAGGCATCGCCTCCGGCGACGAGGTCATCGCCTATTGCCGGATCGGGGAGCGCTCCAGTCACACGTGGTTCGTGCTCACACATCTTCTCGGCTTCGAGAACGTCCGCAATTACGACGGGTCGTGGACCGAGTACGGCAACACCGTTCGGGTCCCCATCGAGAAGTGAGCGTCAGCGCTCGGCGACGACAAAGAAGCGGCTGAAGGCAAGCACCGTCGACCCGTCCGCCAATGGGGGATAGGCCCATCGGTATTCAGCCGCGCATCGCTCCCGGAAGCGGGTGCGGTGGGGCTCGGACAACGTATCGAGCACAGGTCTGAGCACCGAACCCTCCACCCAGGTCAGGACCGGGTCCCCACCCTCCAGCGTTTGGTGGTACGTGGTGGTCCACATGTCGAGTCGCATACCGGGTAGGTACTCGCGGTAGGACTCCGGCGGGCCGACCCGGTCACGCATGAGAGCCGACCTGGCTTCCTCGGGCCATCCTGGTTCATCGAGGATCCGAGCAGGTATCTGGTGGGTCGGTGCTCCCCAATTGGCCGGCATCTGCACCGCCAGAACCCGCCGTGTCCATGACGCGATTCGGGGAAAGAGAGCGGAGTGGTCGTCGAGCCAGTGAAGGGTGGCGTTGGAGAACACCACATCCACTTCGAAGCTCGGTTCCCAGGTACGGATGTCGGCGTGGATCCATTCGATGTCATCGGGTTGGGAGCGATCGAGCCTGGCCCGGTCGAGCATGTCGGATGACGAGTCCACGCCCACGACACGGGCGCCGGGCCAGCGGATCTTCAAGAGCCGGGTGAGCGAACCCGTTCCGCAGCCGAGATCCAGCACCGTGGTGGGTTCGTCAACGCCGATCCTCGACATCAGTTCCACCCCGGGCCGCGCCCGATGGTCGGCAAATCGCAGGTAGACGTCGGGGTCCCACTTCATCGGCCTGCCGAAACCGTGAGATCCCGCATCCGGTCGATCGTGGCATCGGTCAGTTGGGACCATCGGAAGCGCCAGCGCCAATTGCCCTCCGTGGTGGCGGGTGTGTTCATCCGCGCTTGTGTTCCCAACCCGAGGACATCCTGCAGAGGGACGATTGCCGTGTCCGCTACCGACTCCAGAACCGCCGCAATGAGATCCCATGCGAACCCGTTCCCGTCCGAGTCCAGGGTCTCCAATGCCAGCTTCCGTTCCGATGCTCGCTCGGGACGCGGGTCTTCGAACCACCCGACTGCGGTGTCGTTGTCATGGGTCCCCGTATAGGCCACCACGTTGGGCCGGAACTGATCAGGTGCGTGGGCGCTCTCTGTGCCGAACCCGAATTGGAGGATTTTCATACCGGGGAATCCGTAGCGATCGCGGAGAGCCTCCACATCCGGTGTGATGACACCGAGGTCCTCTGCGATCACGGGAAGGTCTCCGAACGCGGTCAGGAGTTGATCGAACAACTCGATCCCGGGAGCCTCGACCCAC
>Ga0224510_10002109_pt1 | contig 12249 bp, 14 predicted proteins | sample SF_May12_sed_USG_FD_170161 | JGI IMG/M metagenome (GOLD analysis project Ga0224510, IMG submission 170161) | Sediment microbial communities from San Francisco Bay, California, United States - SF_May12_sed_USGS_4_1 | ecosystem: Environmental > Aquatic > Marine > Sediment | place: USA: California... | reverse complement strand
ACCAGGCGAGCAACAGACGGCGCCCTGCTCACACCCCCACCCTCCCAGGTGGGGAACTCCCGCGTAATTAGACGCGAGCGCCTGAAAGGCATCGCGCATTCGATCCGTCGAGCGTCGTGCCTGTAGCCGATAGTCCAGCTCAATCGCCGCTTGCAGATCCTTAAACCGCAATGGCTTGAGCATCGCTTCTGTCGGTGTCCCTGCGTCCTTGGCTGCTAGGAGTCTGGTCAGCATCTTCTCGGCGACTTCGTACTTCAGCGAATGCGTCGAGAGTCGATGATCCTTGCCGTTCATATAGAGCTGAATCTTGTACGGCCCGACTTCCACTCGCTCGCCCGTGAGGGGGTCCCTCGTTCTGCGTCTATAAATCCTTCCTCTCTTAGGCATGCGGTCCTCCTTGTGGTACTTGAGGAGTGTGTATTGAGTAATACACTTTATCAAACAATACATCCTTGCTACAACCACATTGGCTTGTTTGTATCGTCATGGTATGGTGAGAGGATATGACTGTAAAGAAAAAAGCCGTGGTCCATGCGTTTAATCTGAGGGCGATTCCTGCTAGGACGTTTTTCAAAATCAAAATGGCCGCTGCGGCTGAGCAAAAGTCCGCGAGAGATTGGCTGTTAAATCTAGCTGAACGTCGGATTGCCGAATTGGAACACGACGGGAGACTTCCTAAATCCAAAGACACGTAATTCCTCTCTCAGTGCGCTTTGCGAGACGTAAACCACTTGCGCAATTTCGTTTCTTCAAATAAGAGCTTTTTATGCGATACCTTTGAGCAAGGCAGTTTGGTCTTGTTGTCTCTCAGCCATCGCTCGCTAACATTAAACAGCGTGGCGGCCTCCTTCGCTTTCAACCATCGCTCTGACTGGGGGACCTCTGCATTACTGCCGTTCTGAGTTCCCATCATCGCCCGCATCATCAACGCTTTTTCCAACGTCATCACGTCCAAGCACAGGGCCTTGGCCGTCTCAGGCGGAAGGGTGTTGATGAGTGACAAATCAGAGGCGAGTGCATCTAAGGTCGGGACCACTACCGGCTTGTCGTTCACGACTGCGGCTCCTCCGTCTGCTTCATCTCTGCGGCTTGGGGCTCCTTGACGTGCCCCGATTGAAGCGCGCTCTCATTCTTGCCGGGTCTGACTTTCACGTTCGTTCCCTTCAGCCGATTAGTTGCGAGCGTATTCAGGTTGACACTTCATAAAAAACAATGCGCAGGGACAAAGCGCATGCAGCCGCCCAGCCCAGTCGGGACGCTCCGGTCGTTCGACGCCAACAGCATCTTGGGTGATCCGACGCACGACCAACCGCTCTCCCTTGGCAAGGGAAAAGTATGGGTCCTCTCCATTCTTTCTCATGCACGTGAGGGCGCGCGCTGGGTAAATAGTTATCCCAAGTTGGAGCTGCGAGAGTTCTGTCCAGACCTCTCGATACCTCGGGTTGTCACATCCCCCCAGAAACATGTAATGACGGGGATTCCAGATCATGTTGTTGACCGCGTTTTCGAGTTCGTCTTTTGTCATCGGGTGGCTCCGTCGTTTGAGGGTTGTTTTTTCATCATCCGCTCGCATGCCGGTTCGTACCGCTTTCCGGCTTCGAGTAGCCGTTGCTTGATCGCCGCCGGTCGTTCGGGACACAGGTGCAGGACGTGGTTGTGCGCGTCGTCGTGGAGGTAGTTCTCCTTACAGCCAAAGCAGACGTACAGTTTCGTTTGCCGTCGGATCTTCATCGCGCCCCTCGTTCGCCGTCGAATCCATGTTCCCGCGTCGTCCACGCGGCAACAATCCGGCCTTGGGCGTCGGTTCGGACGACACCCACGATCTTTGCGAGTGGGAGCCGGTCTCCGTTTGTCAGCGTCACGAGCCAACTTGAGCCTGTCCGCTCACAGGCCGCGACGGTTCCGGCCTCGCGCTCATCGGAACCGCCACGGAGTCGGCCTTGTCGATCTTTGTAGGCAACCGACCAGCCAGCCTTGAGAGGCGGCTCCGGTGTAGCTTGGCGGGCCGGGGGTGACGGTTCCGCCATGATCTTTTCCACATGGTTCACACTGGCGTTGAACGCCGCCATATCCCGGAGGGCGAACGCCCGGTCACAGTCGTCGAGGGCCTGGTGGACTAAGGCATAGCGAGGATCATCGGGGTGGAGATCACCCACGAGCGCATAGAGGCGTCGATACTCGGCCAGCCAGTGAGGGGCAAGGGGAGCTGGTTCGATCACAGCCTTGGGTGGGTTCGGCTTCTTCGCCTCTACCGCAATATCCTCAAAATGCTCAAATTGGTCTGCACTGGGGTTAATTTGAGTATTTTGAGCAATTTGCCTAAGGGAGAAAGAATTTCCCATCATCGTGCGCCAGTCACTCATGATGCTCCGTTACCGCGTTGGGGTTGACGAGGAAGACTCGACTCTTGCGGCCTCGCTTCCCGATGGATTCAAGAGGAGACTTCTGTTCGATCACATACCCGCGCTCAATCAAGATCTCGAATGCCGGATTGAGTACGTCCATCTTTTTGTAGGTCCCGCGCAACACCTGGAAACACTCCCGCGCCGTGAAAGTGGTTTTTTCACTCCCTTGTTCATGGGCGTGGTGTTGTTCCCGTTGGACCCATTTCCACACATGACGGGCCGCATGGAGGTCAAGATCGGCCCCGATCACGTCGAACGCTGCCAGGGCATGGCTTTGGTAAAATGCCGCAAGGACTAAGGCTCGCTGCATCGTGGAGAGTGAGATGATTAAATTGGCTGTCAGTGTCTCGGCATGTTCCACGCAATGAAGCAGACCCGCCAGACGGGCAGCCGCTCCCGGTAGCTTTCCTCCCCAGTCTTTGATGTACTCATAGTCGCCGCCATCGCGCATTTTTGTTTCCACCATGCGCTGAAAGTCCTTCCACTCACGGTACGCCGCTGGCGACAAGGTGAGCATATAAGGGTGGACTCGGTCTCCTTCATCTATGATCGGGGTGATGGCCAATAACGTCGTCACCATTTTCTGATAGCGATCTCTCACCGATGGGGGGATTGGTTGGCTTTGGAGCTGTCGATACCCTAATCGTGAAACAGGGAGGGCATAGAGAATACGAGCGAGTAACCCCCGTCCTCGAAATCCCGGTTGAGTCGCCAATCCTTGCAACACACTCGGTTGAGGGCTTAAAGCTATCGTGAGGGCCGGTCGATCCATGACCACGTCCGGTCTACTCCCCCGATGGACCCGCACCGGGGAACCCGCATGCGCCTGAAGGATAAGGTCGAGGTTTGGAATGCCGTTGCTGTAGCGACCGCCAAAGATGTCGAAGATCCCTCCTTCATCGGAGATCAGGGCAATCCTTTCCTTGTTCTCGGCCATGACCTGCCCTAGTTTCTCTGGTGTGATGTCTTGGACGAACAACCGGGGCAGGGCGGGCACCTCCGGCATACTGGTTTCCAGTTTTGTAATGGCTATCTTCTTATCCTCAAAATCCTCAAAACTCCCCTTCTTCGCCGCCTGCTCCCGGAGGGCTTTGATTCTCGCCTTGATGGTCTCTCGCTCTGATTCGATCTTAGTAATCTCCACCTGGGCTTTCGCGCACTCCTCCCGCTCCACATCGACGAGGGGGCCGGTCATCGCGTTCGCAACGGCGGTCTTCCGGGTGCCCGATTCCAGGAACGTGCCCGTCCAGATCGCGAGGGGTTCACAATAGTTCGGCTCCACTTGGACGACGACCTTTTGCTGCACGGCGGTTGCGACCACCGCCAACCCAAAGCCCGCCGCTAGTTCAGGCGGGGTCTCCGTCTGCGCCGCCGTCGCCTGCACCATGTCGTTCAAGTCAGAGGGAAGGACATCGAGAGGAAAGGGTAGGAGGATCGGACCATCTAAGGGAATCACCTCCGCCCAGGACTGGTTCTGGGCCGTCTCCATCGCTGTCTCGATCAACTTCATCGCCGCCTCCGGCCCGCGCTGGGCGAGGAAATCATCGAGCCCGGTTATTGGCAAATCATCCAGTACGGGGAGATCGACGACGCCCACACGAGCCCCGCGCTGCCTGAGTTCAGCCACGAGCCCACGGCGGGCAGCGGCTACCTTTTCATTCGTGGCGCAATCGCTATCGTAGATGACCACCACATCGCGCCCGGTCCAGGTGATTCGGCTTAGGTCGGCAATCGGTCCTCGTTCGTCAACCCGCTTCCCATTCGAGTTGGCGACCTTGCCGATAGTCCCCTTCCAATTCCATGCACCACTCAACCCACACGTGAGAAAACGAGGTTGTTCATTGTCGTACCGGGCCAATCGCCACGCCGCGCATAGCTTCTTCGGCCCTTCGGTCATCACGACCGGGAGCTGCACGTCCGTCAACACCTGCACCGACTCACCAGGTCCAGTGTGAACTTTGTTTCGCTCCTCTTTCCCAACTAAGTACTTCCCCTTCGGCTTCAGGATCCCGTCGCTGTTTTTTTCCATCGGCGGGTTGTCGCGCCGCAAAAACAGCGTGCGGGGTTTCGAGTCACCTGGCCAAAATCCGGAAGACACCACGCCCGCGAAATCTTCTTTGTTGGGGTTTCCGCTTACCAGTTCCGCGCCTTCATGCGTATCAGCCCGGTAGAGACCGAACGCCTTGACCGTGGCTGCATCGATCCAGGATTCGGTGTCGAGCTTATGGAGATCGGCTAAAGTCAACGCCGTCGGCATGCTCACTCCGAATCCGGCGTCATGAGTTTCATGGCCACATCACGCGGGACATAAATCCTTCGCCCCACTTTGAAGGCCTCTATCCGTTTGGTGCGAACGAGCTGATAGAAGGACGAACGCGGAATAGGGATAGCGGCTAGAAATTCATCGACCGTCAGCGCCGGGGGAAGTGAGACATCAGTTGAGCGGTTGTGTTTCATACGTGCGGTTACCATACCCGCAGGGAGGCAGGTTGCCGACGGGGAACAACTGGGGGGGAGGTTGTTCGGCTACTATGAGACGTTTGACTGTCTCGGAACGTTTTCAGTACCAGAGATGCGGAAATATCTCCCGAAGGGCGTTTGGGGAAAGGCGTTGTCGCGGCCTTGTAAAGAAGGGTTTTAGGAAGTGCTCGAACGTGTCACGGCTGATGATGAAGTCGCTCGCCAGCTTCTCTATCTCATCCTTACGCTTTGGCAATGACTGCTTTAAGGCGTGAATCCTGGTCCGCTCTTGCTTGCACCATTTCAGCGCCAAGGTTGCAAGCCCGTAGCGGGTGAGCGGCTGAGGAGGCGTGTCCCGTGGAATAAAGACATACTTGAAGAGGACACGATTTAAGACATACCGAACGATCCTGTCCAGGCACGGACGGCCCCCCCTTATCGACAGGCGGAGGCAGTGCGTTTTGCAGGCAGGCCAGATGTTGCGGATGAACGATCTGGATCGGCACACCATTCCGGTACCGAACGGACACCGTCTCGGTTTTGTAGGTGTACTCGCTCAGCGGGACAATGGTTGGCTTGGAGGGAGATTGCTTCTTCTTCGACACAGCCCCGCCTGTTGGGTGCCTGATTGAAAGACGGGAGCTGCGAACGTCAGGCTACGTCCGCCGACTTCGGGATCAGCGAAGTCGTTGCCCCCCGTTGGATGCTAGCACGGTGGTATGGAGAGATGGCAACGGGAAATCTGTAGAAGTAATTGCCTATCAGGCAATCAATCCGTGAACAGTTAAGGCTTTTTCTCAACTGTTGAGACTGCTTGCTTCAGCCAGACTACCGCCTTCTTGAACAGGTCAAGGTGTGCAGGATCTAAGAGTAGTGCTAGCGGGAGACTAGGTTTCTTTTCAAGATCAGGTTCTTCCAGCTTAAATCCTGGTATCTTGTTCAGCCGCTCCAAGAACCCCTTACCAATGACGCGATCATTGCCCCAAGGCATCGGCTTCCACTCAATAAAGCGAAAGGTGATTTGGCCATTTGCCTTCACCAAAAAAGCCCGCGCCCCACTCCCGTCGAGGCTGAAGGTAGGACCAAAACGAGGGCTTGTGGTTCCACTAAATCGAACCTGCCCAAACTCGCTAACAGACCATTCATAGATAGACCGAACCAACTGCGCAATATCCTCGCCGGAGTTCTTGCGTGTTTCTATAAGAAAGGAATCCCAAGTCCAAGTCCGATTCGGAGACATTTGCTCAGATCGCTGTTTGATACCAACTTGGATCATGTATTCCTGGGCCTCAGGAAGTGGAATTAACTGTTGGACATCGAGGATAACCTGTGCGTTCATTTCGTAGGGTTTTAAGCGTACACATCGAATATCCAGGCCGCGTTCATTCAGCCACAAGGCTGTGGTCGTGATCTCTTTGGAAAAATCTGCAGAGACAAGGACAATCCTGACCGCCTCGGCAAAACGCCGGTCGGTCTCATCTTCCCAGCCTAAGAATTGCAGGATTGCCTCTTTAGCATCAGCCGAAGAGTCCCGTTGTCGCAAGTATTCCGTGTGAGCTTCGACCGCTTGGGAAAACGTCATCGTTGAAACCATCGCAGCGTAACGGATAGCCTGAAGTTCCATGTGACCTCCGCTATCGGTCCGCTTGAGTTCTACGACGACGAGATTGGCGTCTTTATCAAGAACCAGGAGATCGATTCTTCGGGAGGAATCTTCCCAAGTCCCAAACTCTTCAGCGAGCACCATCCCATCTTCAACCGCGACCTCGATTTGGTCCCGTAGAAGACGCTGAAGATCTCCACGCTCTTTAAGCTTGATCTTCTCAAAGGTAACTGGCTTGAGAGAACGGAAGCCGCTGTTTTCGATCACATGGAGTGCCATGACGAGGCCGAGGGATCCAGTGGCTTTCGTGGAGAATGTCCTCAATGAAGAATACCAGGTTTCTCTATACTGTAAACTGCCAGCGGCTAGTGAACCACAGACACTAAGGATGGCGTCGAGATCATGCGCATTCACGATACGGAAATGGTAGCGAAGGGGTGAAGATGGACGGCAAGGGGGAAACAGGGGCCAGATCGTCTAGCCAAAGATAGCGGACGGATCTACCGGCTTCCACTGCAACCTGTCGAGTTGGAAGAACGTCAGTTTTCTCCCACGTTGCCACTCGGCAAGCACCACGGCCTTGGCATGGTAATGTTTTGCTACACGGGAGAGACGCAAGACATCTTGTCGTGTCGGGCGAAGAGCCGATCCGCCTTTGGTCTGAATGAAGACAGTCTCGAACAGATCACCTCGTTTCAGTCCTGCCTTATGGGCGCGATGATCCTTTCGGATCGCGAGGAGATCCACAATTCCTGCCGACTCAGATCCCTGTGGTCCGTTAAAGTTCACGACCTGCCACTTGGCTCCACCGCGACGGCTGCGGGTGACCAGCCATTTCGTCATGATCCTTGCCCACTGCGCCGTCCGTTGCGCCTTCCGGCCGGGTGTCAGACTTCTCAGTCCCTGACTCATGGATTCGCCTCCTTCACCACCAATGGAAAACGGGCACGACCAGAGAGGGACTAGCGAGCACGTTTCTGACGGGCACGACGGCGGGGTTTGGGCTTTGTTTGCGCCTGGCGGCTCGCGTCCTCGACCTCACGCTGCGCGGCTCGTTCGTCCGCCAGTTCGCGTTCCTCGGCCTGCATCGCAAGCCCAAACGCCCAACCATCCGCCAGATTGGCCCGAATCTGTCGGAGCCGTCGCTCCGCCTCCGAGAGCAGTGGTTGCGGGTTCCTCAACGCCTCCCGGATCTCCCGGACGAAGGCAATCGAGCTAATCGAGTCCCCATAGAGATACAATGCACTCGCATCCGTAGGAATCAGATCGGCCAGGCGCGACCCATACTTCGCTTTGAGTAGCTCCACGATTTCGCGAAACCGGTCATAGCCTTTCCATTGCGCGGGCTCGCGCCAGATTTCCCGCTTCCCATGCCGGATAACGGTGTGCTGTTTACTTCCCTCGCTCACCATGTCCCACGTGAGCCGTAGGGCGGACCCCTTCACGTCAGGCAGTTGATCGGGAGTTTTTAGGCAAGCGGCCTCCCATGCGGCCAAAAACTGGGTTCTCTTGGTGCGGAACCGTTGGGCGTCGTCAGTCACCATACGTTCATTGTAGGTGCCGGTGGCTCGGGAACCCTATTCCTCAAAGGAGGGATCCTGGCGGTCGTAGCGGGCATAGGAGTGACTGTAGGGCTCAGGTCGGAGCAATCGATGCTGAACCATCAGCCGGTCTGAGGCAAAGCCGCAGTTGAAGCACCTGACGAGAGGCAATGCCCCTTCATCAGTGTGAACCAGAGTAGGAATCAAGGCTCCGGCACATCTTGGACAGCTCACCGGGCCCCCTCCTGATTCAAGCCAATCAACGGCTGGTCACTCATACGTAACCATCCTTAGTTGTTACTAGTCGAGTAGCTCTGCACAACTTTTCCAGAACTTTCTCATATATCCCGCCACCTTAGGCCTGTTTTCTCTGGCCGGTTTCTCCCGAAGCTCGGTGAGCGCCATGAAAAGCGGATGATGCGACCCACAACGCAAGAAAGGACCGCACCATCCGGGTGGGCGTGCACGCGCACCTCACACAAATGCCGGGGTCGTCGTTGGAGGTTTGTCCGCCACCTTGCTCTTGTCGGGTGGCCGCTGGGTGTTTTTCATCCCCAGATCGGCCTGCTTGATCGGCTTCCCCTCGAATATCGGTACGGATAGGGAATAGCGGCCCAGCACCGTGTCTAAGACATTGGCTAGCAGCGTCAACCGCTCACTGACCATTACCAAGGTTTTCCACCGCTCAAGTTCCTCCGCCCGGCTCGTCTCTAAGAGTTGGTCTTTGAGCCGTTGGCGATACTCCGCTGGAATCAGCGCATCCGGGTTGAGCGGATCGTGTTCGACTGCCAGTAAGATCATCGTCTGTTGTGGCTTCGTGGCGTTCCCCAGCCACGTCAACCGCTCCACTTGTGTCAGCCGTTCCAAGCGGCGTCGCACCTCGGCCTCGCGCAAATAGGACAAGACGGGATCGGTCGTCAGCAACGGCAAGGTATCTAACTCTGCCCGGAGCTGACGCGCCGCCTCACGTCGGTCAGTGGCCGCCCGCTCGACAAAGGCCAACTGGCCAGCGAACTGCCTCGCTGTTTGTTCCATTTTACTTTGCTTGCCTTGATCGGACAGATTGCCGTCGGTTTGAATCGCTGCTTCCTTCAATCGGAACACCTCCAAGATCGAAGCGGCTTCATCGAGTTTGGAAACCGCGCTTGCAATCACGGTGGACGTGGCCCCTCGCAGTTTCTCGGTCGCCAGTTCTTCCTTCAGCTTTTGAATCAACATCGCGGGACCGTGTGAGACGCTTGCTACAACATTACCAGTAATCGCCATGAGAGACCTCCTTATTATGGTTACGACACCGTTTCCCATCGAGCACGAATCGATTCAATCGGCACGCCCGTCAATTGCGCTTCGCGTTTCAGTAACTGTTCCTCAGGATCGATAATGCGCCTGCCGTCGATAAAATTGAAGGCATAGACCTCGCCTTGTGCCTGACGGCTCGCGAGTATCGCTAACGCCCCGCAACAGGCATTCGCTAAATCGTCTCTCCCCCCTGGCGCATGATCGACCGAATCTTTCCCGCTGTGATTGGTGCGCCGTTCTAATGCTTGTAATTCAAGCAGGAGAGGCGGATAGTCGGGTAACCCCACCACGCCTTGCGAAAAGAGGGGCAGGCTTTCCAGGTACAGTTCCGATTTCGACAGCTCTGAATGTGTGTAATAAATGCCTTCCTTGCGAAACGCTTCCACCACCCATTCCCCGGAATATCGGTCGCCCGTCACCGAAGACAGACGATAGCTCTTCAAGAGCGACGAGAATTCCTTGACCACGCTCTCAGGGGAAAACGGCGGCTTGACGCCTCGGATCACATCGACAATGGAGCGGTCGTCGTCCATGTGGCCAATCGCCAAGGTGAACGAGTCATGTGCTCCACCTGATGGATCACAGAACGCTTGATAGGCTATGCCGTTGATCGGTGCCCGTTCGCGTCGGTTCGGTTCAATGGCGCGTTCGATCAACTCAACGTCCAAGAAGCTGCCGACATCGCTACGGAACTGCACGAGGTATTCCGCACTGGCCGCCAGTGGATCAAGCTCCATCGCCCGATCAATGACCGACTGGGGCACGGTGGGGTTCATCGTGCGGGTGTCGGCCCGAACCACCAAAACCGGCGAGTCTTGTCCGTAGTGGCGTTTCCAGGCGTCGTATTGCGGACCAGAGCGACGATAGGGCGTGCCCAAGCACAGCAACATCGAGTTTGGAATGGTGCTCATGGCGGGCCTCAAGCTCGATAAAATTTCTTCCGCTGGATTCGCGCTCTCTTCTGACCGCCAAAACGCGATCTCATCACATAACGCAGAAATACACGTATATCCTCGCGTCGTGCGATGACTGGCCGTCATGATTTCGATGCTCACGCGGTTGTTCAGGTCGATGGATTCTGAGTCTTGCCGTTCGATCATCGCAGCCAGCATCGGGACAGACTGCAACAAGGCTGTGATGTATCGCATAATCGTTCTGGCTTGCCGCCTGTCGGTTGCAATGAGCATCAACGTGCCTCGTTCCCCTGGTCCGAGGTAGGGCCGGTAGTCACGAAAGCAAGCTAAGAACGTGGCAACCAAACTGACGACGAACGATTTGCCTGCACGTCGGCCACAGACCAGCCAACATTCTTCGACCTGCTGCACTGGTGGGGTCTCCCGTCCGGTCAATGACGTGAACACGATCTTTTCTTCCTCGTCCATCTGAAGTGCGAAGATGGCCCGTAGGATCGTCATCCAGTTCCGCCACGTGGAGAGGTCCCGAAAGAGCGGCTTGAACAGGTGTTCATCGTGGCAGGCCTCAATGATATTCATGCGACAGCCTCGCTCCCATCCTCTTTTGAGACGATAAGTTCAGGGCTGGGCTTACTCTTAGACTTCAAGTAGTCGGGGAGAAGGACGGGTTCCTTCTTGGGACGGTTCTTTCGGAGGTCGTTCAGGATGGGTCCGGCCTTCATCACGGATTCGTAGATTGGCCCACGTTCTCGGACCACATTGAACAACTTTCGGTCTCGTCGATTGACGGGTGAGCCTTGTTCGATCAAGACGAAATCATCAATGAGGAAGAGATACAGGTAGGTCTTGAGTGTGGCATCAACGGCCATGCGCTCCACAGCGGTCAGCTCAAGCTCATTTCCTTGGTTGCGGAGCATCTGGGCGCGTAACTGACGGAGCGGCTTTCCAGCTTCCCCTTGTCCCTCTAACCACTTGTCGAAATCCTGAATCGCCTCAAGTGCCCGTCGAAGGGCGTACAAACCGTGTGCTTGATAGGGGCGCCGATGCACTCGTTTCTTGGTTGATTTTGAGGGATTCACGTCTTCACCTCTTGCAGGACAACTACGGGACAACCGTTTGAAACTGTAAAGCGATTCAATGGCTTAGGGAGACGCTCAGGATTACGAATCCGGGGCGGATTGAAAGGAAGACAATCTGGTTGCACGCGCTGAGGACAATCCCGTATGAGAATGCCGTCTATTTCCCGCTTTTCAATGGAGGAGGTTGCCATGTCTGAAGACGCACGTGACAAGGTCCTGCAAGCCCTTATGGGCCAGAAAGCAGCTAAGGGACGGGCTCCATATCTCGATGAGCTCGGACTTAGCGACGAGGAGGCGGTTAACCGGCTGCTTCGGATCTTGGTTTGGCATCTGCTGCTGGATCGGCTTATGACCGAACTCCTCTCACTTAATTCGATAGGATCTTCTTGGGAGCAATTTGAAAAGGTCCAAAATGTCATGGCCCGGCTCGAGATGGACACACGCATTGACTTAGCAAAAGCCTCCCAGACCATTTCTGACTCGACCGCCAGAAAGATAAGAACTGTTAATACAATTCGTAACAGCCTCGCGCATTACACACCCAAGAAAGGCTGGAACCTCACACATATACCGGAACTGACTTCCCCCAAGGCATTCGCCCAGCTTGCGCTTAAAGCGGAGGAGGCAATTGGTGAACTGATTCCTGTCATGAAAAGCAAACTGAAGAAATACGCCTGAACTGTCCCGTAGTTTGTCCCGTAGTCATCGGTCGGCATCAGGTAAAATCGGTTCTTGAGATCACAGCGCGAAGCGTGTAAGTTACCGATCCGCCGAGATATTGACTGATAGGTAGGGTAGGAGAGGGTGAGTCCTACGGACTCAAAATCCGGTTCTGGCGACAGAGTGGGAGTTCGACCCTCCCTCCGGGCACCAAAAGATCGCTGTTCACCAGCTGCAATCAGGAAATCTGTGACTCTCGTCTGCGGGTCAACAGGTATAAGAACTAAG
>Ga0224510_10002107_pt1 | contig 12267 bp, 13 predicted proteins | sample SF_May12_sed_USG_FD_170161 | JGI IMG/M metagenome (GOLD analysis project Ga0224510, IMG submission 170161) | Sediment microbial communities from San Francisco Bay, California, United States - SF_May12_sed_USGS_4_1 | ecosystem: Environmental > Aquatic > Marine > Sediment | place: USA: California... | reverse complement strand
TCGTCACCGCGTCGTCGGACGAGAGCTCGCCACGGTTCATCGCTCCCGCCGATCGGGTCGAAGGAACCGACATCCTCAGCTGGATCAACGCGAACACCGACCCCGGCGACCTCGTCATCCTGCCCTCGTCGGCGTTGCTCTCCGCCGCGTCGCCGAACAGATCTACAACAGCGGACGCTCCCTCCTCGCCATCGCCCACAACCCTGGATCGAGTTCCGTACTCGCTGGCTCGACGATGAGCCTCCCCACCGGGGCCACCGTCAATCCAACATGAAGGGCACCGTCGCACAGCGGTCGTGGCGGCAATAGTCGAACGCGTCGCACGCCGATGCCGAGCCGGGCCTTTCGCCCCTCCCGTCCGGGACTGCCCCGCCATAGGGTCAGGTCACAGCCCTTCGAGGGAGTCCATGTTGTCGTGCGTTCACATGAGAAGCCCCCTCACCACCGTCAGGAGGCATCATCCCAACGCTCCGAAGATCGAAACGAGGAAGGCACCAACACGATGACAGATGATGACTTCGAGAAACAGGTAGAGGACTACATTCAGAAGTTTCCGTACCAGACTACCTATGCCTACGCCATGCAGTTCACGGGCGGAGACGCAGCCAAGCTGAACAAGTGGGGCCAGGCCGAACGGTATCTGCTCAAGGCCGGTGAGGACACGATCGTCCGGAGCAACAACGACACCCTCTACAAGACGGCGTTCATCTACCTCGGGGATGGGCCGGTGGTGCTGCGCTCGGATGCGCCTTCGCCGGAGCGATTCAGCTCCTTTCAGTTACAGGATGACCGGAACGCGAACTACCGCAACATCATCGGCCCGGCCGGCAGCTACACGCTCTACCACGGTGAGAAACCCGACACGATCATGGGTGAGGCTGTTGAGGTGCCGTCGCTGCTGTCCGCGGTCGTCACCCGGATCGAAGTCAAGGACAAGCATGACCCTGCCGACTTGGCGGGCGCACAAGCGGTGTTCGACGGCATCACGATCGAAGGTCCGACCCTCAGCGAGATGCCCTCCGTCGACCTCCTGAGCGGCTTCGACGAGCAGGTGGCACAAGAAGCCCACCGGAGGATGGACGAGTGCACGGGAGTCGTGCCGTTCTCGAAGATGATCGTCGGGCCAGGCCAGGAACCCGGTGAGGACGTCCCCTACCTCTACCACTCAGCCGGAACCAAGGAAGGTTGGGGCGGACCAGCAACCTCTCACAGCGCCTACGAGGCGATGTTCACCGATGCGTCCGGTGCGACCCTCGAAGGCTCGAAGGGCGACTACGCGCTGGTGACGGAGGCGCCTCAGGTCGACGGCTTCTGGTCGCTCACCGTGTACGACTCCACCACCGGACGTTTGCACCCCAACGACGACGACCGCTACCACATCAACAACACGACCGCCGTCAGCAACGACGACGGCAGCTACACCTTCCGTTTCAAGATGAAGTGCGAAGCCGGCGATCAGAACTGCCTTGAGGTCCCCGCCGGGCCGTTCGACGTCATTGCGCGCTACTACCTGCCGAAGCCGGCGATCATGAGTGGCGAGTGGACGATTCCGAGGCCGATACTGACGACATCGAGCTAGTTGCCAGGTCACTCGAAGAGGCCACCATGACCAACACCTCCGGATACCGCCACCAGCGACGCTGGTGATGTCATCCAGGTTGGCGGATGGGCGGTGCGGGCACGCGTTGACGACCAAAATCGACTCATGGGATCTTGCGAGAGCTCAGGACTATTGCCTCTGGTTGGCGGATGCCGGTCTTCACGACCATTCCCGCTGAGACCACTGAGACGGAGGAGTCGTACATGGATGTCACGGTCGAGAACTTCAAGACATCGTGAACGCCGATCACTACACCAAGGCCGTGTTGCACGACCCCGGCACCCACCGGCTGACCACCGAGCAATACGACGCCGACTACGTCCAGGTCTCGATCCGCATCCTGGCCGACCCCAACGACCCCGACGACATGGCAACAGTCCACGGCCTCCAGGACGCAGTCCAGGTGTCGGCCGGCTCCGCTGTTCCCTTCACCCACCCCGACTACGACACCGCACACGACCGGCTCTACAAACTGATCCTCGAACTGGGCGACTTCTCCTCCGACGCCACCCGCTCGTTCGGACCGAAAGACGAGGTCGATCCGATCCAACACCTGATCAACACCGCGATCGGCTGGGGTGGTCTGCCCGGCTACGAAACCATCTACCTCAACGACACCAGCCCCCACCCGATCGGCCACTACCGGCTCCACCTGCATGACGTGCCAGCCGATGCCTTCTGGTCGATGAGCATCTACAACCGTGACGGCTACTTCGAGGCGAATCCGTTCGACTCCTACAGCATCAACAGCGTCACCGCACGCCGCAGCAGCGACGGATCGGTCACCCTCGACATGGACACCGAAAATGCCGGCTACGAGAACCTCCTGTACGTGATGGACGGCTGGAACTGGGTGTTCCGCCTCTACCGCCCGCGACCCGAGGTCCTCGATGGCACCTAGCAGCTGCCCGAGATCGAACAGGTGTGAAGGCGACGGGGGCTGCTGAGCCGTGATTTGGATACTGCTGGCCACCCTGGGGATCCCGATCTGGTTGATCGTCGGTGCGCTCATCGCCGTCTGGCAGATTCGCCGCACGGTCAAACGACAGCCGGGCGTGTTCGAGGTGTCGGTCCGGACCGCTGGCGCCGACAAGTGGCCGCGACAGCCCAGCTACGCCCGCGTCATCCGTGACGTGCTGGTTCTCACCCGCGGGGTCGCCCTCCTTCGTGCCGAGGTCCACCCCGTCGATGCGGTGACCGAGTTCGACCTCGACGCAGCACCACGTAAGCCGGCCGACGCAGTCGGTCGCCTGGTCACCTTCGAAGACGGCACCCAACGCGAGATCGCGGTCGCAGCCGACCACGTCAACGAACTCGACCGAGCCGCCAGGCCGACCCGCCACTGACCGATCAGGCCCGTGACCATGCAGGCCGTGGCGACGGTCGGGGATCGTCGACACCAGCGTGTGGCTGCACTCAGGTTGCACCTCACGACGCTGGACCCGATCCGAGACAGCGTCGTCGGGCAACCAACCCGAAGGTCGCCTCGCTCGACAGCCTTCACCACTTCCGGCTTGTCCCGGTTTGCAGAGATGCTTCTCGCAATTCGGACTCGCCGCCGGGAAGTTCGCGCCAGCCATCAGCCTCGTATTGGCGCACTACGCCTCCGAGGTTTTGATCGAACTCGGAGCCGGGGACGATTACCTGGTCGAGCAGAGTCGAGTCAGGGTTCTGGTAGAGCCAACCGATGAACGCGTAGATCTCGGTCATGATCCGGGTCCAGTCGTCCCCGGTCGTGTTGGGGATGGGTGGCTCTGCCGCGATCGTGGTGGCGGGAGCGGCGGTGGTTGTGGCGGTCGCCTGACTGGAGGTCGTGGTCTCGACTGCGGTGGTGACGGTGGTTGGAGCGGTCGAGGGCACCGATGACGTCGGGGTTGCCGAGTTCCCGGTGCAGGCGACAACGGCGGCCGCCGTCACCATCAATCCGACAATCCTCAGCATGAGACTCCCCTCTCCGCCGCGATGCACTCTAGATGAAGGCCTTCCTCGCGACAACTGTTGACTCATGATGTTTGTTTACGTTAATCAAAGCGCTATTGCCTCATCAAGGAGTTCAACGAGGGGTTGGCCATTTCGACCAACGCCTGGCCGAAGGTGCACGGGTGACCGGGGTGCCGGGCGTGACACCTCAGTAGTGCTCGCACCTCGTTTGAGGTGACGGCCAAATCCTTCCCGGAGAGTCCCGGCATCCACGACAATGAGGGGAGGAGGACCCCTGTGCAGGTGATCAACGACAAGCTCAAGAGCTGGGCCGACGATCTCGACGCTCAAACACTGGCCCAAGCCCAGCGGACCGCTCGTTTGCCGATCGTCATCGGACATGTTGCCCTGATGCCCGACGCCCACCTGGGCCTCGGCGCCACCGTCGGTTCGGTGGTGCCGACCGAAGGTGCCGTCATTCCGGCATGTGTCGGCGTGGACATCGGGTGTGGCATGGCTGCGGTTCGCACCGACCTCACCGCTGGAGACTTGCCCGATGACCTCGGTCCGCTTCTGCGCCAGATCGAACGAGTGATCCCCGCAGGCGTCGGTCAGGGGCACGATCGACGGCCGGCCGACAACTGGCTCGAGGCTCACCGCCCCCGCACTGAACTCGACTCCAAGCTCGAGAAGAAGGCGCACCTGCAGATGGGCACGCTCGGCTCAGGCAACCATTTCGCCGAAATCAGCCTCGACGAGGACGACCGCGTCTGGGTCGTGATCCACTCGGGGTCTCGCGGGATCGGCAACCTGCTCGCCCAGTCTCACATCGCCGAGGCGAAGGCGGTGGCGAAGCGACTGCAGATCGGATTGGAGGACCCCGACCTGGCGTATCTCCTGGAGGGAACACCGGAGTTCGAGCACTACATCGCCGACCTGCGCTTTGCCCAGGGATACGCCCGACAGAACCGGGACACGATGCTCGACGCCTTGCTCCGTGTCTTCTTCCGTTTCGTGGGGAGGGGACGTGAGCGGGAGCGGGTGAATTGTCACCACAACTACACGGAGCAGGAAACCCATCGTGGTCGCATCTTGTGGGTCACGCGCAAAGGTGCCATCAGCGCTCGCGCCGGGGAGTTGGGCATCCTGCCGGGGTCGATGGGCACCGACAGCTACATCACCGAAGGTCTCGGCAACCCCGAGTCGTATCACTCGAGTGCGCATGGAGCGGGGCGGAGGATGTCGCGTACCCAGGCCCGGAAGCGGCTGAGCACCGAGTCGCTGGCCGACGCGATGAAAGGCCGGACGTGGCTGTCCGATCGTGCGCGCTCGCTCGTGGACGAGCACCCCGATGCCTACAAAGACATCAACGAGGTGATGCGTCTGTCGGCGGACCTGGTGAAGGTCCGACACCGCCTCGTGGCCGTCCTGAACTACAAGGGGACCTGAGGCTCGGATGCCAGCGGCGTCCGAGCCTCCACCTCAGGGTTTGGAGGCGCGGATGATCGCGGCGTGGACTCCGTCTCCGACACTGTGCGTCGGAGAGACCTCAACTTGTGTGAAGCCGGCCGTCTCAAGACCCTCGCGATATTCGGTGATCCTCAGTGCCCCGGCGACGCAACCGACGTAACTGCCGCGCTCGATGATCTCCTCGTCGGTGAGGGTGTCGTCGGTCACCACGTCGCTGATCCCGAGGCGCCCGCCGTGTCTCAGCACCCGGTGCATCTCGGAGAACACACGATGCTTGTCGGCCGACAGGTTGATCACGCAGTTGGAGATCACCACGTCCACGGAGCCGGCGGGGAGTGGGATGTCCTCGATGTATCCCTTCAGGAACTCGACGTTCTCCACCCCGGCCTCGGTCGCGTTGCGGCGGGCCAGATCGAGCATCTCGTCGGTCATGTCCAAGCCGTAGGCCTTGCCGGTGGTTCCCACCCGGCGGGCCGACAGCAACACGTCGATCCCGGCTCCCGACCCGAGGTCCAGTACCACGTCGCCCTCGGAGAGGTCGGCAACCGCAGTGGGGTTGCCACATCCGAGGCTCGCCGCTCCGGCTGCCTGAGGAAGCCCGGCCAACTCCTCACCGCTGTAGAGACGAGCACCGAATCCCTCTTCGTCGATGGTCGGCTCGCCACAACATCCGTCCGACACCGATTGTGCTTGGGCGGCATAGTGGGCCCTGACTTCTTCCCTGTCTGCAATGCGACCGCTCATGGGCGCACCAGACCGAGTCCGAACAGCGCCTTGTTGCGAGTCTCTTCGAGATGTCGGTCCTGACGTTCTGCCGGGGTGCTCACGCGTGAGCACTCATCGCAGAAGTCGACCCGTGGCAAGCTCTCGTGTCTTGTGTTCGTTCTGAACATCTTCCTCTCCTCATATCGATCAGCGTCTATGCGTCTGAAGATATCGGATACATAGATGAATGTCAATATGTGATTTCACCATCGGACGGATGACCCTGGGATGGGTGTTCTGCATGCGCGATGTTCCAAGGGTGAAGAGGATCGTGAGCTTTCTGCGCGTGGTGGGGGCAGTGATCGCCGCGATGGTCGCGGCCGTGGGGCGGCGGCTTCGTCGAGGCCCGCTCGTACAAGGATGGTCGTGGGCGGTGGAGCTTCGCCGAGAAGCGATTGCCGCGCTTCTCACCGCCGGAATCGAATCAGCCGACCCTGAAACCTGGAACATCCCGAGCGTTGAGGCCCCCTTGCCCAAGCGGCTGAGAGCCGTGATCGAGGTTGAGCCCGCACAGGTCGGTGGCGTGGCCGGAGAGTGGCTGCGAGTCCGTGGACTGCCCTCCGATCGGCCCACACTCCTCTACTTCCACGGGGGAGGGCATGTCGTGGGAAGCCCCGGAATGGAGCGTCCGTTCATCGGAGAACTCGTTGCCGCGGCACGGGCCGACGCATTCTCGGTCGACTACCGACTCGCACCCCGGCATCCATTCCCGGCAGCCCTCGACGATGCGATCGCAGTGTTCACGGCACTCCCGGAACCGGAGCGAGTGGTCGTGGTCGGCGACTCGGCGGGTGGGAACCTCGCCACTGCGCTCCTCGTCAGGCTCCGCGATGAAGGACTCGCTCCTCCGGCCGCAGCCGTCCTGTTCTCACCGTGGCTCGATCTCACCGGCACCGCCGCCAGCATCACGACGAACGTCAGGTACGACTATCTCCCCGACCCTGCCCCGGCGGCCGCCGCCTACCTCGGCCCCACCGATCCGACCCATCCGTATGCGTCGCCGCTGTTCGCCGACCCGACGGGACTGCCGCCACTGTTGGTGCTGGCCGGTGGCAAGGAGATCATCCTCGACGACGCCACCCGGTTTGCAGAGAAGGCCGAGCGGGCAGGAGTCGATGTCACGCTCCACATCGAGCCTGCGATGTTCCACGTATGGCCAGCTCTCATCCCCAACCATCCGACATCGCGACGCACCATCCTGCTCGTCGCCGACTGGATCGCCCGCACCACTTCTTGAGGCGGGTCCGACATGGTGTTGACGCAAACGGGGCCGAAATCGGGTCAGGTGGTTCGCGGTGCCGGCGTGAGATGAGAGACGACCGCTTGGAGGAACTCGGCGGCAGGAGCGCCGTCGATGTATGCGTGGTCGAACGTGAGCGACAGGGTCAGCTCGAAACCCACAGTCACCGACCCATCTCCATCCACCACCGGAACCCGGCGCGCGGCGCCCACCCCGAGGATGGCGATCTGGGGCAGGTTGATGACAGGTGTGAAACCCTCCACCCCCCAGCGCCCCAGGTTCGACACGGAGAACGTCCCGCCCGCATAGTCGGAGGCGGCCAGAGTTCTGGTTTCGGCGAGAGCCGCCAGCTTCTCTACCCGGGCCGCTATCTCCTCGACGCTCCTGAGAGTCACGTCGTGGATCACGGGAGCAACGAGACCCTCGTCCGTCTGGATCGCCACGGAGATGTTGACGAGGTCCGATCTCACGAACTCGTCCCCAGCGCGGTGACCGTTCAGGGCGGGGTGCTCCGCGAGCGCCAGGGCTGTGGCCTTCAGCACACGCGCCGTGAGCCGGTCGGGCACGGCGTGTCCCAAGAGGGCGGTCGTGAACAACGTGACCGGCACGGTGTCGGTGTGGGACTTCCTCAGGTTCTTGGCGATCACCGACCGTAGGGCTCGCCCTTCCTCTGTGCCGGCGAAACCCCGCACGTCGTCCTCGGTGATGCGGCCCTCGGGCCCCGTCCCGGTGACGTCGGCGAGGTCAACCCCCAGTTCTCGGGCCACCCGCTTGGCGGCGGGCGACGCGCGAACTGCGGCCAGCGACCGGACCACCGGCTTGCGGGGAGTGTCGGTGATCCGGCAGATCGGATCTCCCTGGCGGACCGGGTCGCCGATGGTCACCCGGTCCGCCACATACCCCGCCGCCACGGCGTGCACTTCCACGGACACCTTCTCGGCCTGCACCTCGGCCAGCATCTGGCCTTCCGTGCAGGCGTCACCCTCGTCCACGAACCATGCGGTGACCACCGCCTCCTCGCCCTCGGCGGTGATCACCGGCATGGGAACCTTGGTCATCTGATCAGCCTGCGACCAGCATGGCCTGGGCTGCCCGCATGATCCGTTCGGTCGATGGCAGTGCCCAGGCCTCGAGCGGGTGGCTGTACGGGATGGGCGTGTCGGGGGTGGTGACCCGAACCGGCGGCGCGTCGAGGTAGTCGAATGCCCCTTCGATTGCGGTGGTGATCACTTCGCCGCTCATCCCGAAGCTCTGGTAGTCCTCGTCCACCACGATCAGCCTGTGGGTCTTCTCGACGCTTGCGCAGATCGCCTCCCGGTCGAGCGGGACCAGCGAACGCAGGTCCAGAATCTCCGCGGAGACACCCTCTTCGGCCAGTTTCTCGGCGGCGTCCAGCGCCTTGTGCACGCTGAGACCCACGGTGACGATCGTCACGTCCGACCCTTCTCGGGCAATGGCCGCTTTCCCGATCGGCACTTCATAGGGGGCCTCGGGCACGACGCCGGTCGCCCGGGGGTTGTTGGTCATCCATCCCAGTCCCAAGACGCCCTTGTGGAACATGTACACGACCGGGTTGTCGTCACGGATCGCCGCGATCATCAGACCCTTGGCGTCGTAGGGGTTCGACGGGACGACGACTTTCATTCCGGGTAAGTGGGCGAACATGCCCCACAGAGTCTGCGAATGCTGGCCGGCGTCGGAGTATCCGCCGCCGACGGCCGTGGTCAAGACCATCGGCACCTTGATGTTGCCGCCGCTGAAGTAGTGGATCTTCGCCATGTTGTTGTAGATCTGGTCCATACACACGCCGAAGAAGTCGACGAACATCAACTCGACGATCGGGCGCATCCCGTGGATGGCCGCCCCGATGCCGGCACCGATGAATCCGGTCTCCGAGATCGGGGTGTCCTTGACCCGGTCGGGTCCGAACTCGTCGAGAAGGCCCTCCGTGGCCCCGAAGATTCCGCCATAGACGCCGACGTCCTCGCCCATGACGAACACGGTCGGATCTGCGTCCATCTCCTGCGCGATCGCCTCGGCGATCGCCTTCTGGGTGGTCAACTTGCGTTCGCCGGTCACAGGGTCACCGTCCTTTCCGAAAACACGTGATCGAGGGTCGCCTCCGGTGCCGGATAGGGGCTGTTCATCGCGAACTCGATCGCCGCCTCGACCTCGGTGTGCATCCTGTCGGCGATTTCTGTGATGTCCGCCTCGGAGAGCACGCCGTCGGCGAGCAGTCGCTGCGCGAAGGTCTTCAACGGGTCTCGTTCGTTCATGTCCTCTTTGAAGTCGTCCGTTCGATAGGCGTCGGCGTCGCCTTCGAAGTGCCCCCACAGGCGGTCGGTCCTGATCTCGACGAGGCTGGGGCCGCCGCCGCCTCGCGCCCGTTCGATGGCCGCGCCCATCACCTCGTACACCGACACCGGGTCGTTGTCGGGGACGAGCACGCCGGGGATGCCGTAGGCGGCGGCCCGATCCGAGTTGTCCGTGACCGCGGTCGACGCCGTCTTGGGGACTGAGATGGCGTACGCGTTGTCCTCGCACACGAACACCACGGGGAGGCTCCACAATGCAGCCAGGTTGATGGCCTCGTGGAACGCGCCCTGGTTGGCCGCCCCTTCGCCGAAGAACGAAAGGGCCACGTTGGCGGTCCCGCGTGCCTTGAACGCCATGGCGGCACCCACGGCGACCGGCATTCCTTCCCCGATGATGCCGGAGCACCCGAAGCTCGGCTCGGTGCTGAAGAGGTGCATGTGGCCACCTTTGCCCCTGCCCAGTCCTGTGTCTCGCCCGAAGATCTCCGCCGCCATCTTGTTGAGGTCCACTCCCTGGGCGATCGCGAGGTGATGGGGCCGGTGAGTTGCAGTGATTGCGTCACCGTCCTTCAGGTGGGGTCGCATGCCCACCGCCACCGGTTCCTGGCCGGCGGCGAGATGCATCTCGCCGGGGATGAGACCGGCGGCGATGTCGAAGGCCGGGAGCTTGTCGGCGAAGTAGAGCTCCCTGATCCGCTCCTCGAACCTCCGGATCTTCACCATGGTCTCGTACATGTCGATCAGGTGTTCCCTTGGAACGGCCATGAGTGACCTCCTTTCTGAGTGCGAGTCGCGTTGGCTCGAGCACCCGTCACCAGTTCCAAAGCTACGCGCGGTCGGCGAGTCGTGACGGGCAAACGACTCTGGACTCCAGTTCGAGGGTGGACCCAGACTGGGGAGGAAAGGAGTCTCATGAGCCGCACGCAGAAGAAGGCCGCAAAGGGAGGAGGCCGCAAGCGGGCGCACCACCCGGATTCCTCCGCAGTGCCTGTGCGCCACCCCGACATCAAGCTCGTCCCGCCTCGTCGTGGCATCGACCGCCCGACGACCGAATACAAGGCACCGCGGTCCCACGCATACTCCTACAGGACAGCGCCCCGCAACGCTGGCTGACGAAGCGTCTCACCTGGGGTAGACTTCTTCTCTCGAAGTAGCGAAATCCTTTTTCGCTGCGGAGAAAAGATGAGGTGGCGGTTTGTTGGATCCTGAGAGTCTGCTCGCCGCGGGAGGGTTGCTGGCCCTGATCGCGGTTGTGTTCGTGGAGTCCGGTCTTCTCGTCGGGTTGTTCCTCCCGGGCGATTCGCTGCTCTTCATCGCGGGATTCCTGGCGTCCCCTGCAGGTGGCAGCGTGATGCCAGCGCTCGGACTGGTGATTCTCGGCGCATTCGTCGCGGCCGTCGTCGGCGACCAGGTGGGTTATTCGATTGGAACCGCAGCTGGGCGGCGATATCTGGACCGTCCCGATGGGCGCTTCTTCACCCGTGAGCGATACGAGCGTGCCCGCCATTTCATGGCGCGGCACGGCTGGAGAGCAGTGGTACTGGCGCGGTTCGTCCCGATCGTGCGCACGTTCACGCCGTTGGCTGCCGGAGTTGCCGAGATGCCGCGACGCAGGTTCACCACCGCCAACCTCGTCGGCGGCTTGATCTGGGCCGCCTCGCTCCCGGCACTCGGATGGTGGCTCGGCAACCTACGGCTGGTGCATGACAACCTCGAAGCCGCCGTACTCGCGATCGTTGCCCTCTCGCTGCTTCCGATGGTCCGCGAGGTGGTCGCCGCACGTCGCCGGGCGGTCGGGGGAGACGCCACGGGGTGACGCCGGACGCATGGTTCACCGCCATCGTGCTCGTGTGCTCGGTGGTGGCGTTCATCATCGAACGGATACCCGCGGCCGCTGTAACCCTCGTGGCGGTAACGGTGCTCCATGTCGGTGGTGTCGTCGACTTCGAGGGCGCGTTCGGAGGTCTGGCGAATCCCGCGCCAATCACCATCGCCGCGTTGTACGTGCTCGCCGCCGGCGTCGAGGCAACCGGTGCGCTCACAGGGTTCACCGACCGACTGCTCGGGAGGGCCGACCGGGGGAGCGAGAGTATGCGTCTGGCCCGCATCTGTGTCCCCTCGGCGGCTGCCTCGGCCTTCATCGCCAACACCCCTCTGGTCGCCATGCTCGCCCCTCGTGTTGACGCGTGGTGCCGCCGAACGGGCCGACCGGTATCCCGCTTCCTGATGCCGTTGAGCTATGCGACCGTGCTCGGCGGCGTCGTCACCGTCTTGGGAACTTCGACCAACCTGACGGTGAACGGGTTGATGGCGGACGCCGGGATGCAGCCATTCGACGTCTTCGAGTTCTCCGGTGTGGGATTGGCCGTTGCAGGTGCCGGCGTGGCTGTGCTCGTGCTGCTGACGCCCAGGTTGTTGCCGAACCGCGGGGGACCGACCGATCGCATCTCGGCGTTCCGTGAGTTCACCGTCGAAATGCTCGTCAATCGTGGTGGGCCACTCGACGGGGTGGCCGTGGAGGAGGCCGGGCTCCGGCACCTCACCGGGGTGTTCCTCGCCGAAATCGAACGACGCGGGACCTGCGTCGCCCCGGTGGCACCAGATCACCGCTTGCAGGCGGGCGATCGGCTCGTGTTCGTTGGCGACGTCACGCGGGTGGTCGACCTGCAAACGGTCGACGGGTTGTTGCCGGCCGCTGCCCCCCACTTCGGTGCCGGAAACCAGCGGTACTACGAGGCTGTGGTTGGGTCGGGGCTGGCGGGGGCGAATCTCCGCGATGCCGACTTCCGCAATCGGTTCGGTGCCGCGGTCCTCGCCATCCATCGCGCCGGTGAGCGGTTGCCTGGGAAACTCGGCGACGTGACACTGCGACTGGGCGACGTTCTGGTGCTCGTGGCCGGGCCAGGGTTTGCCCGAAGGTGGCGAGATCGTGAAGGGCTTGCTCTCGTGTCGCCCTT
>Ga0224510_10002106_pt1 | contig 12269 bp, 10 predicted proteins | sample SF_May12_sed_USG_FD_170161 | JGI IMG/M metagenome (GOLD analysis project Ga0224510, IMG submission 170161) | Sediment microbial communities from San Francisco Bay, California, United States - SF_May12_sed_USGS_4_1 | ecosystem: Environmental > Aquatic > Marine > Sediment | place: USA: California... | reverse complement strand
CGAGGTGCTCACCAAGGTGAACCACGGCTGCCGACAACCAGGCAGCGGGCAAATCGTTGCCGCCCAGTTGCTTGTCGAGGCAGAGCTGCCGCAACTTCGCCCACTCCGGACCCAAGGGCGCGACTTGCACTCCAGGCGAGGCCATGAGCGCATCGATAAACGCCACCGCATCTTCGATCGGGGTGGCCAGCTGGAAGATCTTCGGGCTGGTGACCAGCCGCAGAAAGCTGGCCAGCACCATCGGCATCAGCGTCAAGGCTGCGCCGGTCCTGGCGGCGCCGATCGCCTCCTCGAGCCAGTCGTGCGCGACGGCATGGTGCGGGTGGTCGCTGCGCGAAGCAGCGACCAGCACGTTGACGTCAGGTGTCATCGCCAAGGGCCTCGAGCAGCGCCTTGTTGCTCAGCGGGTTGACCCCCTTGACCAGACCGCCCCGACCCTTGAACACGGGCAGACGAACCCGGCCGCGCGGAGCGGAGTCTGTCTTCGCGCGAAGGCGCAGCTGCAGTCCTTCCTCGATCAATCGCGTCAGACTCGTGCGCTGCTGGGCCGCAAGCGCCTTGGCATCGGCCAATAGCTGATCGTTCAGGTTCAGGGTGGTCTTCATGTGCACATGATACAGATTTCTGTACTCACCTTGCGAGAGGCCCGACTCGAGTCGGGTCTCTTTTGCCCGGGACGCGGCGCCTGCAGTTCAGATTCGCGGAAGCGGCCCGCCGTAACCGACCGCTCCTGGCCGAAAGCACGCGAGCACTGTTCACTTCACGGAACGTGTGGTCACGCGTAAGGGGAAGAACGAGTCGTCGTCGCCGACTCAACAGCGGTCATTGCCGCCACGCCAGAGCCGCGACGACCCTGGTATCTTCTGCGTCGCCGTGCTGGTCGACCGTATGGCAACTGCGCCCCGCACGGACTTCAACAACGCGAGCAAGGGAATCCTATGTTCAAACTGTCCCAGGGCAAGAGCGGCAAGTTCCACTTCACGCTGCATGCAAAGAACCGGCAGGTCGTGTTGACCAGCGAGGCGTACAACACACGCACCGCCGCGGTCAATGGCATCGCCTCAGTCAAGAAGAACGCAGCCACACGCGACAGCTTCGAGACGCGTACCGCCAAGAACGGCAAGAGCTACTTTGTGCTACTGGCAAAGAATGGCGAAGTCATCGGCCAGAGTCAGATGTACGCGCACCGCAGCTCGGCATACACCGGCATCAAGTCTGTGATGGCCAATGCGCCGGGTGCGACAACAGCCCGCGACTAGCCGAACGCGTCACGGCCCTTGCGTCCAACGGCGCTCGACATCAGCGAGGCGCCGCAAGGGTTTCTCGTCCACTTTCGCTCAGGCCGCTTCGAGCTCCACGCTCACGCGCCGGCCGAGCGCCGTCGCGATGTTCACCAGTGCATCGAGCGAGAACCGCGACACGCGCCCCCGCAGCAGATCGTTGATGCGCGGCTGCGTGACTCCGCAACGCTCAGCCGCCTCGACCTGCTTCCAGCCTTCGGCCCGGATCAGCTCGGCGATCTGGCGCATCAAGTCCGCCCTCGCCTGCAGGTTGGCCGCCTGCTCGGGGGTATCGGCCAGGGCGTCCCAGACGCTGGTGTAGGTCTTGTCGCGCTTCTTCATCAACGTCCTCGCATCAGTTCGGTGTATCGACTTCTCGCAATCTCGATGTCCTGCTTGCTGGTGGCCCGGGTCTTCTTCTGGAACGCGTGCAGCACGTACACGGCGTCCTTCAGTCGCGCCAGATAGATCACGCGGTAGGTCCCCGCGTCGTGCCACACCCGCAACTCCTCGACGCCCTTGCCGACCAAGGCCATCGGCTTGAAGTCGCTCGGCTGCTTGCCACGCTGCACCTGGTCGAGTGCGTAGCCGGCATCCTGCCTCGCGTCCTCGGGGAACTCGCGCAAGCACTCCAGCGAGTCGCCCAGGAAGGTGATGGCCTTCATGGCGTGACTATACTGAAATGGATATACGTCTGCAACAGGACTGGGCATGCGCTGCCCGCTCGGGCGGCGCGCAACCGCGGCGCTCCCGCGCTGCCTTCTCCGAAGGAGGTCCTCTATGCCGCCGCTGCGGACTCTGGTGCTCTGTGCAGCGCGCCCCAGTCGATGATTCGACGACTGGCCGCCCGTCACGCCAGGTTTCGCAACTCCCTTAGCGCCACCGACAACATCGCCAGGTCGGCCTGCTTTGCGTCCGCCAGGTCGGCCAGCAGACGCCGTGCGCGCTGCAGCGGTGCGGCATTGTCCGCTTCCCACTGGTCGAGCAGACCCTCCAGAGAGGGCCCCGACAGTCCCAGCACCTGCTGGGCCAGCGCACGCTGCAGGCCCGACAGGTCGTCGCCCAACGCGGCCTTCGCGCGGCTCGCCCAGTAGCTGCCGCCAGCCAGCGCCTCGATCTGAGTGCGCAACTGCACCAGCCCCAGCCGGACACCGACCAGAACATGCACCTGGGCCACCTCGTCCAATGGTCGCTGCACCGCGTCGGCGACCTCGGCGATGTCGAGCGCGTCGATCAAGCCATCGGCCGAGGCGACCCGTGCGGCCAGTGATGCCGGCACGCCGGCCGCGACCCAGGCGCGGGCCTTGGCGCTGTCGGCGGCAGGCGCTGCCAGCCGCGCGGCCAGCGCCGACACTGCAGCGCCGAAGCGCTCGATGGTCGGCGTCATCGGCTCGGCGAGCCGGCGCGAACGCAGGAACCAGCGCGTGGCATGCGAGGTCAGCTCGCCTTCGTCGATCAGCAGCTGCGCCTGCACCGCGTCGGCGACGACGTTGTCCAGCGCCTCGATCTGCTTCCACAGCGCGACGTCGCCGAAGACCTCGCGCGCCAGCAGGTAGGCGCGCACCGCCTGCGCGGGCTGCGAGCCGGTCATCTCGGTCAGCCGGTGCACGTAGGTCGCGCCGACCCGGTTGACCATGCTGTTGAGCACGTGGGTGGCCACGATCTCGCGCTTCAACGGATGGCGCGGGATGTACGCGGCCATCGACTCGCGCAGCCTGGCCGGGAAGTAGCGCGCCGCCGCGGTGCCGATCCACTCGTCCTCGGGCAGGTCGCTGGCCAGGATCTCGTCGAACAGCCACATCTTGCTGTAGGCCAGCAGCACCGCGCGCTCGGGCGTGGTCAGCGCGCCGCCGGCAGTGCGCCGCTCGTCGATCTCCTCCTCACCGGGCAGGAACTCGATCGCACGGTTCAGCCGGCCGGCCTTTTCCAGGAAGCGGATGAAGCGCGCCTCCTGGTCGAGCAGCGACGCGCCCAGGCGCGCCGTGATCGACAGGCACTGGGTCTGAAAGTAGTTGTCGCGCAGCACCAGTTCGGCAATCTCGTCGGTCATCTGCGCCAGCATCGTGTTGCGCTGCTTGGCGGTCATCTCGCCATCGGCGATCGCGATGCCCAGCAGGATCTTGATGTTGACCTCGTGGTCAGACGTGTCGACACCGGCGGAGTTATCGATCGCGTCGGTATTGATCGCCACGCCGCGCAGGGCGGCCTCGATGCGCCCGCGCTGCGTGAAACCGAGGTTGCCGCCTTCACCCACGACCTTGCAGCGCAACTGGGTGCCGTCGACGCGCACCGCGTCGTTGGCGCGGTCGCCGACATCGGCGTGGGTTTCGGCGGAGGACTTCACGTAGGTGCCGATGCCGCCGTTGTACAGCAGGTCCACCGGCGCCTTCAGGATCGCGGTGATCAGCTCGGTCGGCGTCAGGCGTTCGGCCGCGATATCCAGCATCGCGCGCGCCTGGGGCGACAGCGGCACCGACTTCTCGGTGCGTGACCAGACGCCGCCGCCGGCGCTGATCGTGCTCTGATCGTAGTCCGCCCAGGACGAGCGCGGCAGCTTGAACATGCGTTCGCGCTCGGCGAACGACGCGGCGCAATCGGGGTCGGGGTCGATGAAGACATGGCGATGGTCGAACGCGGCCACCAGCTTGATGTGGCGCGACAGCAGCATGCCGTTGCCGAACACGTCGCCGCTCATGTCGCCGATGCCGGCGACGGTGAAGGGTGTGCTCTGGATGTCGCGGCCGCGCTCGCGGAACGCGCGCTTGACGCTTTCCCACGCGCCCTTGGCAGTGATGCCCATCACCTTGTGGTCGTAGCCGACGCTGCCGCCGCTGGCGAAGGCGTCACCCAGCCAGTGGCCGTACTCGGCACTGATCGCGTTGGCGTAGTCGGAGAACGTGGCCGTACCTTTGTCGGCGGCGACCACGAGGTACGGGTCGTCGCCGTCGTGGCGCACCACGAGCGGTGGTGCCACGACGGTGTTGCCGACGCGGTTGTCGGTCAGGTCCAGCAGGCCCCGCAGGTAGTCCTGGTAGCAGGCCACGCCCTCCTTCAGGAAGGCCTCGCGGTCGCTGGCAAGCGGCGCCTTTTTCAGCACGAAGCCGCCCTTGGATCCCACCGGCACGATCACCGTGTTCTTGACCATCTGGGCCTTGACCAGGCCCAGCACCTCGGTGCGGAAATCGTCCGGCCGGTCGCTCCAGCGCAGGCCCCCGCGCGCGACCTTGCCGCCGCGCAGGTGCACGCCCTCGAAGCGCGGCGAGTAGACGAAGATCTCGGCCATCGGCTTGGGCTCGGGCAGTCCCGGCACGCGAGGGCTGTCGAACTTGAAGCTGATGAACGAACGGCGTGGGCCGGCCGCACCACTGTGGCCCACGCCGGTTCGCCACCAGTTGGTCCGCAGCGTCGCCATCACCAGCGCCAGCAGCTGGCGCAGCACCCGGTCCTCGGACAGGTTGGTCACCCGCTCCAGCGCGAGCTCGATGGCATGGAGTTGCGAGGCCGCGGCAGCGTCGTCGCGTTCGCTCGGCGAATGGCGCAGCTTGAACAGGGTCACCAGCTGGTGCGCGATGCGCGGATGGTTGGCCAGTGTCGATTCGATGGTCGACTGCGACAGCGTGAAGCCGATCTGCTTGCAGTACTTGGCATAGGCGCGAAGGATCACCACCTCGTCGGCCGGTATCGCTGCGCCCAATACGAGACGGTTGAAGTCGTCGTTCTCGATCCGTCCCTCGAACACCTGTGCGAACGCGTCCTCGAACAGCCGCGCGGCCTGCGTCGCCTCGACATGGTCGGGCACCGCGACGCGCAGGTCGAAGTCGTGCACCGACACCGCATCGTCGCCCTCGCCGATGCGGTGGTTGTGCTCGCTCATCACGCGCACGCCCATGCGCTCGAGCATCGGCAGGCTGTCGGACAGCACCACGGCGCCACCGCGGCGATAGACCTTGAAGCCCCAGGTGTCGGACTCGGCACCCAGCGGCCGGTACAGCGCCAGCGCCAGCGGGGACTCGGGCGACAGCGTATCGAGCTTGCGTGCGTCGGCCACCGCAGCGCGTGCCGGCACGCGCTCGCGATAGTCGGCCGGAAAGGCCGCATTCCAGCGCTTGAACAGCGCCAGTCCGCGGGCCTCGCCATCGGCATCGACCAGCGCGTCGCGCAACTGGTCATGCCAGCGGCGCGCCGCTTCGGCCAGCCGCGCCTGGAGCTCCTTGCGATCGACCGAGGGCATCGTGTCGCTGCGGCCGCGCACCACGAAGTGGATGCGCGCCAGCGCGGCCTCGCCGAGTGAGACGTCGAAGTCCACGCTGGCACCGTCGAAGGCCTGCACCAGGATCTGCTGGCACTTGATGCGTAGATCGGTGGAATAGGCCTCGCGCGGCACGTAGACCAGGCACGAGACGAAGCGGCCGAAGGGGTCGCGGCGCACGAACAGACACAGCCGCTGCCGGTCGGCGATCGCCAGGATGCCCAGTGCATGCTCGTAAAGTTCGTCGTCGCCGATCTGGAACAGTTCGTCGCGCGGGTAGGTCTCCAGGATGTGCGCCAGCGCCTTGGCGCTGTGGCCGCCGACAGGCAGGCCCGCCCGCACGCGAATCGCCTCGACCTTGCCGCGCAGCAGCGGCGTCTCGGCGATGCCGGCGTTGTATGCGGTGGAGGTGAACAGGCCGAGGAAGCGGTGTTCGCCAATCACCTCCCCGGCGGCATCGAAGCGCTTGACGCCGACATAGTCCGTGTAGCCGGGGCGGTGGATAGTCGACCGTGTGTTCGCCTTGGTCACGACCAGCGCTGGCGTGCGCGCGCGTGCCAGCGCCCTCGCACTGGTCGGCAATACCGAAATGCCGCCTGATGCCTCGTCGGCCGCGGTCTCTCGAAGCACGCCCAGGCCGCTGCCGCGGACCAGCCGCAGCAGGTCGCGGTCGGCCTCGTGCACCAGGTCGTGCAGGCGGTAGCCCAGCAGCACGAAATGGTCCTGCGCCAGCCAGCGCAGGAAGGCGCAGGCCTCGGCCATCTGCTCGGCGTTCAGTGCCGGCGGCGCTGCGGCGTATTCGTCGATCGCGCGTTTGAGCGCATCGGTCATCGCGCGCCAGTCGGTGACCGCGGCGCGAACCTGAGCGAGGACGTTCTCGATGCCGGCGGCCAGCGCCGCACGCTGCTCGGCGTCGACCAGCCGGTCGACTTCGATGTGCATCCACGACTCGCGCTGGGGGCGCGGCGCCGATGCGGGGTCGTCCAGGCTCGTGAGCTGGCCGGCATCGTCGCGCACGACCGCGAAGATCGGGTGGACGATCAGGTTCAGCGTCAGGCCCTGGCGATTGATCTCGACACCGGTCGAATCGACCAGGAAGGGCATGTCATCGTTGACGATCTCGATCACTGTGTGGCGTGAGCTCCAGCCGTCGTCGGCCAGGGTGGGGCTGATCACGCGCACCTTGGCCGCGCCGGCCGTGCGCTGTGCGCCGAACTGCCAGTGCGACAGCAGCGATCCGGCCAGATCCTCGACGCTGCGCTCGGCCAGATCGTCGGCGTCGAAGTGTTCCGCGCAGTCGCGCGCGAAGCGCTCGAACGGCGCGCGCCGTGGCGGCGGCAGACGCGCCGCGGCCACCTTGAGCATCTCGTTGAACCGTTCGCGCCGCAGCGCTTCGGTGGAGGCGTCCATCTTTCCTTCGCTCCTCTCCGCTCGTCGGCGCATTGGCGCGGGCAAGGCTGCCGACCGGCGCCAGCCCCTCGCAGCCATCACTGCGTGGCCGAAGGTAGAGAGGATATCGCCGATGCCCTCCAGCGCGACCAGGACGCGGATCGCGCGTTGCAGCCTGTCAGCTGTTCTGGGGCTCCCATAAGCGGCAATGCCCTGCATTGCGTCGCAGGGCATTGCCCGATACCGCTCTCGGCAGCATCGTCACATCACATGGGGGTGACGTTTACCGGCATCTCGATGCCGGGAGTGGGGGAAGTGTGCTGGTAGGACTTCTCGATAGGTCTACCCTCCTTCTCGCGACGCTGGCTCCACTTGCCCTGTCCGGGAAACAAGCCCCGGTCCGATGACGCCGCGCAGCCAGTTGACGCCTTTATTCCGGCCACGTCAAGGCGCCTTTGGCGCGAACGATCACCGGCTTCGAGGCCCAGATCGCGGTGGCTTGCGCTGGGTCAACGCGACACGGTCGCACCTCGCCGCGGGCCCGCGGCAGCGCTTCGAACGCACAGTGCCTTTCCCTGCCGCTGCCGTGTCGGACCAGAGAACGCCCGGGCGCCGCGAGGCGCCGAGCCAGGCGCGGCGCCTGATGAGTGTCGGTGGCAGCCCGAACTGATACGCTGTCTTGTCGCGAACGCGGGCCCAACGGATCCTGCGTGCGTGGCCGCCGACATCCGGATCATGAGCAGAGCGAATCCGCCACCACAGGGGCGTCTTGCGCGCGGGCGCCGCGTTCGCGACACCCGCGTTGACGGTTGCCGTCGCGGCTGTGGTTGCGGCGCTGCTGGCCGACCCATGCGCCGAGGGGCCCCGGCGAGGGCTACTGCAGCATTGCTGCCTGGCCTGCTCGTTGCCGTCCGGCCCGAGGCCCTGCGCATCGAGGCCGCCACCACCACGCTGATGTTCGGCTTCCAGGATGACGTCGTGATCCGTGTGCGTGAGCAAGGGCAGGGCATCGTCGTCGATGCACGCTGCGTGTCGCGCGAGGGCCGCAGCGACGATTGCGCGAATGCCCGGCGCGTCCGTGCCTTCCTGTGCAAGCGGGCCGCGGCGTGAGGCCGCCTGCGTCGTCACGCGAGCGCACGACCATGCGCGGACGCCGTCCCCGGCATCATCACCATGTGTACGTCGTCGAACTGTCCGACCGCGTCTGGAACGAGCCCGCGTTTCGTCGGGCCAATCCCGAGTACCGGCTCGGAAAGCCCTTCGTCTACGTGGGCATGACCGGGCTCGACCCGGATCTGCGCCTGGACCGTCACAAGGCCGGTATCCAGGCCAACCGCTTCGTATTCGAGTACGGCCTGCGCTTGCTGCCGCAGCTCTACGAGGTCTTTAACCCGATGCCCTACGAGGCTGCACGCGAGATGGAAGTCGAACTCGCCATCGGTCTGCGCGAAAGCGGCTACGGGGTCTGGCAGGCGTGATGCATCTCGATGTGCCCTTGCTCGACACGGCGCCGTCGGTCGGTCAGGGTCGCGGCACTGCGCAAGGATCGGTGCCGGGCGCCCGCACATCGATGCGGCACGCACTCACATCGCGCGTTCCCACCACGCGCCCTCGAGCGCCCCGCGCAGATGCTCGATGAACGAACTCACCTTCCCCGGCACGAGCTTGGGCGACGGAAACACTGCGTGGATCTCCTGCGTGGGCAACGTGTAGCGCTCCAGGATCGGCTTGACGCTGCCGTCGGCCACCGACTCTCGCGCCACGTACCACGGCAGGATCGCGATGCCGAGGCCCTCGCGCGCGGCCACCAGCACGGCCGACAGGTTGTTCGATCGCAGCGGGCCGTGCACCGGCACCACCTGCTCGCGGCCGTCGGGGCCGGTCAGCATCCAGCGGTCGTCGCCCTGCACCGTGCTGTAGACCAGGCAGGCGTGTTGCGAGAGGTCCATCACCTGCTTGGGCGTGCCTTGCGTCTTGAGGTACGACGGCGCGGCAACCATGAGCCACGGATTCTGGCCGAGCCAGCGCGCGCCGAGCGTGGAGTCGGCCAGCCGGCCCATGCGGATCGCCAGGTCGATGCCCTGTTCGACCATGTTGACGTAGCGGTCGTCGAAGCTCAGGTCCACGGTCAGGCTCGGGTGCTCGCGCATGTACTTCATCGCCAGCGGAACCACCACGCGGCGCCCGAACGCGACCGACGTCGACACGCGCAGCGTCCCGCCCACGCCGCTCTGCATCAGCGTGGCCAGGTTGTCGGCGGCCTCGATCTCGTGGGCGATCGCCTTGCACTTGTCGTAGTACAGCGTGCCGACCTCGGTGGGGCTGACGCCGCGGGTGGTCCGATGCAGCAGGCGCGCGCCCAGCCGCTGCTCCATCGTGGCGACGGCCTTGGTGGCGGTCGGCTGGGTGATGCCGAACTCGGCCGCCGCCTTCGAAAAGCTGCCGGTCTCGACGATGCGGGTGAACAGGATGACGGCCGTGACGCGGTCCATGATGGAGCGCATTCTGCGCCGGTCGGCCCATGGTATTCCGCTGCGGAATAGCAAAGATGCCCTGACTGGGATTGCCGCGGGCCCCGCGCTGGCCGACCATTGGTGAAGTCGGAGATCAACCCTTTCAGGAGTGCGCAATGGCGATGATGAAGGCCGCAATGGCCGCAGTGCTGGTGATGGAAAAGGAAGGCATCACGCAGGCCTTCGGGGTGCCGGGCGCGGCGATCAATCCGCTGTACGCTCAGCTGCGCGAGCGCCAGTCGATCAGCCACATCCTGGCGCGCCACGTCGAGGGCGCCTCGCACATGGCCGAGGGTTACACGCGTGCCCGTCCGGGCAACATCGGCGTGTGCATCGGCACCAGCGGCCCGGCGGGCACCGACATGATCACCGGCCTGTACTCGGCCATCGCCGACAGCATCCCGATCCTGTGCATCACCGGCCAGGCGCCGCGCGCGCGGCTGTACAAGGAGGACTTCCAGGCCGTCGACATCGAGTCGATCGCCAAGCCGGTGACCAAGATGGCCGTCACCGTGCGCGAGCCCGCGCTGGTCCCGCGCGTGTTCCAGCAGGCTTTCCACGTCATGCGCTCCGGCCGCCCGGGCCCGGTGCTGATCGACCTGCCGATCGACGTCCAGATGGCCGAGATCGAGTTCGACATCGACACCTACGAGCCGCTGCCGGTGTACAAGCCCGCGGCTACGCGCAAGCAGATCGACAAGGCGCTGGACATGCTGGCGGCCGCCCACAAGCCGCTGATCGTGGCTGGCGGCGGGATCTTCAATGCCGACGCGTCGGATCTGCTGGTCGAGTTCGCCGAGCTGACCGGCGTGCCGGTGATCCCCACGCTGATGGGCTGGGGCAGCATCCCCGACGATCACCCGCTGATGGCCGGCATGTGCGGCCTGCAGACCAGCCATCGCTACGGCAACGCGACGATGCTGGCCAGCGACTTCGTGCTCGGCATCGGCAACCGCTGGGCCAACCGCCACACCGGCTCGGTCGAGACCTACACCAAGGGCCGCAAGTTCGTGCACGTGGACATCGAGCCGACCCAGATCGGCCGCGTCTTCAACCCCGACTTCGGCATCGTCTCCGACGCCAAGGCGGCACTGCAGCTGTTCGTGCAGGCCGCGCGCGAGCGCAAGGCGGCCGGCAAGTTGAAGGACTACAGCACCTGGGCCGCGCGTTGCGCGGAGCGCAAGAAGCTGATGCAGCGCAAGACGCACTTCGACAACATCCCGGTCAAGCCGCAGCGCGTGTACGAGGAGATGAACAAGGCCTTCCCGCGTGACACCGTGTACGTCTCGACGATCGGCCTGAGCCAGATTGCCGGCGCGCAGTTCCTGCATGTCTACGGTCCTCGCCAGTGGATCAACTGCGGTCAGGCCGGCCCGCTGGGCTGGACGATCCCCGCCGCGCTGGGCGTGGTCGCCGCGGACCCGACACGCACCGTGGTCGGCCTGTCGGGCGACTACGACTTCCAGTTCCTGATCGAGGAGCTGGCCGTGGGTGCGCAGTTCAACCTGCCCTACGTGCAGGTGCTGGTGAACAACAGCTACCTGGGCCTGATCCGCCAGGCACAGCGGGGCTTCGAGATGGACTACTGCGTCCAGCTGGCCTTCGAGAACCAGAACGTCGACGATCCCAACTTGAAGGGCTATGGTGTCGACCACCAGGCGGTCGTCGTCGGGCTCGGCTGCAAGGCGCTGCGCGTGACCGACCCGGCCAAGATCCAGGACGGGCTGAAGGAGGCCATGGCGCTGGCCCAGAAGCACCGCGTGCCGGTGGTGGTGGAGGTTATCCTCGAGAAGGTCACGAACATCGCGATGGGCACCGAGATCGATGCCATCAACGAGTTCGAGGACATCGAGTGCCTGCACCCGGAAGGCCGTGAAGGACTGATCGCCGCCGGCCTGCTGGAATGAGCCCTGAGACTGCACCGAGGAGACCAGCCATGCCGAAGTTCGCCGCCAACCTCACGATGCTGTTCAACGAGGTGCCGTTCCTCGACCGCTTCGACCGCGCTGCCAAGGCCGGTTTCGATGCGGTGGAGTTCCTGTTCCCCTATTCGTTTGCAACGGCCGACATCCAGGCGCGCCTGAAAGCGAACGGGCTCAAGCTCGTGCTGCACAACCTGCCGGCCGGCGACTGGGACGCCGGCGAGCGCGGCATCGCCTGCCATCCCGACCGCATCGCCGAATTCCGCGAAGGCGTGGCGCGCGCCGTCGAGGTCGGCACGGCGCTGGGCGTGCCGCAACTCAACTGCCTGGCCGGCAAGGCACCAGCGGGTGTCGACGAGGTGCTGCTGCGCAAGACCTTCGTCGCGAACCTGAAGCACGCCGCTGCCGAGCTGAAGAAGGCCAAGCTGAAGCTGCTGATCGAGCCGATCAACACCTTCGACATCCCGGGCTTCTATCTCAATCGCACGGCGCAGGCGGTCTCGATCCTCGACGAGGTCGGCGCCGACAACGCGTTCGTCCAGTACGACATCTACCACGCTCAGCGCATGGAGGGCGAGCTGGCAGCAACGATGAGCAAGCACCTGCTGCGCATCGGGCACATCCAGCTGGCCGACAACCCGGGCCGCAACGAGCCAGGCACGGGCGAGATCAACTACGCCTTCCTGTTCGCGCACCTCGACCGCATCGGGTACGCGGGGTGGATCGGCTGCGAGTACAAGCCTGCAGCGGGCACGGAGGCCGGCCTCGGCTGGCGCCAGCGCCTGGCCCACTGATCACACCCATTCCCAACACGAGGAAAAGACCATGACCACCGCCTCTCTCAAGCTCGGCTTCATCGGCCTGGGCATCATGGGCACGCCGATGGCGGGCCATCTGCTGAAGGCCGGCCACAAGG
>Ga0224510_10002105_pt1 | contig 12270 bp, 7 predicted proteins | sample SF_May12_sed_USG_FD_170161 | JGI IMG/M metagenome (GOLD analysis project Ga0224510, IMG submission 170161) | Sediment microbial communities from San Francisco Bay, California, United States - SF_May12_sed_USGS_4_1 | ecosystem: Environmental > Aquatic > Marine > Sediment | place: USA: California... | reverse complement strand
GTGATCGGGCACTGGATCATGGCATCACCGGAGATCGTCGACGGTCGAGTGCAGATCGGGCGGCTCCTGGCGGACGCACCCTGGACCCAATGGCTCACCTGGATCCTCCAGGTCATGCCCGTTTTCTTCTTCGTGGGTGGCTACGCCAACGCCGTTGCCTGGCGATCGGCTCACGGGCGCGGCGTCGCCTACGCCGTCTGGTTGAGGAGTCGGCTGCGGCGGCTCATCCTCCCCGCCGTTCCGGTACTGCTCTTCTGGGTGCCGGTGGCAGCCGTGGCGCTCGCCTCCGGTCTCGAGCCGAGTCTCATCAAGGTGGCCACCCAGGCGGCACTCGTTCCCACCTGGTTCCTCGCCACCTACGTCCTGATCGTCATGACGGCGCCGTGGACGCTGGCAACCTGGGATCGGTTCCGCTGGTCGGCGTTCGCCGCCTTCGCCTTTCTCGCCGGGACCGTGGACGTACTCGCGCTCGGTTTCGGGTTCCACGACGTGATCTGGCTCAACTATCTGTTCGTCTGGAACGCCGTCCACATGCTCGGCTACGCCTGGGCGGACGGCGCCATCGGGGGAATCGTTGCCCGCCTGTCCACTGCTATCGGTGGTCTCGTCGCCCTCGCCTCGCTCGTCTTCTTCGGCCCGTACCCCATCGCCATGGTCGGCCTCGACAACGTCGCCGTGACGAATTCGAACCCGCCCAAGGTGACATTGGTCGCGCTCGGCATCTTCCAGTTCGGGCTGGCCATGATCTTCGAGTCCAGGCTCGAGAGCTGGCTGACGCGGCGCCGGCCATGGACGGCCGTGATCGCTGTCAACGGGTCGATCATGAGCCTCTACCTGTGGCATTTGACCGTGATGGTGGCCGTGCTGGCAGTGTCGCTGGGGCTCGGCGGGATCGGACTCGGCCTCGATCCCGACAGCCCACTGTGGTGGTTCACCCGTCCGATCTGGGTCGGTTTCCTGGCGATCCTCACCCTCCCGGTGGTAGCCGTCGTGGCCCGGTTCGAGCGACCGCAACGGGACCGCAGACCCGCTCCACCGGTGTGGAAACCGGTTGTGGCGGTGCTTGCTCTGTGCGCGGGGCTCGGCCTACTCGCCAAGAACGGACTGGTCGACAGTGACGGGTTCAACCTGACGGCCGTGGCGCTCACGTCGGTCGGGATTCTCGCCGGTGGGCTCGTCGGCTCGAACGAGACGTGAATCGGGCTTCGGTTCAGCGATACTGCCATCGGGCCGAAGGATCAGATCATGCACACGCTGTGGGAGAAAGCCCGAGCAACCGGGCAGAAGGCCGGAGCCGATCGCAACCGGTACGTCGACGCCCTCCGGGCGTATTCGATCCTCGTTGTCGTTCTAGGGCACTGGCTCATGGCAGCCCCGGAGATCACACCATCCGGTGACCTGAAAGCCGGACACATCCTGGCGGACCTGCCGTGGACACAGTGGCTCACCTGGGTCTTCCAGGTGATGCCGATCTTCTTCGTGGTCGGCGGCTACTCCAACGCCGCCTCGTGGCGATCGAGCCGCGAACGCGGGACACCGTACGGCGAGTGGCTGCACGCCCGGCTCCGACGCCTGGTGCTCCCGGTCCTCGCCCTGCTGGCGGTGTGGACCGTGATCGCCGCCATCCTGATCGGAGTCGGGTTCGATCGAGAACTCGTGAAGATCGGGTCTCAGACGGCCCTGGTCCCCGTGTGGTTCCTCGCCGTGTACGTGGCGGTGGCGGCGCTCGCTCCGGTCGCCCTGATCTTGTGGGATCGATTCGGATGGGCCTCGGTGACGGCGATGGGAGCCGCCGCCGTTGTGACCGACTTGGTGTCGATCTCCACGGGCAACGACCCGATCGGGTTTCTCAACTATCTCTTCATCTGGGGTGGCGTCCATCAACTCGGGTTTGCCTGGCGCGACGGCCGGTTGGCAGACCGGAAGAGGTCGCTGTCGCTGGCCGGGGCAGGACTCGTCGCGCTCATCGTCCTCGTGACCCTCTTCGACTACCCGGTGAGCATGGTTGGTGTGCCCGGAGCGGAGTCGAACAACACGCTTCCGCCCCGGCTGCCGCTGTTCGCTCTGGGCCTTCTCCAAGCGGGCGTCCTCCTTGCCTTGGAACACCCGGCACGCCGCAAGCTCGAGTCGGGTCGACTCTGGACCGGGACCGTGCTGGTCAACGGACTCATCATGACGCTCTACCTCTGGCACCTCACGGCGATGGTCGCCGTTCTGGCCGTTTCACTCGCATTCGATGGTTTGGGCTTGCGCACCCCGGCGGGCACCGGCCTGTGGTGGGCCACCCGACCGCTGTGGATCGTGTTCATGGCGGTGGCCGTCACGCCGTTCATCGTCGTGTTCGGACGCTTCGAACGACCACGGGGCGAGATCCCCGCACCTCCCGCCTGGCGGGCGATAGCGGCCGTGGTCCTGGTGTGCGCCGGCCTCGGAACCCTCGCTTACTTCGGCGTCGGTGACGAGTCCGGTCTCAACTGGGAATACCTCGCCCTCCCCTTCGCCGGCGCCCTCACCGGCCGCATCATCGCTCGCGGATCGTAAGACCCTCCGGTTGTCCCCCGGAAAGGGGGGAAGGTTCCTGCCGGCCGAAGGCCGGGAGGTAGGGGGCTCCTCAACGCGGGAGTCGGGTTTCCTGGGTGACAGATCTCTTGGGATGGCGCCCTTGCGAGTCTTGGAGTGCCGGCGGGGGTTTCGGTTGTTCACCGCAGACGGTGATCCTGCGTTGAGCGTTCCCCCTACCTCCCAGCTCCCTTCGGTCGCTGGCAGGGACCTTCCCCCACTTCGTGGGGGACAACTTCGCGCGATCATGGCTCGGCCGTGTCCGACCTGTCTCATCTCCGTGCTCACCTCGACGAACTGTCGACCCGCGATCGGGCGCGGTTTCTCAAGCGCATCGGCGGAGCCGAGCGGATCAAGCAGGCCGGCCGGCGTCAGGAGGTTCTGAAACGAATCGAGGCCGACCTGGATCGGGCGGTCGAAGCTCGATCAAGACGGATCCATGCGGCTCCTTCAAAGGTCGAATACCCCGCCGAACTGCCCATCGTCGAACGGTTGGAGGATCTGGCGGCGGCGATCGCTGCCAACCAGGTGGTGGTGGTTGCGGGGGAAACCGGGTCGGGGAAGAGCACTCAGCTCCCCAAGCTGTGCTTGGAGATGGGCCGCGGCGTCGATGGGTTGATCGGCCACACCCAGCCTCGGCGTATCGCGGCGCGATCGATCGCCGAGCGGGTCGCTACCGAACTCGGGTCGACCGTGGGCGACCTCGTCGGGTTCAAGATCAGGTTCACCGACCAGGTCGGAGACAGATCCCTCATCAAGGTGATGACCGACGGCGTCCTGCTCGCCGAGATCCACAACGACCCCGATCTGCTCGCGTACGACACGATCATCATCGACGAGGCCCACGAGCGAAGCCTCAACATCGACTTTCTGCTCGGCTACCTGCACTCGCTCCTCAGACGACGACCCGACCTGAAACTGATCATCACATCGGCAACCATCGACACCGAACGGTTTGCCGAGCACTTCGATGCGCCGGTGGTCGAGGTGTCAGGTCGGACCCATCCGGTGGAGATCAGGTACCGGCCACCGATCGACAACCAGGATCAGCCTCAGGCGATCTGTGACGCCGTCATCGAACTCGTAGGAGCCGGTGACGGCGACATCCTGGTGTTCTGTTCGGGTGAGCGCGAGATCCGAGACGCCGCCGACGCTTTGGGCGAACTCGAGCTGAGACACACCGAGATCCTCCCCTTGTACGGCAGGCTCTCGTCGACCGACCAGCACCGTGTTTTCGCCCCCCACACCGGTCGCCGGATCGTCCTCGCCACGAATGTCGCCGAAACATCCATCACCGTGCCCGGGGTCCGATTCGTGATCGATCCCGGCACGGCCCGGATCTCGCGCTCAGGCCGGACGGGGGTCCAGCGCCTTCCCATAGAGCCGGTCAGCCAGGCATCTGCCAACCAACGGGCCGGCCGGTGCGGGCGGCTGGGTCCGGGCATCTGTGTTCGCCTGTACTCGGAGGCCGACTTCGAGGCGCGGCCCGAATTCACAGAACCGGAGATCCTCCGGACCAATCTCGCCTCGGTGCTGCTGAAGATGGCGGCCCTGGACCTCGGTTCGATCGACGCCTTCCCGTTCCTCGACCCGCCCGACCGCCGGGCCGTCCGGCAGGGGATTCTGTTGTTGGAGGAACTCGGCGCGACCACCGGTCGGAGAGAGCGCATCGAGTTGACGGCGTTGGGCCGGAGGATGGCAGTCTTTCCCATCGACCCGAGGCTCGCTCGCGTCCTCATCGAGGCCGACCGCAACGGGTGCCTCCGGGAGATGCTGGTCCTCACGGCCGCACTCTCGATCCAGGATCCCCGGGAGCGGCCTCTTGACCAACGCGAAGCCGCCGACGCAAAACACCGCCGTTTCGCCGATTCGACGTCGGATCTGCTGGGCATGCTTGCGCTGTGGAACCACGTGATGACAGAGCGGCGAGAACGCAGTTCGAATGCGTTCCGGCGGATGTGCCGGGACGAGTTCCTCAACTACCGTCGGGTCCGAGAGTGGCAGGACATTCGATCCCAGCTGAGGGGGTACGCCAACGACCTCGGCTTGACGATGAACCGCAAACCGGCCACGCCCGACGCGATCCACCGGACGATGCTCACGGGATTCCTGTCCCACATCGGCCACAAAGACCCGAAGTCGTTCGAGTACCACGGCGCCCGTGGAATCCGGTTTGCGATCGCTCCCGGATCGACGCTTTTCAAGCAAGCTCCGGAATGGGTCATGGCTGTGGATCTCGTCGAGACCAGCCGACTGTGGGCCCGCGGGGTCGCCCGGATCGACCCGGCCTGGATCGAGACCGCGGGCGCCCACATGGTCGTCCGAACACACTCGGAGCCGTGGTGGGACGCCGATCGGGGTGCCGCGGTCGCCCGCGAGACCGTCACGATGCTCGGGCTCCGACTCAGCGCCGATCGCACGGTCGGCTACGGACGAATAGACGCTGCCGCGTCGCGCGATCTCTTCATCCGTCACGCTCTGGTGCTCGGCGAATGGTCGTCCCACCACGACTTCGTGCGGCACAACGCCGACGTGCTCGAACAAGCCGAAGCGACGGCGACCCGGGAACGCCGGTTCGACCTTCTCGTCGGCGACGAGGCTCTCGCCGGCTTCTTCGACGCCAGGGTGCCACCCGACGTGTTCGACACCCGTCGGTTCGACCGCTGGTGGCGAGATCAGCGCACGGAGACGCCCACGCTCCTCGATCTGACGCTCGACGATGTCTTCGACCCTGCCGCCGACCGGGCGAACTCGGACCAGTTCCCCGAGGTGTGGAGACACGGGGACCTGGAATTGCCCATCCACTACGAGTTCGATCCGTCCAGTCCCAGCGATGGCGTGACCATCGACCTCACCCTCGACCAGGTGGACCGCGTCGACCCGTCGGTCTTCGAATGGCAGGTGCCGGGACTGCGAGCCGAACTCATCGACGCTCTCGTCAGATCACTCCCGAAGGCCCTCCGGAAGCTGTTCCTGCCCATCGGCGACACCGTTCAGGCGGTTCTGGGAAGACTGGAGCCGGGAACCGAGGGACTCTTTGTCGCGTTGCGAAGAGAGCTGACGAGAATCGCCGGTACCCCCATCGGCCCGGACGCATTCGACCTCGACCGTGTCCCCGAACACCTCCGCCCGCTCATCCGGATCATTGGTGACAACGGCGAGGTGCTCGCCTCCGGCCCCGATCTGAGACGGCTGCGAGACGGCCTCGATTCACCGGCGCGCCGGGACGAGTCGACCCATCCACTCGAGCAGTCGGGGCTGACCAAGTGGAGCTTCGGCGAGCTGCCCCAGGAGGTGAGGGTCGGGGTACCAGGACAGCAGATCCGGGCGTTTCCCGCACTGTCCGACGACGGTGACTCCGTTTCGATACGGCTCACCCCAACAATCGCCGATCAGCGGCGCACCTCGCGCGCCGGCCTTCGGCGACTGGTACTTCTCCAACTGCCGTCGCCCGCCAAACTGCTCCGCCACGTCCTCGACGACCGGGCGCGGGCGTTGATCCGCATCGGCCCGTACGACACACCAAGCAGGTGGGTGGAGGACTGCCTGGGGGCTGCGGTCGACGAAGTCATCGACCGCGGCGGCGGTCCGGTGTGGGACGGTCGAGCCTTCGATCGATTGCTCACAGTTGTGAAAGACCAACTGGCCGACACCGTGGCGTCGGTGGCCGAACACTCGCTCGCCGTGCTCGAGGCACTGTGGGACCTCGGCCTGGCCGTCGACGAGGCTCCGGTGGCGGCATCTGATGCCATCGACGACGTCGCCGCCCAAGCCAACCAACTCATCTATCCAGACTTCGTCACGGGGGTCGGAGCGGGACGGCTGGCCGATGTGGCTCGATACCTGAGAGCAGCCGAGCACAGGCTCCACAAGTTGGCGAGCCGACCAGAAAGAGACCGCGCGGCCATGGAGGAGATCAGAGCTCTCGAAACCGAATTCGACAGGACGGTCGAGGCAATCGGTACGTCACCCGAACTCACAGTCATCGCCTGGCAGCTCCAAGAACTCCGGGTGAGCCTCTTCGCCCAACATCTGGGAACCCGAGAAGCCGTCAGCGCAAAACGAATCCGCCGGGCTCTCGAACAAGCGACCAGGTGAGGGCTACGCCGCTCACCATCAGGCGACCTCGATCTCCTCGACGAGGCCAGTGTCGACGTCGAACACGAAACCTCTCACCTCGGCGTCGATCAATGGGTTCCGGCGCAGCGCCCGAACCGACTCGACCACCCGATGGGAGACCTCTGGAAAGCCTCCTATCTCGAAGAAGGGCGCCCGGCCCCGCAACCTGGACACCTCGGCCCGGAACTGCTGATCCACGAGACCTTCCATCCCGCATTTCGTGTGCTGGATCACCATGACCTCATCGGTTCCCAAAGCCACCTGGGACACGACGAGCGAGCGTACGGTGTCATCGGTGACGATCCCTCCCGCGTTCCTGAGGACGTGGACGTCACCGGGGCTGACACCGAGCATGAGAGGCATGCTGATCCTGGCGTCCATGCAGCTGACCACGGCCACCGCCGTCCGCGGTTCGGGCCGGAGCTGCGGTGTGCCGGCTGCGTGTGTGTGGTTCCATTGAACGAGACGGTCGATGGCGCTCAAACGGGCCTCCTGCGTTTGCTGCTGATGACCCCGGTGTCGAACCCGGCGAGGTGCAGTCCGCCGGCGAACCGGGCGTGTTCGATCTTGAGACATCGGTCCTGGACCACCACCAACCCGGCCTCCTGGGCCATGCGCGCGGCCTCGTCGTGCCGCAGCCCGAGTTGGAACCACACGACTTGGGCTCCCACGTCGATCGCCTCACGGACGACCCCGGGGAGCTCCTCCCTGGCCCGGAACACATCCACGATGTCGGGCACCTCGGGGAGGTCGGCCAAACTCGGATAACACCGCTCTCCCAGCACTTCGTCGTACATGGGATTCACGGGGTAGACCCGATACGGCGTCCTCGTGAGATAGGTCGCAACGAAGTTGGACGACCGCAACGGGTTGGCGGAAACCCCCACCATGGCGATGGACGACGACTCTCGGAGAACCCTCAGACGCTCACGGGGGGATGTGTCGACGGCGGTCATGTCGCCAGCGCCCGGTCGAGGTCGACGATGATGTCCTCGACGTCTTCGATCCCCACCGAGATCCGGATCATCTCGTTGCCCACGCCGGCGGCCTCGCGCTCGGCGGTCGGGATCTGCTGATGGGTCGTCGAGGCGGGGTGGATCACGAGCGTCTTGGCGTCGCCGACGTTGGCGAGGTGGCTGGCCAGTTCCACGCCTTCGATGAAACGAACCCCGGCTTCGTAGCCACCCTCCAGCCCAAACGTGAACACCGCACCGGGTCCTGCCGGCGTGTACTTCTCGGCGGCCCACCGTGATGGCGAGCCGTCGAAGATCGGATACGAGACCCACGCCACGCTTTGGTGTTCGGCGAGGAAGGTGGCGACGGCTCCGGCGTTCTCGACGTGGCGCTGCATGCGGAGCGGGAGGGTCTCGAGCCCGAGCAGGAGGAGAAACGAATTGAAGGGCGACAACGACGCCCCGATGTCCCGCAACAGTTCGGTGCGCGCCTTGGTCAGATACCCGTACTCACGAAAGTTCTCCCAGAAACGGAGCCCGTGATACGCGGGCGACGGTTCGGTCATGACCGGGAAGTTGCCGTTGTCGAAGGGGAAGGAGCCCGACTCGACGATGACCCCGGCGATGGCCACACCATGCCCTCCGATGAATTTCGTGGCGGAGTGCACCACGATGTCGGCGCCCCATTCGATGGGCCGGCACAGATAGGGAGTGGCGAAGGTGTTGTCGATCACCAGCGGAATGCCATGCTCGTGGGCCACCCCGGCCACCGACTCGAGATCGAGCACATCGGCCCGCGGATTTCCGATCGTCTCGCCGTACACCAGTTTGGTTCGCTCTGTGATGGCGGCGGCGATGGCTTCCGGGTGAGGGTCCACGAACGTGGCGTTGATACCCATCTTCCTCAGCGTCACGTCGAACTGGGTGAAGGTGCCTCCGTAGAGGTTGCGGGCAGCGACGATCTCGTCGCCTTCGGAACACAGCGTGAGGATCGCGATGAGTTGGGCGGCCTGGCCCGACGATGTGGCGACCGCGCCGATTCCACCTTCCAGCGAAGCCATCCGTTCCTCGAACGCAGCCGTCGTCGGATTGCCGATCCGTGTGTAGATGTTCCCGTAGGTCTGCAGCGCAAAGAGATCGGCCGCCGTTTGAGCGTCCTCGAACACGAACGAAGTCGTCGCGTAGATCGGAGTCGCCCGTGCCCCGGTCTCGGGGTCAGGGGGCGAGCCCGCATGGATCGATCGGGTCGCGAACCCGTATTCGTGATGTTCGGGCATCGACAGATCGTACCGGTCAGGCCGTGAAGTGAGGCTGTGCACCACCGAGAATGCGGGTACATTGTCCCAATCACCTTGGGGATTCCTATCGGGAGGGAGAAGTGGTGAATCGCAGACACGCTTGGATACGGCGGCTGGCCGGTCCGATCATGGTCGCCATGCTGGCGGCAGGGTTGGCGCTACCGGGAGCGGCCGCCGGTGGTCCGTTCGTCGATGACGACACGAGCGTCCATGAAGTCGACATCGAATACATCTTCAACGCGGGTGTGACCACCGGGTGCGCGTCTGATCGGTTCTGCCCTGAGGACACCGTGACCCGCGGCCAGATGGCGGCGTTCCTGAACCGTGCCCTTGGTCTCTCCAACACGAGCACGGACTTCTTCGACGACGACGCCTCGTCGATCTTCCAGGGGGACATCAACAAGCTCGCTGCCTCCGGCATCACGAGCGGGTGCGCGACTCGTCAGTACTGCCCCGACGGCAACGTCACCAGGGGTCAGATGGCGGCATTCCTGGTCAGGGCGTACGGTCTGACCGCCCAGAACAGCGTTGATTTCCTCGATGACAACAACTCCATCTTCGAGAATGACATCGAGAAGCTGGCAACGGCAGGTATCACCGTCGGCTGCAACCCGCCGGCGAACGACCGATTCTGCCCCGACGACGAGGTGACCCGCGGCCAGATGGCGTCGTTCCTCGCCAGGGCGATGCGCGCCAATGGCGGCGGGGGCGGCGGGGGAGGCGGCGGTGCAGGTGAGACCACCCCCACCACTTCAGTGTCCAACTCAGGCTGGAATCTGGCCACGATCGACTTCCGCCCCGGTGCGGGCCGGTCGGCTACCTCGATCAAGAGCGTCGGCGGTGTGCCCGGAATCGCCTATCACTACGACAACGGAAACCTGGTGGCCTACGCCATCTGCACGAACGTCCAATGCAGCGGAACCGACGGTCAGGATTTGGCACCAGGCACCTCCAAGGAGCCCTCGATGGCAGTCATCTCCGGCACTCCGGTGATCGCCGCCTACAACACATCGGGCTCTCTCGACGTGACCCGCTGCACCGACGCGGATTGCGCCACCTCGACACTCGAAGAGGTGTGGACCGGCAGCGTCGGATTCCCATCGGTGGCGGTGGTGGGCGGCAACCCCGCCATCAGCTTCTGGCACAACGGCGGTATCAAGCTGGCGCTGTGCGCCAACACGACATGTTCGTCGCTGGTCGGAGGCGACATCATCGACATGAGCGTGGTACCCAACGCCACAGGACAGCGATCCTCGATCGCGATCGTGAACGGGCGGCCGATGGTGTCATACCAGGACGAGGCTTCGGGTGACCTGATGCTGGCGATCTGCTCGAACGCCACGTGTTCGGGCGCCGTCACGCGGCGCGTGCTCGACTCAACCACCGAAGCCGGTGCCTATTCGGCGATTGCCGCGGTGGGAACGAGGGCGGTGGTGGCGTATTACGACACCACGAACACCGATCTGAAAGTCGCGCTGTGCAACGACACCACTTGTACGGGCCTCACCCGCGAGCGCGTCGACGACTCGGGCAGCGTCGGCACAGACGTGTCCATCGCCATCGCCGGCGATGGATTCCCATGGATCGCCTACCGCTCGGCGACGAGCCAGGCCCTCAAGTTCGTCGATTGTGATGATGCCGGCTGTTCGAATGCACGCATCGAAACGGTCGACGACGACAACGACACCGGATACTCGACCTCGATCGCGGTGATCAACGGTGATCCCTACGTGTCCTACTACGACCTCACGGCCCGGGAATTGCGGCTCGCCTACAACACCAGCCCCGAGAGCTGACGGGATGTGGACCGGCCGGGACACCGGCCGGTCCACCCTGCGCCACGGGTAGCCTGATCGGGTGTCCGAGCACCCCGACATCAGGAAACTCACGGGCCCCGACCGACGGTTGGCGGGGCTCGCGATGATCCCGGTCGTCTTGGGAGTCCTCCTCGTCATGGGTCTCGCCGTCCTCTGGCCGCGCGGCACCGCTTTCTCCGACCTGAGCTCGCTCGGATTCACCGATGAGGTCTACCGCGCCACGGTGAGCGAGGTGGAAGAACACGGGTGCTCGTTTGCGCCCGACGAACCATGCGTGTTCGTCACGTTCACGCTGCTCGAAGGGCCCACTCCCGGCACCATCGACTCGAAGGAGTTCGGGATCGTGCCCGGCACTCCCCAGTTCGAGGTTGGACAGCGGGTCCTTCTCGGATTCAACCCCGATGCGCCCGCCACCCAGCAATACCAGTTCGCCGACTACGAGCGCCGATGGGTGCTGTGGACGATCGGAGGCCTCTTCGCGCTGGCGGTGGTCGGCCTGGGCCGCCTCCGTGGTCTGGCCGCGCTCGCCGGCCTGGCCGTGAGTCTGGGCATCTTGATGTGGTTCGTGGTCCCCGCCATCCTCGAGGGGCGAAACCCGGTCGCGGTGGCCGCGGTTGGCGCGGGAGCCATCGGCTATCTGGCCCTCTACCTGGCCCACGGATTCACGAGGCTCACCCACGTTGCGGTGGTGGGAACGTTCGTCGCCCTGGCCATCACCGTGGTGCTGTCGGGGCTGAGCGTCGAGTTGGCCGGGTTCACCGGTTTCACCGGCGAGGACAGTTTCATCATCTCGTTCGTCGGCAACATCGACGTCCGGGGACTCGTCCTCGCCGGCATCGTGCTCGGCGCAGTGGGGGCGCTCGACGACGTCACCGTCACGCAGGCCTCGGCAGTCTGGGAGGTCCGACGGGCCAACCCCGCCCTCGGCGTCGCCGAGCTGTTCGCGGCCGGCCTCAGGGTCGGGAAGGACCACATCGCATCGACGGTGAACACCCTCTTGCTTGCATACGCGGGCGCCTCGATGCCGCTTCTCCTCCGATTCGCCCTCTCGAACCAACCGACCGGGATCGTCTTCAACTCCGAGATCCTCGCCACGGAGGTGGTCCGCACCTTGGTCGGTTCCATCGGTCTGGTGTCGGCCGTCCCCATCACCACCTGGCTGGCGGCCCGGGTTGCCCATGCCACCTCCATCGAGGAGCTCGGGCATGCCCATTGAGAAGAAGAGGCCCGTCAAGAAGCGGAAACGCCGCCAGAAACCGGTGATCGGCTGGAGGGAGTGGGTATCGCTCCCCGAACTCGGTGTGGACGCGGTGAAGGCCAAGATCGACACCGGCGCCCGATCGTCGTCCCTCCATGCTTTCGACATCGAACGCTTCGACCGTGGAGGCATCAAGATGGTGCGTTTCGTCATCCACCCTTTGCAGCGCCGGCGCCTCGCCACCCCTCCGGTGGAGGCCGAACTCGTCACCGAGAAGTTGGTGCGAAACCCGGGAGGTCGGGAAGAAGTCCGACCCGTCATTCGGA
>Ga0224510_10002103_pt1 | contig 12283 bp, 18 predicted proteins | sample SF_May12_sed_USG_FD_170161 | JGI IMG/M metagenome (GOLD analysis project Ga0224510, IMG submission 170161) | Sediment microbial communities from San Francisco Bay, California, United States - SF_May12_sed_USGS_4_1 | ecosystem: Environmental > Aquatic > Marine > Sediment | place: USA: California... | reverse complement strand
CCGCGTCCGACCCCGAGAGCAGCCAGGCCATCGATCCGAATCGCCCGATCCGCTCGAGGGCGCGGCGCAGCTCAGGCTGAAATACGACCACGATCGCGAACAGGCCGACGACGGCGCCGGTCTCCATGATCCGGGTCAGCAGCCGCAGACTCAGCTCCTGGGCGACCGCGTAGACGAGGAACAGCACGGTCACACCGATCACGAGCCGGACCGCTCGGGTCCCGCGGATCAGGCTGAAGAGCCAGTAGATCAGGAGGGCGGTGATCCCGATGTCGAGCAGTGTGGTCGGCCGGACCTGGTCGAGGATCGACTCGAGGAGCTGCGGCATCGCGGGGCCAGTGTAGCATCGGCGCCCCGCACGACCGGTCTGACGCCGCGCCGCGGGATGTCGGCCCCGCGCCGAGGGTTCGTGGCTCCGAACCGGGGTGGCGCGGGTCGGCCCGAGGGTTGCCCGCGGACGCCGGATCCCGGCTCAGGGGCAAAGCGCGGCGAGGGCCGGATCGTCGGCGAGCCAGACCCGGACGATCGTGCACACGCGCTCTCTCGTGGCCGGATCGTCGTCCAGCTCGGCCAGACGGGCGACCAGGCGGAGCTTCTCGGCAGCGAGGTCCGTCCACCCGGCCGCCAGGTACAGCTCGGCCATGTCGAGATGGAGGCGGCCGTCCGACGGCGCGATCGCGAGCGCCTGTGCGCAGGCATCCAGTGCGGCCCGCCAGCGGAGTTCGCCGGCAAGCCCCGATGCGGCGCCGAGATAGGCGGTCACGGCACCGTTCGCGTCACCGGCATCGACGGCTCGTTCGGCCGCGAGGATCAGGTCCAGGGGATCGGGAGTCGAGATGGCCGCCTCCTCGGGAGCCGGCACGGGCGCCACCTGGGGATCCGTGCCGGCGACCGCCCCGGACATGGCGACCGAACCATTCGAATGACCCGCGCCGCTGGTAAGCACGGTCGCCGGCTGCCCGACCGACGCCGGGGCGGCGTCGCTTCGGGCCTGCTCGGCGGGCGCGGCGGGGGCGCGGTCCCCGTCCGACCCGCCTGCTCGCGCAAGGAGGTCGCGAGCGCGCTCGGCGAGCTGCGCCGAGGCAGCATCCGGCTCGGCTGCGCGGAACCTGCCGACCAGGCGACCCATCGAGCCGCGCCGATCCGGCTGCTCGAGGGCGTCGAGTGCGTGGCGTGCCGCTTCGGACGCGTCGTCCGGACGATCTTCGGCGAGGTGGACCTCCGCCAGGGCGAGGTAGGCCTCGGCGGCCGGCGCCGACCGCTCGGCGGCGCCAAGCAGCTCGGCCCGGCCGGCCAGGGCGAGGGCATCGGACGGCGCGATCTCGAGGGCCCGCTCGAAGGCGGCCAAGGCGTCTTCGGCGTTTCCCAGCCGGCGCAGCGCGCCACCCAGGCTCGTGAGCGGGATCGCCCGATCCGGCGCGATCTCGGCAGCCTCACGATACGCCGCGACGGCCTCCTCGAGCTCGCCGCGGAGGGCCGCCAGGTGGCCGCGCCGAAGGGTGTCCTTGTAGTGCTCGAACGTGCGATCCGCCACGAGCGTCAGCGGTCCTCGCGCCCGAGGATCTCGGCGAGCAGCCCCTTCTGGACATGCAATCGGTTCTCCGATTGGTCCAGGACGATGCTCTGCGGGCCGTCGAGGACGTCCGACGTGATCTCCTCGCCGCGGTGGGCCGGCAGGCAATGCATCACGACGGCGCCGGGTCCCGCCGACGCGACGAGCGACGCATCCACCTGGAATCCCGCGAACGCGTCGCGGCGCTCTTCCGTTTCGGCCTCCTGCCCCATCGACGTCCACGCGTCCGTGTAGACGACCGTGGCGCCCGCCACGATTTCGCGCGGGTCGTGGCCAAAGACGAGCCGACCTCCGCCGTCACGGGCGAAGGCTTCCGCGCGCGCGACGATCCGCTCGCTCGGGCCGTAGCCGGCCGGATGCGCGAGCCGGATCTCCATCCCGAGCGACGCCCCGAGCATCGCCAGCGAGTGGTAGACGTTGTTCCCATCGCCGACGAACGCGAGGACCAGCCCGTCGAGCCGCCCGAAGCGCTCCCGCAGCGTGAAGACGTCGGCGAGCGCCTGGCAGGGATGCTCGCGGAGGGTCAGGCCGTTGATGATCGGGATCTCGGCCTGGGCGGCGAGCTCGGTCACGACCTCATGAGGTCCCGTCCGGGCGACGATCGCATCGACGAACCGATCCAGGTTGCGGGCGACGTCACGCACGCTCTCGCGCGCGCCCAGGACGACATCGTTGGTGAGATAGATCGCCTGCCCGCCGAGCTGGAACATCCCGGCCTCGAAGGTGATCCGGGTGCGCAGGCTCGGCTTCTGGAAGAGCATCGCGAGCGTGCGACCGCGAAGCGGAGGCTCGGCGTGCGTTCGAACGCGCAAGAACTCGGCCTTCAGTTCGGCGGACCGAGCGAAAACGCGCTCGACCTCCGCGACCGACAGGTCGGCGATACTCAGGAAGTCGCGGCCGCGGAGCGTCGTGTCATTGGCCATCGACCGCGCAGCTCCGGGCGGATCAGCGCTTGGTGTACTGGGGGGCCTTCCGGGCGCGCTTGAGGCCGTACTTCTTGCGCTCCTTCATTCGCGGGTCGCGGGTCAGGAACCCGGCCTGGCGAAGCGGCACGCGATTGGCCTCGGGATCGACCTCGAGGAGCGCCCGGGCGATGCCGTGGCGGATCGCCCCGGCCTGGCCGGTCACTCCGCCGCCCTCGACCTTGATCATCGCGTTGAAGCGCCCCTCGGTCCCGGTGACGCGGAAGGGCATGCGCAGGTCACCCTCGCTGATCGCGTTCCCGAAGTGTTCGTCGAGCGAACGGCCGTTGACGACGATCTCGCCTTCGCCGGGCAGGAGCCGAACACGGGCGACGGCCGTCTTGCGACGTCCGGTCCCTGAGTAGAAGGAGGCGGTGGTCATGAGCGATCTCCTCGTCAGGCGAGCGGCTCAGGCCGCTGGGCCTGATGCGGATGATCGGTGCCCGGATAGATCTTGAGCTTGCGGAGCTGCTGGGCGCCGAGCCGCGTGTGCGGCAACATGCCCTTCACGGCGCGCCGGATCGGCTCTTCGGGGCGTCGGGCGAGGAGGTGACCGAGGGTCTCCTCCTTGTAGCCCTGCGGATAGCCGCTGTGGCGGATGTAGAGCTTGGATTCGAGCTTGTCGCGGGTCACGGCGATCCGCGCGGCATTGAGGACGATCACGTGATCGCCCGTGTCGAGGTTCGGGCTGTACGTGGGCTTGTGCTTGCCCTCCAGGATCCGCGCGATGCGCGAGGCAAGGCGGCCAAGGGTCTCGTCCGCCGCGTCCACGACGAACCAGCGCCGCTCGATCTCGCTTTCCCTGACCGCGATGGTCTTCGCGTTCATCGTTCCTCGTCTTCTCCGTTCGTCTGTCCCGAACGTCGCCCGAGGGCGACGTGGCGCAGGCTCAGTCCCAACGCCGGGGCGGCTGCCCCATCGAGTGCCGGTCGTCGATCGGCGAGTGCCGCGGCGACCGCCTGCTCATCCATGTTCCCTCGTCCGACCTCCAGGAGGGCGGCCACCATCCGGCGAACCATCCCCCGCAGGAACGCGTCGGCCCGGACGTCGATCGTCACGAGCCGTCCCTCCCGTCGGACCCGGACCGAGTGCACGGTCCGGACCGGCTGGCGGTCCGCTCCCCCGAAGGCGCTGAAGTCGTGCCGGCCTTCGAAGACCAGTCCGGCTCGCGCCATCGCGGCGGTATCGAGCGGGGCCCGCACCTGGAGCGCCGTGCGCTCCCGAAGCGGACTGCGCGGCCCGTTCCAGACGGTGTAGCGGTACTCCCGGTACCGCGCCGCGTGGCGAGGGTGGAACCTCAGCGGTGCCGCCCGAAGATCGCGGATCGCGACATCGCGCGGCAGGACCCCGTTGAGGGCCTCCTGGAGTTCCGTCGTCGAAAGCCGCCCGGTGTAGGTGAAAGCGATCACCTGCCCCGTGGCATGCACCCCGGCGTCGGTCCTCCCGGCACCGTCGACCGGCTGACGAACCCCATCGCTGAGGCGTGCCAACGCGTCCTCCAGCACCCCCTGGACCGTTCGTGTTCCCGGTTGGACCTGGAACCCGAAGAAGTCCGTGCCGTCATATTCGACCCGGGCGCGATAGCGACCAGGCGCGCCCTCTCGGACGCTGGTGTCGACGCCCGGCCGGGCGTCCATCCTCGACCTCAGACGAGCTCGAGCTGGACGATCTCGGCGGCGTCGCCCATCCGCTTGCCGATACGAACGATCCGGGTGAACCCGGAGGTCCGCTCGGCGTACTTCGGGGCGATCTCGTTGAACAGCTTGTCGATCACGAGCGGTTCGTTCGGGAAATCCGCCACCACCGCCCGTCGCGCGGCGAGATCGCCGCGCTTGGCCAGGGTGATCGTCTTCTCGATGTGACCGCGAACCTCCTTGGCCTTGGCCTCGGTGGTCCGGATCCGCTCATGGCGAAGGACGGCCACGGTCAGGCTGCGGTACAGCGCCATCCGCGGACCATGCTTGCGGCTGAGCTTGCGACCGTCGACGCGATGAGCCATCCGTCAGGCCTCTGCCCCGTCGTCGAACGGGGCGTCGCCGTCGTCGGCGCCGTCCTCGCCGTCCTCGGGCGACATCAGCGACTCGGGGAGGATAAAGCCGCGCATCATCAGGCGTTCCTTCATCTCGTCGAGCGACTTCTTGCCGAAGTTGCGCATCCGGAGCAGATCGTCGTCCTTGAGCTGGAGCAGCTGCCCCACCTTGACGATGTTGTTGCGCTTGAGCGAGTTGTAGGCCCGCATCGGCAGGTCCAGCTCCTCGATCGGCATGTCGAGCATGTTCGGAGGCAGCTGGGGCACGCCGGCCGCGGCCCGATCCACGGGCGCGGGTGCGACACCGATGGTCGCGAACGGCCGGAACTGCTCCACCAGGATCTCGGCCGACTTCGACAGGGCCTCCTCCGGCCCGACGCTGCCGTCGGTCTCGATCTCGATCGTGAGCTTGTCGTAGTTGGTCATCTGGCCGACGCGCATGCTCTCGACCCAGTAATTGACCTTGCGGACCGGGGTGAAGATCGCGTCGACGGCGATCACGCCGATCGGGAGCGCTTCGGCGCGCTCGGCGGCGAGGTAACCAACGCCGCGCTCCACGGTGAGGTCCATCTCGATCGTCACGTCATCGGTGTCGAGGGTCATCAGGACGAGGTCCGGATTGACGATCTCGACATCGGCGTTCTCGGCGATGTCCGCAGCGGTCACCGCGCCGGCGCCGCTCTTGATGAGCCGGAGCTGGACCGGATGATCGACGAAGCTGCGCAGGCGGAGCTTCTTGACGTTGAGGACGATCTGGGTGACGTCCTCCTTCACTCCGGGGATCGTCGAGAACTCCTGGTAGACGTCGCGGATCTGGATCGACGTCACGGCCGTACCCTGGAGCGTCGACAGCAGGACCCGGCGGAGGGCGTTCCCGAGGGTCACGCCATAGCCGGCCTGGAGCGGCCCGGCCTCGTACTTGGCATACGTGCCGAGCTCTTCGACGGGCTCGATCTGCGGGCTTTCGAGTTCGATCATGGAAGCGGGTTACCTCGAGTAGTACTCGACCACGAGCTGCTCGTTGAGGTCGAGCGGCATCTGGTCGCGGCGGGGCGGCTGGTTGACGGTTCCGGACAGCTTGGCGGGATCGATGCTGAGCCAATCCGGGGCCTGGTGCGAGCGAAGGGTCTCCTTCGCCACCTTGAACGGCTCGCGGGCTCGGCGCGACTCGCGGACCTCGATCCGATCGCCAGGCTTCACCTGGAACGAGGGGATGTCGGTGGCGCGCCCGTTGACCTGGAAGTGGCCGTGGCTCACGAGCTGACGGGCCTGGGCCCGCGAGGTCGCGAAGCCCATCCGGAACACGACGTTGTCGAGGCGGCTTTCGAGCATCCGCAGGAGGTTCTCGCCGGTGACGCCGGGGCGGGACTCGGCGCTCGTGAAGTAGTTCCGGAACTGGCGCTCCAGGACCGAGTAGACGCGGCGGACCTTCTGCTTCTCGCGCAGCTGGACGCCGTACTCGCTGACCTTGCGGCGGCGCACGCCGTGCTGGCCGGGAGGGCTCGGACGGCGCTCGAATGCGCACTTCTTGGAGTAGCAGCGGCTGCCCTTCAGGAAGAGCTTGGCGCCTTCGCGGCGGCACAGGCGGCAGACGGATTCGGTGTAACGGGCCATCGGTTGGTGTCTCCCCTAGACCCGGCGCCGCTTGGGGGCGCGGCAGCCGTTGTGCGGGATGGGGGTGACATCGGTGATCGCCGAGACTTCCAGACCCGCCGCCTGAAGCGAGCGCACGGCCTGTTCGCGTCCGGCACCGGGACCCTTGACGTAGACCTCGACCTGGCGCATCCCGTGCTCCATCGCACGTCGCGCGGCGCCTTCGGCCGAGAGGGCCGCGGCGTAGGGCGTGCTCTTGCGCGAGCCCTTGAAGCCGGCGGTCCCGGCCGATCCCCAGCTGATCACGGCGCCGTTGAGGTCCGTGATCGTGATGATCGTGTTGTTGAACGACGCCTGGATATGAACGTGACCCTGGGGCACGTTCTTCTTCTCCCGGCGGCGCTGCTTGACGGCTTTCTTGCGTTCGGCCATGCCTGTCGAAGTCCCTCGTTACTTCTTGCGCCGAACGCCGACCGTCTTCTTCGGTCCGCGTCGCAGGCGAGCGTTGGTCTTGGTGCGCTGGCCGCGGACCGGCAGGTTGCGCCGATGGCGCCCCCCGCGGTACGAGCCGATCTCGATGAGCCGCTTCACGTTGAGCGCCACCTCGCGGCGCAGGTCGCCCTCGACCTTGTAGCGTCGGTCGATGACCTCGCGCAGGCGGTTCACCTGCTCCTCGGTCAGGTCGCGGACACGAGTGTCCGGGTTGACGTTGGTCTGGGCGAGGATCTTCTGGCTGGTGGGCAGGCCGAGGCCATAGATGTAGGTCAGCGCGATCTCGATCCGCTTCTCGCGCGGGATGTCGATGCCGGCGATCCGTGCCATCGGGCTAGCCCTGCCGCTGCTTGTGCTTGGGGTTCGTGCAGATGACCATGACCGTACCCCGGCGACGGATCACCTTGCAGTTGTCGCAGCGCGTCTTGACGGAGGCTCTGACTTTCAACGGGTCCTCGATCGTGTGTCGTGTGGGCGGTGTCTTGTCGCGGCTCGATCTCGTCCGGCTACTTGAGCCGGTACGTGATCCGACCGCGGGTCAGGTCATACGGGGAGAGCTCGACCCTGACGCGGTCTCCCGGCAGGATCCGGATGAAGTTCATCCGCAGCTTGCCGCTGATGTGCGCCAGGACGCGGTGGCCGGTCTCCAGCTCGACGGCGAACATCGTGTTCGGGAGCGGCTCTACCACCGTTCCCTCTACCTCGATCGCATCTCGCTTGGCCACGGGCGTACGTGCTTCCCTTTCTCACGGTGCGTGCCGGCCCACGGGGGACCGACACACGAACGCGTAGCGTATCAGAAGTCGGGTGATCGCGACAACCCATGGGTCATACGGCAGTCAGGATCCGGGGACCCTGCTCCGTGATCGCGATCGTGTGCTCGAAGTGGGCCGCCATCGAGCCGTCGGCGGTGACCACCGTCCAGCCGTCGGGCTTGACCTCGACCGCCTCGCGGCCCAGGGTCAGCATCGGCTCGATGGCGAGGCACAGGCCGGGCTGGAGGAGGATCCCCCGGGCGCCGGTGCGGTAGTTCGTGACCTGCGGCTCCTCGTGCATCTGGGTGCCGATCCCGTGGCCGACGAACTGGCGGACGATCCCGTAGCCGTTGGGTGTCGCCACGTCCTCGATGGCGCCCGAGATGTCGCCGAGACGGTTCCCGGGCACGGCTGCAGCGATCCCGGCCATCAGGGCCGCCTCGGTGGTCTCCACGAGTGCGCGCGTCGCTTCCGGGACGTCGCCCACGATGAACGTCCGCGCGCCGTCGCCGTGCCAGCCGTCGACGATCGCCCCGACGTCGACCGTCAGGATCTGGCCGCTCCGGATCGCTCGGTCGCCGGGGATCCCGTGGACGACCTCGTCGTCGATCGACGCACAGATCGTGCCCTTGAACGCGTGGGGATCCTCGCCGTAGCGCCCGCCGCCGAGGTAGCCGAGGAACGAGGGTGTCGCTCCGGCGGCGCGGATGTGGCGCTCGGCGAGCTGATCGAGTTCGCGGGTCGTGACGCCGGGCTTCAGCGTCTCCTCGACGAGCGCGAGGACCTCGGCGACGAGCCGACCGGCGCGGCGCATCGTTTCGATCTCGCGGCTCGACTTGCGGGCGATCATGCGTCCCCGTGCGGTGCCTCGCCGAGCGAGCCCATCACCGCACGCAGGGACGCGGTCACCGACGGGATGGGTTCCGTCCCGTCGACGCGGGCGAGGATCCCGGCCGCCTCGTAGTGATCGACGACCTCGGCGAGGGACGAGAGCTGCTGGGCCAGCCGGGCCCGGACCGTCTCGATCCGGTCATCGGCGCGCTGGACGAGCTCCGAGCCATCCAGGTCGCAGCGACCGGGTACGCGGGGCCGGTTCGCCGTCTCGTGGTAGACATGACCGGACGCGGAACAGATCCAGCGACCCGCCAGGCGCTGGGCGAGCTGATCCTCCGGGACCTCGATCAGCAGGGCCTGGTCCACGCGTGAGCCGCGGGCGGCGAGCGCGGCGTCGAGCGCGACCGCCTGGGTGCCGGTCCGGGGGAAGCCGTCGAGGATGGCCCCGGCCTTCGCATCGGGAGCCGCGAGGCGGTCCAGGAGCATCTTGACCGTGATGTCGTCGGGCACCAGCTGGCCGCGCTCCATGTAGCGCCGCGCCTCGAGCCCAAGGGCGCTCCCGTCGCGTACCGCTGCCCGGAAGATGTCCCCGGTCGCGATGTGGGGAAGGCCGACGAGTTCCCTCAGGAGGCCCGCCTGGGTGCCCTTCCCGGCGCCGGGGGCGCCAAGCAGCACCACCGTGGTCACCGGATGAAGCCCTCGTAGTTGCGCATCATCAGCTGCGCCTCGATCTGCTTCATCGTCTCGACGACGACGCTGACGATGATCAGCAGGCCGGTGCCCCCGACCGCGATGCCGCCGAGCGACGGATCGAGAAGGCCGATGATGATCGGGGCGACCGCGACGGTGCCGAGGAACAGCGCGCCGGCGACCGTGATCCGGAAGACGACCCGGGCGAGGTAGTCCTGGGTGGGGCGGCCGGGCCGGATGCCGGGGATGAACCCGCCATTCTTGCGGAGCTGTTCCGCCGTCTCGTCAGGCTTGAACGTGAACGCGGTGTAGAAGTAGGTGAACCCGACCGTCAGCAGGAAGTACAGGATCGCGTACTGGATCGTGGTCGACGCCAGGAACGAACCGACGGCGTCGGCGACGCTCGCGACGATCTCGACCGGCGATGCGCGGAAATAGAGCGACAGCTGGGCCGGGAATTGGAGGATGCTGACGGCGAAGATGATCGGGATCACGCCGGCGAGATTGACCCGGAGCGGCAGGAACGTCTGTCCGCCGCGGTACATCTTCTGGCCGCGGACCCGGCTGGCGTACTGGATCGGGATCCGACGCTGGCCCTCCTGGATGTAGATGATCACGAAGACCGCGGCGACGGCGAGGACGCCGAAGAGGAGGATGTCGCGCAGGTTGGGATTGGCCAGAAACGCCCCGACGGCCGACGGGACCTGGCTCACGATGCCGGCGAAGATGATGAAGCTGATCCCGTTGCCGATGCCCTTCTCGGTGATCAGCTCGCCGAGCCACATCAACGCGATCGCGCCGGCCATCAGGGTCACGATCTGGGTCCACGAGGTGAAGCTCGAGAGGTCGAAGCCACCGACGATGATCCCCTGGGCCGCGAAGGCGCTCAGGATCCCGAACGCCTGGAGGGCCGCCATCGGGACGGTCAGGTAGCGGGTGTACTGGGTGATCTTGTTCCGCCCGTACTCGCCTTCCCGGCTCAGGGCCTGGAGTCGCGGGACGACGCCGGTCATCAGCTGCATGATGATCGAGGCGTTGATGTAGGGGTTCATCGCCAGGCCCACGATCGAGAGCGACGACAGTCCGCCGCCGGCGAACAGGTCCAGCAGCCCGAAGGCCGCGTTGTCGTCGAAGTACGCTCGGAGGGCCTCCCGGTCGACGCCGGGGAGCGGGACCTGCGCGAGCAGTCGATAGACGATGAGGATCCCGAGGACGAACAGGATCCGACGCCGGATGTCCGGCGCGCGGAACGCGTTCAGCAGCGATTCGAACACAGCGGACTAGGCCTCAGGTTCGGAGGCGTCGGCCGTGTCGTCGGGCGTTGCCTCGGCCGTCGGCTCGCTCGCCGCGGGTTCGTCGCGGGTCGACTCCTCTTTGATCGCGTCGACCGTGGCCTCGGGTGCTGCCGCTTCCGCTGCGGGCGGGGCGGGTTCCGATCCCGGGGCCGCGACGGGCGCGGACGCCTTGCTCCGCCTGGCCTTCGGCTTGGCCGGCTCGGCCGGTCCCGGATCGTCGGCGCTCGTCGCGTCCTGGGCGGAGGCCGCGTCGTCGGAAACGGCCCCGGACGCGGACGTGGCCTTGGCGGCCGCCTGGATGGCGCCACCTCCGTCCCTCGTGACGCCGAGCGCGTCACGCGGCGCGGTCGGGACCTCGAGGACCGAGACGGTCCCCCCGGCGGCCTCGATCTTGGCCACGGCGGTCTTGCTGAACGCGTCGGCGACGACGAACAAGGGGACGGCGCAGTCGCCGGTCCCGAGGACCTTCATCGGCTTGTTGAGCGTGCGCACCAGCCCGACGGCGCGAAGCAGCTCCTGGTTGATCGTGATCGGGGCGGCCTTGGCCGCCTTCGACTTGGCGGTGGTCCCCGGGTGGTCGCCGGCCGCGAACGCGCCGAGCTCGACGAGCTGGCCGATCGCGCCGAGATTGACGACCTCGTAGTCGATCTTGAACTTGTTCTTGAAGCCGCGGAGCTTCGGGATCCGAACGTGGAGCGGGGTCTGGCCGCCCTCGAACCAGGCGGGCATCCCGCCGCCGGCTCGCGACAGCTGGCCCTTCGTCCCGCGGCCGGCGGTCTTGCCGCGCCCGGCGGCGATGCCACGGCCGACGCGCCGACGCTTCTTGCGTGACCCGTCGGCCGGGCGCAGATCATGCAGCTTCATGATGTCTCCTGGGTCTCGCCCGCGGCGATCTCCTCGACCGACACGAGGAAGCGGATCTGGCGGACCATCCCGCGCGTGGCGTCGTTGTCGGGAACCTCGCTGGTGTCGCCGATCTTGCGCAGCCCGAGCGCGCGGGCGGTCGCCCGGTTCCGGGCGATATGGCTGATCGTGCTCTTGACGAGCGTGACGCGCAGTCTACCGGCCATCGCCGACCTCCCCGTTGCCGTTGCCCGTGGGCTGCCCGGAGATGTGGAGGTTCACCCGGATCCCGCGCTGGGCGCTGACCTGCTCGGCCGAACGGAGACTGCGCAGCGCCTCGATCGTCGCTCGGGCGACGTTGACCGGGTTCGTCGACCCGTGCGTCTTGCTCAGGATGTCGTGGATCCCGGCGGCCTCGACCACGGCCCGGACCGCGCCGCCGGCGATGACCCCGGTGCCCTGCGACGCCGGCTTGAGCATGACCTTGCTCGCCGCGTAGCGGACGTTGACCTCGTGGGGGATGGTGGTGCCGACCATCGGGATCGAGATCAGGTTCTTCTTCGCGTCCTCGACGCCCTTGCGGATCGACTCGGGGACCTCGCCGGCCTTGCCGAGTCCTGCGCCGACATGGCCGGCGCCGTCACCGACGACGATGACCGCGCTGAAGCTGAACCGCCGGCCGCCCTTGACGACCTTGGCGACTCGGTTGATCTGCACGACGCGCTCCTCGAGCGCGAGCTTGTTCGGATCGATCTTGGCCACGTCTGCTCCTTCTGATCAGAACTCGAGGCCGGCTTCACGGGCGGCATCGGCGAGCGATTTGACGCGCCCGTGGTACCGGAACCCGGCTCGATCGAAGACGACGCGCTCGACGCCTGCAGCCCGGGCGCGTTCGGCGATGAGCCGTCCGACGGTCCCGGCCTCGACGACCTTGGCGTCCTTGGAACCACGCAGCTCCTTCTCCATCGTCGACGCCGCGGCAAGGGTCTTGCCCGTGGTGTCGTCGATGACCTGCGCGTAGATGTGATTGAGGCTGCGGAAGACCGCGAGGCGCGGCCGAGCCCCGGTCCCCTCCATGTGGAGGCGGATCCGGTGGTGGCGCTTGCGCCGGGCGGCGCCGCGACTGGCGACCTGGGTCATCGTCTGTGAACCTCGATGTCTACTTCTTGCCGCCGATCTTGCCGGCCTTGCCGGCCTTTCGACGGATGTATTCGCCG
>Ga0224510_10002102_pt1 | contig 12305 bp, 11 predicted proteins | sample SF_May12_sed_USG_FD_170161 | JGI IMG/M metagenome (GOLD analysis project Ga0224510, IMG submission 170161) | Sediment microbial communities from San Francisco Bay, California, United States - SF_May12_sed_USGS_4_1 | ecosystem: Environmental > Aquatic > Marine > Sediment | place: USA: California... | reverse complement strand
ACCAGATACAAGAAGCCGCGCCGCATCGGCACATACGTAATATCGGCGCACCACACGTAGTTGGGCCGGTCCACGACCAGCTCCCGCAACAAATACGGGTACACCGCGTGCGCGGGATTCGGCTGACTGGTGTGTGGGCCCGGCACCACCGCCTGCAGATTCACGAGACGCATCAGGCGCGCGACGCGTTTGTGGTTCACCGCATGGCCCAAGGTGCGCAACCAATCCGTCATCCGTGGGACTCCATAAAACGGCCGCTTCAAGAACAGTTCGTCGATCACTCGCATCAGCCTCAGGTTCTCGTCGGGCTCAGGCACCGGCTCGTAATAGTGCGTGGAGCGGGCCAGGCCCACCTGCGCCTTGAACGTCGCTCCGTGATTCCGTCTCATTCGTTTCATTGCCTCGCTCCTTTGGTTCACCACCACTCGGTGGCTTTCGTGAAGCCAGGCTACCACTTATCACACTGTCCGAATTTCCGGAGCCCCCTCTCAACGTCTCCTACCTTTTGTGTCGGCCAGTTGATGATGGGGGGTCACTTTACTGCTTGCATTGATCAAGGTCGTGAAGCAGATCGATGAGAATTGCGTCCTGAGGCCAGACATGTCCCCCGTACCAATTCAACCTGCTGTCCCAGAATCCAGGACAGGAATGTACAGCCTCTGAAATGTAGCCGTAGCTCACCTCAAGAATAAGGGGTTGCCGCTGTTCTCCCAATACAAAATCGAACGCCATACTTTGCGACCCAACCCTCCGAGTCACATCGAAAGCAATTTCCACACACTTTTTATTAATTCTATCGGTGTCATATACGACATCACCGCTACCGGAAGCGCGAAAATCCCCTGGGCGAACGTTTCTTGTAAAGGCAAACGCCCGATCGCCTATGACTGTTACACGTGTATCAAAATCATTGCCTGGAATAAAGTCTTGAAAATAGATATATCCCTTCTCACGCCCCATCATCTTTCTGTTACCCTTGATCGTTGCCAAAACTTGTGGAAGTCGTTTGACGACATTCAACAGATCGCCTCGCCTCTTTGCAACTCGGTAGCGCTTTAGCGCATCCTGCCCATAGTGAGATATCGGTGAGAAACCGGAAGAGAATGCGCGTTCTGCTAAAGCACAAGCTTCGGTCGCACTATGAGCTAGTTTAACATTGCTGGAACCAGCCCCCCTACGCAACTTGAATACCTTCGGAAACGAAACTCGATCAATCCAACTCAAAGCTTCCTTGAGATCATAAAACACGTAGGTGGGAACCAACGGAGCACCGATTGCCTCCAGCAGATACTTCTGAGCGATTTTATCGTCGAAATGCCAACACGAAGAGACGCTTGGGAAGACTTTGACGCCCATCGTCTCAGCCGCTCTGATGACATGACATGCCATTAGCTGCTCTCGTGGATCACCATGGCTCCAATGCCAGAGTAAACCATCGCAAGTGGTCAATTGCCTAATAATGTCTGAATCGTGGCAGTTGACCAGTTTGTATGGAATAGCATACCTATTGCAATATTCAATCCAACGATCAGACCAACTCCTTGATCGATGATGAATAGCCAACTGGACGGTCATACCAATTCTCCGATAGTTTCTAGATCTTTGATCTTGATGGGGTCACGGTCCCCTGCGATCGACAGAAAACTAAATGAATGGCTATACCCAGCCAAAGGTTCGGCACTTTTCACAGGCAAACCATCCGGATGAACAACAATGTTCGATGTCACCATCGGGGACGTAACACTGTTGTTGGCTTGCTCGCTATCACTTCCATACCGTTACTACCCAATTCACACCTCATGAGTTAAAGCCGACCCATCAGAGCTGACTGATAGACGGTTAGAATCCGACTCGCCACTTGATCGAGACCAAGGTGGATGACCTGCTCTCGTCCATTACTTCTTTGCCTGGTTCGTAAAATATTCACTATGGCCTCTCCAAACTCCCTTGGATCTCGTGAAACTATACACGAGGGCGACACGTCCACAAGTCTTTCCGGAACGTCACCGACTGGTGTGGAGACAACCGGCAAATTGCAGGCAAGAGCTTCCTTCACCACATTCGGAGAACCTTCCGCTACGCTTGGACATAACAGCACATCGGCTGCCTGATAATATAGGGGCATTCGTACTGGTTCTACCCTTGAAATCACTTGCAACTCCGCGCTGGGCAGACGTGCGGAGACAAACTTCATAGCTGCCTGAGCCAAATCGATCCCCTTACCCCTCGGATCATCTCCCGGATTAACAATAGCAACAGGGTTCCCATGATTCCATCCTAACTGTTTTCGGGCTTCATCCTGCGGTCCCGGTACAAACAGCTCAAGATCAACTCCGCTTGGAATGACAACCGCTCGGCTTTTTCTCCACCATAATGCATGTCGGAGCAGTTCACTCTTACAGATTAGACTGTCTGCAAGAAGCGCGGCGATGTTTGAAAGCAGGAAGCCAACTAGCAAGCGCAGTGAAGAGACCGAGTGCCCAGATTGCAAGTCCCCTCCACAAAAAGAAATGACCGCCGGTTTCCCTGCAATCACAGTCAGAATGCCTACAATCGTTCCATATTGGCCATGAACAAGATCGGGTGCAACTTTGCGGACCTGTCGACGTAACTCTAACCACTTCCGTATAATGTGAACAGGTGAGTGACTGGTCCCAACATCGAAAGTACTAACTCTTACCCCTAGCTGCTTCAGAGAAGCAATCTGACGATCAACAAAGATGCCCATGAAGGGTGAATGTTTCTTTGCCTCAAAGTGGTTAGAGACTACCATCACATGGAGCGATTCCATATTGTTTTTGAGATCTAGCGTACCTGGTTCCCGCATACCACTTAAATTCACTTCGCTATGGGTTGAAGGAATTGGCGAGCCCAAGATTCGTAAATTGCCAAGCGGAATAATAAATTTTGTCGCGAACGAAATGGGTCTCCCCCCTCAGATTGATTAAGGAGACGACTGACGCTACTAACATCAACTACATCAGCCAGGTAACGAGGAGCATGTAAGGTATCTCTCAACCAGGCTGCTAAAGGTCCTTTCAACCATGCGGTTTCCGGAGTTTCAAAGCCCAACTTGCTCTTACGGTGGCGAACCAGATCTGGCAGCACTCCAGCTAATCCATCTCTGAGAATACGTTTGGTCCAACCACCTGAGAGGCGCATGTTGGCTGGTAGAGTCGCGACCCACTCCACGAAAACATGGTCGACAAACGGCACACGCGATTCAATTCCAAACGCCATGGTATTGCGATCTTCCTGCCTGAGCAAAATTGGCAAGCTATATTTCGTCAGGTCTGCCTCTAGCCGACGTCCCAAGGAATTTCCAATCTGCAATGTTGACGGACGAGCTGTTTGCAAATTGTCGCGCCGAAGTTGATCAAATTCCGGTACGGAACCGAATAGATACCGACGTCCATCTGCGAGACGACTCGTACGCAAGATTTCAGGGCTCCCAAAGAACGCAATGGCTTCTCTCATAGCCAGTCCATATCGCCCTGATTTGACTAGCTGCCTAAGGTAGGCAAGAATATATTTTCGGTAGCCAGCCAGCTGTTCATCGGCTCCCTGGCCATCCAGTAGCACTTTGACCCCTTGTTCTCTTGCAAGGCGGGCAACGCAATATTGCGCATAAGCGCTGGAGCTTCCAACAGGCTCCTCTTGATGCCATAGCCACCGATCGATGTCTTCCAGCATTCGTTCGCCACTTGGAAAAACAAAGTGGGTCTTGCAGCCAGTAGACGTGGCAACCGCTTCGATGTACTGTCGCTCATCCAGTCGGGGATCGTCAAAACAAGCGCTAAAAGTATGCTGAAGATTTTCTTCCGAAACCCCTCGACGATGTAATTCCGCATTGGCCACACAAACGATTGCCGAGGAATCAAGTCCACCACTCAGACATGTGCCGACCGGCACATCAGATCGGAGATGGAGAGACACTGTCTCCTCAAAGCGGAGACGAAATTCCTCAATCAGCATTGCCTTTTGTTCTTGGCCAGTTTCAAGCTCCTCACTGATTGAAACCTGCCAGTACCGCCACAGTCGCAAACCAGCACCCTTCTGCCACGTCATCGCGTGACCAGGCGGCAACCGCTTGATTGTCGTCACCATGGTGTCGGCGGCCTCGTGGTCGAGAAGATTCCAGGCTAGGAAGTCCGTGGCCAACTGGAGGTTGGCGCTGCGCTGCGGCAGAAATTCCAGGAGTGCTTTAAGTTCAGAGGCAAAGGCGAATTTCCTATCTCCATCTACCCAATAATGAAAAGGCTTGATTCCAAGACGGTCCCGTGCGGCAAAAAGACACCCGGTCCGTTCGTCCCATATGGCAAACGCAAACATACCCCTGAGACGATCTAAACATTTCTCCCCCCACTGACAAAATGCAGCCAAGAGTATCTCGGTATCGGACCGCCCTTTGAAGCGGAATCCAAGGTCGTGTAATTCTGCTCCCAACTCTAAGTAGTTATAGATTTCTCCGTTGTATGTGATCCAGTAGCGGCCTTCACGATCAGCCATTGGCTGGTGTCCTGCCTCAGTCAGATCAATGACCGACAACCGGCAATGACCAAGCGAAACACCCTTACCGTCGTAGAATCCTTCTCCATCAGGCCCTCGATGCCGTTGCGAGGAAATCATTCGCCGCACTGCTAACGCAGCTGATTGAGAGGAAACTCCCTGATATACCAAACCAGCTATGCCACACATAATGTCATCTTAGAAACTATGTCCGGACTCCATCGACAGCCGTTTCATTCGCCAATATCGAAAGCCCAGACAACTCCTGATATTCACGTTTACTCGCACACTGAAGCTGCACATATCCAGCATCGCGGAACCAGCCACAGACCTCCTCTTCCGTGTGCCGATGGGCAAACCGTGGAGTGAACCGATCGCGAGCGGCATGCAAAGCTTCACGCCAGCCGTATTTAATCGATCCTGTTACACTCCGCCTTGCGTATAGATTCTGGTGGATGAGATATAGAGGAATGATTGGGAGCAGGGCGACGGTCTGGAATCTCTCTGGTAGACGCCAGCAAACTGGGCGGATCACCCTCTCCATGAGCATAATGATACGGCGGATTACCGTGCGCTGTTCGCTAGCTGGATTGTAGACCCAGATGTATAGGCGTCCACCGGGCTTAGGAAGCTTGCAAAGCCGATCAAAAGCGGTCTTTGTTGAAAATGTATGATGGATGACCCCCTGGCTGTACGCCAAGTCGAAAGTGCTTTCCCGGAACGGTGGTGCGAAGACCGAAGCTTGGACGATGTGGAGAAAGGCCTTCATGCCAAAATGCTTGTAAGCTGGATCTACCGCGTGCCCCAAGTCCATTCCGATTAATTCACACTCCTCCTTGCCTGCCATGTAGTCAGCGATGCCGCCTATACCGATACCAACCTCCAAGACCAGTTTGTCTTTCACGGGCCTGCGGGAGAGATCAAGCAGAAAGTGCATGCAATCATAGAGTTCGACCGCGTTAAGATTCCAGTAGGACCGTTCATCCCAATCGTAGTTGACCCATTCGCTAGAGAACGTGCGAAGCACTGTTTCCTCGCCAGGCGTTGCTGCTTGGCGTGGTGTTGTAAAGCCAGGTAGCTCGCGGCCGATTCGTTCAGCATATTGTTTCGCAAAGTTATCTGCGACTCCTGTGGGAAATGTCAGCAGACGCGGGACGCCTTTATAGATAGGGTAGAATACCTTCCTGGTGCGGTTGAGCAGAACACCCGTCACGATCTCCCTAGAGAATAGCGCCAAATCAAGTCCCAGACGTTCCACACGACCGATTTCTTCAACTGAAAGCTTGGAGTGTGTTACTTCCCACTCCACCAGCTCAAGTTGCGTTCTATCAATTGGGCATACTAGAAATTCGAGGGCCCGTGGTCTCATTGGCGATCTCCTGTATGCGGTTCTCACTCATTCCTATCACATTTCCTAACATCTAAATGTACTGCCAGAGGTTGTCTGATTCCACCTTACTAATGCAATGATCCATTCGGCAGTTTGCCCTTTCCCACTCTTACCTAAATACTTGTCAGCTTTGAACTACTCATATCATAGCAAACTGTCCCAATCCTCTAACCAGGGTCCTTCACTCATAGCTTGCGTTGTTTCACTGGAAAGTCGCTGAAGATACCAAAATCATTCGAACCCAGGCGGCAATCGATGCAAGTCACCTTTGGTTTTGACTTCTGTTTATAACGAAGCGGTGCTTCCCGGATGCGGAGACTTCGAAGTCTCCCAAGACAAATGATACCTCCATACTTTCGCCCAGATACCTCCGAAGGATAGATATGAGAGTATCCCTCATTGGAGATGTCAAACCGATGTCATCGGGCATTAAATAGTGAAAAATGATCCTAGCCCTGTCTACTTGAACGATTTGGTATTTCCAGATCGGTACCCCGCTTTTAAAAACAAGATGCGAAGGCAATATTCCACTAACCGTATGCCCATCTGTCGCTGTCAATTGATCTGGAACTCTGCCCTCCAGCTTGGCAATCCTTAAATGTGAGCTTCCATGGTGCGATCTATCCAACTCTAGAACGTCACCATTAAGATAACGAATCAATGGCATGGCATAGTTAAATAGTGTGGTGACGCAAGCTTCGCCTCGACCCTGGTCTTGGAACTTGGTCGAGTCCTCAGCCACAGCAGCCTCCAAAATCACGAACTCTTCCGAGACCATGTACCCATCAACACCCGAACATTCATACGCGATACTGTTCACCTCTCCACACCCATAGTAGCAAAATACCGGAGCACCTAACCCTTCGCTGATACGTTTACGCCATACATCAGGTAAATATTCCGCGGTACAGATCACACTTTTCAACGGACTGCCTTGCAGCCCCCTCCTGGACATGTATTCCACAAGATTCATCATGGCCGAGGCATATCCTACCAAGACACCTCCTTTGGCTTGGCGAATAGCATTTATGTAAATACACACATTTTCAGGATTTAATTCGAATGCCGGAAGAAATCGTTCGTTGAGCAACCTCTCCCTGATCTTATCTCTCACGTTTGGCTTGGCCTTCAATCCGAGTGAGCCTCCAAAGAGATGAATCATGGGACTTCCTAACCGATATTTCATCCATTCAAATCCTCGCAGATATGCGGCAACCTCAAAAGCACGGCTCCTATTATCTACTGCAACCTTTATAGGTTCGCCCGTAGTTCCCCCACTGCGTCGAAATTGACAGATATCATCAGGGTAATTATCCGCACGTAGCCGCGAGCCCTGCTCACGGATCGTTTCGCGCGTGAGATACGGCAGCTTAGCTAGATCATTAATTGATCGAAAATCCTCTGGACGTAAATCCCTTGCCCTCATCAAGTCTCGATAATAGGGAACATAATGGTAGCAGTGATGCATTAAAGCGATTACTGACTGCTGCTGATGGTATTTCATCTCTTCGGAAGTCCACTTTTGGGAATCACCAAGTAGCTTGGCAGCCTTTCCAAGAGGGATACCTAGGTAGGAACTAAGAGGTATCCCAGAGCTGAGCAACCAGTGCCTTAGCATAAAATCCTTCGTCTTACCTCCCACACCATGCGATCATTCACAACCCACGTACCTGAAAATCAAGAGAAAATAGGTCTCTTGCCAAACACCCACAAAATCAATTGAACTGAGTCTGACCTTCCTTCAATTCCGTGGACACCTGGTTAAGCCACTGCCTCCCTCGCTTCGTACTCGGCCGGGGAGTGATAGCCAAGGGTCGAGTGGCGGCGCTGCCGATTATAAAACACCTCGATGTATTCACAGATGTCCTGCTTCGCTTCGTCTCGTGTGGCGTAGTGCCGATGATAGACCAGCTCACGCATCAGCGTCCCAAAGAAACTTTCGACGCAGGCGTTGTCCCAACAGTTGCCTTTGCGGCTCATGCTGGGGCGGAGGCCATAGGCTGCCAGTATGCGCTGGTAGCTCGTGGCCGCATACTGACTCCCACGGTCCGAATGGTGGAGGAGCCCCGCCGTGGGGGCTCGGTTCGCCAGCGCCATCGTGAGAGCCCACTAGGCCAACTCGACGGTTAACCGCTGGCCCATGGCCCAGCCGACCACCCAACGTGAGTACAGATCCAGCAGGACCGCCAAGTAGAGCCAGCCCTCCAGGGTCCAAACGTAGGTCAGGTCTCCGGCCCACACCCGATTTGGAGCCTCGACGGTGATGGCACGACCCAAGGTATTCGCGGCCACGGGGAACCGATGCTGGGACTGGGTGGTGGCACGCCCCTTCTTCACGGTCTTGGCCCGAATCCCTGCTCCACGCATGAGCCGAGCGACACGATGCTCGCCAATGCCATGTCTCTGCTTGACCAGGGCACCCCAGATGCGGGGGACTGCCATAGGTTTCCCGCGACTCTTGGTGGACCACTCGAATGGCAGAGAGTAGGGTCCGCGCCTGGATGGACCGGGGACGCTCGGGCCGTGATCGCCACGCGTAATAGCCTGCCGCCGAAACCGCGAGCGCGCGGCACATGAACCGGATGGGATCGCGCGGTATCTCATTGGGATTCCCTCCCGAAGAACGCCGCCGCACGTTGTAAAAAATCCCGTTCCTTTCGGAGGGTCTCGTTTTCCCGTTTCAGCCGGGTCAACTCATCCTGCTCGGCACGCACCGATTGGCGCGTGCCGCCCTGGGAGTCCACGTATCGCTGCTCGGTCCTCCAGCGATACAATACATTGTCTGAGATCCCAAGTTCTCGGGCCACCTGGGCCACCAGCCTGCCCGATTCTCGTATGAGCCGGACGGCCTCAAGGTTGAATTCATCGGTAAACTGACGTCGCGTTGTTGCTGGCATCGTGCCCTCCAATTTCATGATTCTCTCACTGATGGAGGTGTCTGTGAAATCGGGGGAGGGTCAGTCCATATCAAATCATAAACCATCAATTGAACAACACTCACAACAAGAATGTGCTAATCTAAAGTAGAATTGGAAAGGTTTTAACCTTTCCAGCCCGCAGCCTGATAAGCTAATAGCGTTTCTGACACAAGGCGTTCGAGCCTAAACTCTCTCTCAGCTTTCACTCGAGCGGCTAACCCCATATGAACACAAAACTCATCATCACCAAGTAGGCGGGAGACACGTTCTGCAAACGTCATCTCATCACCTTGACACACCACAAACCCAGTCTTGCCCTCTTCCACAAGATATGGAATCTCTCCCGTTTCCATTGCAACGACGGGAAGGGCACATGCTGCGGCTTCCATCACAGCGTTGGGGCATCCCTCACTTTCTGAGGTATGCACCAGAAACTTAGCCCCACTCAGAAATGCCGGCATGTCATGAACTGCCCCTCGGAACTCAACGATCCTAGCAACACCAAGGTCATCTGCAAGTTTTTCAAGAGTGCACCGCAATGGACCATCACCTGCGATCTGGAAACGTATATTCTCACCAACAATGGCCCTAAGACTCTGAACGATTCTTAGCAAACGGTCCCAACGCTTAACCGGTAACAACGATCCGACTGCAGCCACATAATACCTTTTACGAGAAGCCTCACTGGCACAATTGAACAAGTTAAGGTCGAGAGCGTTTCGGACAACGAATACATGTTTGGGAGTAAAAAAACCTGTCGCACGATTTGCTGCATTGGCCGATGGAGTACTATTTGAGATATGGTAGGAAGGCCATCTTGCATTCAGTTTCCCTCTTATTGGTCCGCTAATTCGCTTATGTACATCGTACTCGGCGCGTAGAGAGCCAATCGCCAATGCGTTAGTTCCCCACGCAGCATAGCACGCGGCAAAATTTGCATGAAATCCATATGAGTGGATTACTTCCGATTCTACCTGCCTTACTAAGGCTCTTAGTGCTCTCAATTTGGCTAGAGGATGCCAATCAGAAGGAAATCCACAGATTGGAACCCCCAGCCCTTTGATATCGCGATAGTACTTGTCATCAAGATTGAGATTCCAAACGACAACTCCGGGCTGATATCGAGCATGATCCAGATTGGCTAGGAGGTAATAAAGTTGTCGCTCTAGTCCACCAAGTCCAAGTTGCCCCACAACATAAAGCAATCGACACCGCGTTGGAATCATAAACCGAGTACTATTTTTGTCTACGAATGACCTGATGACCATCTAACCGCTTTCTTTCGTACCTCTCAGCACTTCCTGGGTACATTCTTATTGAAGGTTATCTTCCTCAAGCTCAATGGCACATGCGCACATCTTTGGCTAGTCTAAAATGTTTGTTCTGACGGTGATTTTCTTCTTGTGGCTGTGCTCTCAATATCCTTGATGGCAAGAAGGGAAGCATACCACATATTGTTTTGGTTCGAACGAACCTTGTTGGATGAGCGTGATTAAGAATTCTGCGGGATTAGATCTAAATTTGCGCACGCGACGATCCTTGATTTACCTCAACGGCCGACACAATTCCAGCAGGCCAAATCCATCGCCGAGCGCCAACCACTATGCCTACACCAAAGGCAAATGACTTCTCATAGAAACCGTGTGTCAGAAACAGATATGCACCGAGCGAGACGATAATCCCCAGCAGCGCAAGTGACAGCTCATCACGTGCACACCGTAATGGAACTGAACGATAGACACACCAAATGATTAACAGATACGCCGAGAGACCAAAGACTCCCCAGAAAATCGTGATCTGAAGAATCGAGTTGTGTGCGCCATATACAACCAAAACACCTTGAAAGGCCTTGGCAAACCCCTTCTCAAATCCCCACTTGTCACGGTAATTTCCAGCGCCAACACCGGCAACGACATACTCCGGTAGGCGGTTGAGTGCCGTGGTATAGATCCACGCACGAGCTTCCATCTTACCATCACTTCGTGACTCGGTCGAGAACGCCATCCGCGACCAAACAGCATCGGGGATCAAAGCATACATACCCAGTGCCAAGACGGAAACAAGGATCAATGTTTTCCCTTGTCTGACTCCTTGAGCATACAGAATTGCTCCAAATGACACGAGGCCGCCCACTGCAGCACCTCTAGACATCGGTAAGAACGAGGCAACGAGGCAGAAGGTGGCTATTCCCAGCAACAAGATACGGCGATGGCTCGACCTGATTGATAAGCCCAGAGCGAATGCAACGACTGCTCCTTGAGTGCACGTGAAGGCTAGTCCATTTAGGTTCGCCTGCAATCCCAGATCAGCGAACGCTGTAGCGCGAATCTTGCTCGCCTGGTGAAAACTCCCAGCACCCCCTGCTTCCTGCAGCGTGCCATACGAAGACAAGTAGAGGTAAAGAGATAGCCATAAGGCAGCCACAATATATCCGTACAGGCAGGCAGTCAATGCTGACCGATCTCTGCATAGTGCAGCCACACAAACTGCCCCTCCGATCATTTGAGTAAAGCGCAACAACTCGTCATAGCTGGATAGCGGGCTTGAAAATTCAAGAAGGGCGCAGACGCCAATGAAGGCATAGGCTGCGATGAAAACGGGATGACACCAAATCTCGCCCAAGGCTCGTGTACGATTCACAATGGTGTATGCGGCCAACACGCCATAGATCAGGAACAGGATGCTCATCCCCGCCACTGTGGGAATAGTATTACTCAGCGGGAAGATGATCATAACCATCAACAGCAAGAACCTCTCGGCCAGGGAGGTGGGGGATTGAGGCAAGATGTATCGCACCGCCGTCGGTGCCCCGCTGACCTGTGTCACCTGGTCCGATCTGATGGGTCGGTTGATCATAAAGACAACTTTGGATTACGTCTGCCTGATGGCAGATTGATTTTCACTGCGTGCATAACTGATCTGACATAGTAGACATCGCGACTGTTTGAGCTAGAATCTCTTCGCGAAGATAAAGTGATTCCGCCTCTTGACCATCGAGCCACCCATTCTTTTCTGTAGGTCTTCATAACAAGCGTTCCTCAGTTCCTCAAATAACGTGAACGAATATTAGGAAGTTTCTAAAGATGTAGACGAGATTCGCTCATCGAGCACTGGTTATTGCCCACCTATTCCGCAATTTCATGTACCTGCCTTGGCGCAGCCGAACCCACCCGCCCCTTGCCCCCATCGTTCGCTCACTTGTGCATGACTTTTATCTCTTGCAATGCCTCTCTTAGAAGAGAGTCGAGTGTTTTTGAGATGCCCCCCCATGAACAGCTCTCAATATTCTTCGGCTGGCGAGCTTGCCCTTTAACGACAGCTTCAAGGAAGATTGCCATCCCCTGAATTTCACTGCCCATAAAGCTCTTTACCAATCCAGTGGAGGCGGTAATATCGCTGGCATCGCTTCCCATAGGAGCAATGAGAAGAACGGGCGTTGCCAACCCGACAGCCTCAAATATTTTCCCTGTCACAATTCCCTTGTCCTC
>Ga0224510_10002101_pt1 | contig 12306 bp, 11 predicted proteins | sample SF_May12_sed_USG_FD_170161 | JGI IMG/M metagenome (GOLD analysis project Ga0224510, IMG submission 170161) | Sediment microbial communities from San Francisco Bay, California, United States - SF_May12_sed_USGS_4_1 | ecosystem: Environmental > Aquatic > Marine > Sediment | place: USA: California... | reverse complement strand
GATCGCCTCGACCACCTCGTCGCCGAGATAGGACTCCGCGACCTCTCTCATCTTTTGCAGGATCAACGCGGAAATCTCCGGGGGTGAATACCGGTGGTCTCCGACCTGAACCCACGCGTCCCGGGTTTCGCTCTCCACGACCTGGTAGGGGACGAGGCGCTTGTGCTTCTGCGCCGGCTCCGCTTCGAACCCGAGGCCCATCAGGCGTTTGATCGCGAAGATGGTGCTCTCGGGATTGGTGATCCCCTGGCGTTTTGCCACGCTACCGACCCGGCGCTCCCCGTCCTTGGAGAACGACACCACCGACGGGGTGGTGCGGCTGCCTTCGGCGTTGGGGATGACCTGCGGCTCCCCATGGTCGACGAATGCGACACATGAGTTGGTCGTTCCCAGATCGATCCCGATGATCTTCCCCATCTCGCCCTTATCCCCCTTTATAGCCTGGAGAGTGGGATTGTCGCATCTTCGGCGCGACTATTGGCTCGCTCCGTCGTCCTCTTTGGCCGTAGCCCCGGCCGACGGTGGTTTGGCGACCACGACCATCGCGGGCCGCAGGAGCCGCTCGCCGAGGTAATAGCCGGGGACCACCTCGGCGATGATCGTGCCCGGCGCATGCTCGTTGGTCTCCTCTTGCTGCATGGCGTCATGGCAGGTCGGGTCGAACTGGTGCCCCACGGTGGGCACTCGCTTGAGGCCCAATCGGGCGGCGATGTCCTCGAAGCCCCGGAGCACCATGTGGACACCCTCGGTGACCGCCGAGACCTCGGTGGCGCCCTTCATGGCCTCCGCAGCGCGCTCGAGGTTGTCGACGATTGGGAGGACCTCGCGAAGGGTGTCCTCGATGGTGCGTTTTCGAACCTCGTCGATCTCCTTGCGCGACCGCTTTCGGAAGTTATCGAAATCGGCAGCGATGCGCAGCAGCTGCTCGCGCATGCGATCGCGCTCGGTATGAGCCTTTTCCAGGTCCGTAGGCTCGGCCTCGGCCCCGTCGGCCGGCTGCTCCTCCGGAAAGATGACGTCGTCGTCCTCCGGTTTCTCCCCCTGTTGCTCACTCATTCTGTCTGTCTGTCTTTCTCCAGGCGCTCCTCGATGTCCCCGGAAGGCGCCCGTCCAGGACATCGCTTAGCACATCGGCAGCAAAACCGACCAAAGGCACGTACTTTCTATAGTCCATGCGTGTCGGCCCAACCAAGCCGAACGAGCCGATTCGGGCACCGTCCAAGCGGTAGGGGCTCGAAATGACGCTGATGTCGCCAACGTCGTCGAGCGCCGCCTCGGAGCCGATGAAGACCTGAACCCCGTCGGTCTGCAACGTCTGCTCGAGAAGCTCCAACAGCTTCCGCTTCTCTTCGAAGGCGCTGAGATAGCGGCGAATCTTTTCGGCATCCCCGAACTCCGGCCGGTCGAAGAGGACCCCCTGCCCTTCGATGACGACCTGCGCCCGCTCCAGCCGGCCTTCGACCGTTGCCTCGACCATCTGCTGCGTTTGCTTGCGAAGCTCCTCATACTGACCCTGCTCGGTTGCGAGGCGGACGGCGAGCACGTCGCGGACCGCTTGCAGCGTTCGGCCGCCGACGAGCTCGGCCAGGTAGTTGTTCACGCGTTCGAGCGCATGGTCATCCACGTCGATCTCGGTCACGACCACCCGGTTCTCGACCGCGCCGGAGCGGGTGACCAGGACCGCGAGCGTCCGCCCACCCGACAACCGCATGAATCGAAGCTGATCGAGAGTCGACTCCGCGACCGGCGGCTGGGCGATGATCGTTGCCGTGCCGGTCAAGCGACTCAGGAGCTGACCGGTTTCGCGGACGGCGTCCGCGCCGGGCTCGAGGTTTTGGAGACGCCGGATCAACGCTCTGCGATGAGCCGCCGAGATTTCGGAGGCCGTCGCCATCGCATCGACGAAGCAGCGGAAGCCGGCGTCGGTGGGAACACGGCCCGCACTGGTGTGTGGCTGGTGAAGCAGCTCTGCGTCCTCGAGGTCGGCGAGCACGTTGCGGATCGTGGCGGGCGACAGCTTGACCGCGTAGCGCTTGGCGATTCGCCGCGAGCTGACCGCCTTGCCCGACGCGATGTACTCGGTGACCACCGCGAATAGGATCTGTCGATGCCGCTCGTCCAGTGTCACCGTCACGCTCAGCAGAAAGTAGAAGCTTCGAGCCCCCTGTCAAGCCTCGAAGGCGAGCAGAAAATTGCCCTGGGTACCCCGACTGCGGCAGGCTCGGCCCGGTGAGACCGAGCGCTGCCCTGCTTCCGTTTTCGTTGATGGTCATGGCCATCATGACGGTACCGGCCCTGGTTCTCGACGAGCAGGGCCTGCCCCGCTATCGCCACCTCCGCCAAGAGCTGCAGGAGCTCAGAGCGTCGAACGAGGACCTCGTTCACGAGATCGCCACGCTCAAGAGTGAGATCGAGGCGCTCCGCACCGACACGGCGTATGTCGAGCACATCGCCCGCGACGAGCTCGGAATGGTCCGTCCCGAGGAGTTCGTCTTTCAGTTTCCGCCTCCTTAGGTGGGCAGGTTGCATACATGACGGCGGTTTTCTTGCTGCACGAATGGGCGCGGGCGTAACACCGGTTCCATATGACGGCCCTGGTCCAGGCAGCGCTTCGGGTGAGGCGCACAGCGCGGTCGGCATGGAGCCTCGGGGCCGCGCTCCTGCTCGCCGCCTTCTTGCTTGCGGGCTTCTTTCTTCCCGGCATCCACCCGCTCGGCTGGGGGCATCTCGCCTGGGTGACCGCCTGGTCGTCGCTTTTCGTTTGCCGAGCGCTTGGCGCGTCGAGGCACGGAATCGATACGAGGTCCGCGTTCGAGCTCGGCGTGCTGCTGCTGATCGGCGTGCACGCGCTCGTGCAGTTTCGCGGCGGGATAGGCAGCGATCTCTATCCGGTGACCTATGTCGTCGTTGCGCTCGTCACATCGTTTGCAACGCGGCGGGCTGCAGTAGGTCTCGTCGCGTTCGGGGTCGTATTCGGCTTTGCGGTCTCGTTGCTCGGCGAGCACGCCACCGACCCGCTGCGCCTCGGTCTGAACGCGTTGTTCGTCGTCTGTTTCGGAGCATTGAGCTACGTGTTTACGCGCGCCGAGATCGTGCGCGTACGGCGCAAGTCAGAGATCGAGCTGGCTGCCAGGCAGGAGCAGGTGCGCGACGATACCCGGCTCTTTCGGCTCGTGGCGCCTTCGTCGGACGGGTTGAGGGACGAGGACCGGCTCTACCAGACGAGCGTCCAAGAAGTCCGCCAGGCGCTCTACCATGCGCTTCAGCTTCTCCATCAGACCCTCGGGCTCCACAGTTGCGTGCTCCTCATGCCGACCGAAGAGGCGGAGGAGCTCCGAATCGTCGAGCTGGTGACGAAGAGCGACGACATCGCGGACGGTCCCTTCACCCTCGGTGCGGGCGCCGTGGGGGCTGCCGTGCGTCGGAAGGTGACCACCAATCTGCAGCAGCTTCGCCCCGGTTATACGGGCATTTGCTACTACCGGAGGCCTGCGGAGGTTCGGGCGTTCATCGCCGTTCCGGTGCTCGAGCGGGGTCATCTCCGGGCGGTGCTTTGCGCCGACCGCGCCGTCGATCGGGCCTTCAGCCCCGAGGAAGAGGAGCTGCTCCGCAGCAGCACCCCACACATCTTGCGCGCCTTCGAAAACGAGCGGGTCTTCGTGCAGCTCGAGCGCTCGAAGCGTGAGCAAGAGATCCTCTATCGAGTCTCCCAGTCGCTCAGCACCGCGCTGACCCAGGATGCCGTGATGGAGGTGGGGTTGTCGGCCGCAAAGGAGATTGCACCCTACGATTTCGCGGCGATTACCGAGTATCAAGCCGAGGGCCGTCGGCACACGTTGCGGCGCGCGGTCGGCGACCGGGCAATCGACTTTCAGGGGCTCCGTTTCCGAGACAACACGTCTCTGACGGCCATGGTCGTCAAGAACCGCCACTATCTCCCATACCGCGGCGAGTTCGATCCGAAGCAACAGGTGCTTTTCACGAAGAAAGCCAAGCTCAAAGGGATGGTGTCGCTTCTCGTGTTGCCGCTCGTGGCTCGAGAGGAGCCGATCGGAACCCTGATTGTCGCGTCCAAGGCTCCTTCCGCCTTCAAGCCGCCGGTGCGCGAGACCCTACAAGCGCTTGCCAATCAGCTCGCCGTCGCGATGGCCAACGCTCGCGCGGTTCGTTTGCTCGAGGAGATGGCCACCACAGACGGCCTGACGGGCTGTCTGAACAAGCGAGCGTTTCTCGACCAGATGGAGCAGAAGCTTTTGGCCGCGCAGCGATTCGGACGCAAGTTGTCGGTCATCGTGACGGATCTGGACCACTTCAAGACCGTCAACGATACCTATGGGCATTCCGCTGGCGACCGGGTCTTGAAGGAGCTCGGCCGGGTACTCCGACAGGTCAAACGGGAGACCGACATCGTGGCACGGTTCGGAGGAGAGGAGTTCTGCGTCCTGTGCGAGGAGACCGATGCGCGGGGCGCTCAGCTACTGGCCGAGCGCGTGCGCGAGGAGCTCGAGAACACCGAGCTCGTGACGGAGCTCGGGCCGTTGAAGGTCACCGCCTCCCTCGGCGTCGCGACCTTTCCCGATCACGCCTCGACAGCAGCCGACCTCTTTGCGCAAGGCGACAAGGCGCTCTACGAAGCAAAGAATCGCGGTCGCAATCAGGTCTGCAGGCTGTGACGATCGACCTCAGCCAAGCTTGAGTTCGAGGGTCTCGGGGTCGAGCATCCACTCGACGCGGCCTTTACCCGCATCGATCTGCAACAGGCACGCTGAGCCGGTCCTGAAAGAAGGAAACGTGTCGAGCTGGCAGAGGTGGCTCCCGAGGGTGCAGACCTTTGGCATGTGTGTGACCAGGACGATGAGGTCCTCGTCGTCCGCGAGCGAAAGCGGCTCGAGGGCTTCTGCCGTGCTTCCTTGTTCGCTCGATAGGCTGGCCTGAACTTCCAGGGGACCCCGAAATTCCGGCTGGGTCGCGGCCAGGATTTCAGCGGTCTGCACTGCCCGCACCAACGGGCTCGTGTAGATGCGCGCGAACTGCGGGCCGAGCCCGCCAAGCGCCTCGCCGATCTTGGTGGCCGTCTGCCGGCCGGAGGGACTGAGCCAACGGTCCCGATCGTTCCCGGCAGCGCGCGTGTCGACCGCCTCCCCATGTCGAATGAGCAACACCCACATCACCGAAGCTTGGCACGTGGGCTAGCGCTCGTCTCGCGGACGGTGTGCCGAAACGGCAAAAGACTCCTCGGGTGCGAGCACGAGCCGATGCCGCGCATAGACGGCAAACCACAGGAGCCCGAGCCCGTACCAAACCGCGGCTCCGATCACGACCTTTTGATAGATCGGGTCGGTCACGAAGAGCGCGACCAACGTGACCGCCGCGATGAGCAATGCGATGACGGCGCCCGGTACGCCGAGCGGGCTTCGATAGGGCCGAGCGATGTCGGGCAATCGGATCCGCAGTAAGATGAATGAGAGCATCTGAAGCGCGTAGGCGATCACCGCCCCGAAAACGGCCATGTTGAGCAGCACCGCGCCCACCGGATGCTCGGGGCCGAGCGCATGAATCCCATAGGCCACGATGTAGCCAAGCACGGCGCCAGCGAGGAGCGCGACGTGCGGCGTCCGGCGGCGGGGATGCGTTCGCGAGAGCCACTGCGGAAAGTAGCCTGCTCGAGACAGAGAAAAGATCTGCCGGCCATAGGCGAAGATGATGCTGTGGAAGCTCGCGATGAGACCCGTCACGGCGACGAGGGCCAGCAGCTTCGCGCCGAGGCCTTCGCCCAAGGTCGTCCTGAAGCCTACGAACAAAGGCTCGGCCGAGGAGCCGAGCGTCGCAGCGCCGGGAGCGATGCCGGCGTTCAAGAAGAGCGTGAGAAAGGCTGCCACGACGAGCGTGAGCAGACCGTAGAGAAGGCCGCGCGGGAGATCGCGTGCCGGAGCGTGGGCTTCTTCGGCCGCAAGAGGAAGCTGCTCGATCGCGAGGAAGAACCAGATCGCGAACGGAAGCGCTGCGAGGATCCCAGCGGCGCCCCGCGGCAGCCATCGGCTCTGCCCGGGCTGAGGCTCGATGTTGAGCGCCCAGTCGAGATCGAAGCGTGGGATCGCCGTGACCCAGAACACCAGCAAGACCCCGAGCGCCAGCGCGGTGATCAGGATCGTGAAGCGGAAGGTGGTTTCCACGCCGGCGACGTTGAGGCCGACGAACACCGCGTACGCCGCGAGCCACCACAACGGCTCCGCGCTCGGAGGCGTACCGAAGATGGCGCCGAGGTATCCGCCGATGCCGACGACGATCACGGCGGGCGTCAGGATGTACTCCATGTTCTCCGCCAGACCGGTGATGTAGGCGCCCCAGGGGCCCATCGCCGAGCGTGCAAACGAGTACGCACCGCCGGTGTGAGGCATGGCAGCCGCCATTTCGGCGATGCTGAAGCACAGACCCGCGTACATCACCGTGGTGATCATCGTGGCGATCAGAAGACCACCAAACCCACCCGAGGCGAGGCCGAAATTCCAGCCGAAGAAGTCGCCTGAGATCACGGCGCCGACCCCGAGAGCCCACAGCGACCAAACGCCTGCGTGGCGGCGCAAACCGCGGTCTTCGAAGTAATCGTCAGGGACGCGGATGTACCCTACCCCTTGGCCCTTCTTCTTCATGGCGCGGAGTGTAGCGGTTTGCCGAGACTGGCGATAAGGTTCCGCGCATGCTGCCGATCGACCTCTCCGGAAAGCGCGCCTTCGTCGCCGGCGTGGCCGACGATGGCGGGTTCGGATTCGCGATCGCCAAGGCGCTCGCGCGGGCCGGTGCATCGGTCTGCGTCGGCACGTGGCCGCCCGCGCTCGGAATTTTCGAGACGTTGCTGCGGCGAGGAAAGCTCGATGCCTCGTTGGCGATGCCCGACGGAGGGAAGCTCGAGTTCGAGAGGATCTACGCGCTCGATGCCGAATACGATTCGCTGCAAGATGCGCCACGGGAGCTCCGAGACCAGAAGCGCTATCGCGACCGAGGAGACTTCAGCATCGATGGCGTGGCCAACAAGCTCCGTGAGGACTTCGGCGAGGGCTGCCTCGACGTCGTGGTGCACAGCCTCGCAAACGGGCCTGAAGTCACCAAGCCGTTGATGCAAACCAGCCGGAGCGGCTATCTCGCAGCGGTCGGCGCCAGCGCATACTCCTTCGTTTCACTTGCGCAGCGACTACAGCCGCTCATGCGCCGACAAGGCGCGTTCCTGGCGATCTCGTATCTCGCGAGCCGGCGGGTGGTGGCCGACTATGGCGGCGGGATGGCTTCGGCCAAGGCGGCGCTCGAGGCCGATGCCAGGATGTTGGCGTTCGAGATGGGCCGGCGTTGGGGGCATCGCGTCAACGTGATTTCCGCTGGGCCCCACGCGTCCCGTGCAGCATCGGCGATCGGCTCCATCCACAAGATGATCGAGTACTACGGGATGAATGCCCCGCTGCCCGATGCGCTCCGAGCCGAAGAGGTTGGGAGCGCATCGGCCTTTCTCTGCAGCCCGCTCGCGAGCGGCATCACCGGCACGGTGCTCTACGTCGACAAGGGCTACCACGCGATGGCGGTGCCCGCCGACGTCGAAGGGCTGATCGATTCGCTGAACCGCGGCTAAGCGGCGGCCATCTCGTGCTGCGCCGTCGGCTGGATGCTGGTCGTGTCCGGGGCGACCAGGAGCGTGGCGGCGAGCCCCCGTTCGGTGCGCACGCGCTCCTTGAGCCACGGCTCGAGAGCGCGCATCAGCGCACGGGCGGACGGGTAGCGGGCAGCCGGGCTCCGGCTGAGGAGACTTGCGACGAGGGCGTCCATGTCGTCGTCGACGTGCGGCGAGAGGAGCTTGGCCCGAGGCGCGCTCTCCCCGATGATCCGGCGAAGCACGGCCGTCACGTCCGGAGCGGTGAACGGCAGCTTTCCGGTCAGCGCTTCGAACATCGTGACGCCCACGCCAAAGAGGTCGGCGCGGGCGTCGACGAAAGGGTTTCCGCTTGCCTGCTCCGGCGAGGCGTAGCTCGGGGTGCCGTAGACACGGCCGCGCTCCCTGGCGCGCTCCTCGGGGGGCGCAGTCTCCGCCGCGCACACCCCGAAGTCGAGGAGATGCACGTCGAGCTCGCCGTAGCCGCCACGGTTGAGCAAGATGTGCTCGGGTTTGATGTCGCGGTGTACGTACCCATGCCGGTGCACGCTGTGCAGAATCGAAGCCAGCCGGGCGATGATCGCCGAGAGCTCAGGCGCATCGAGCCCTCCGCAGCGCCTCAAATAGGATGCCAGGCTCTCGGAGCGCATGTGTTTCATCACGAGGTAGGGGGAGCCATCGTCGAGCGTCCCCTGATCGATGACGGGAACGATGCCGGGGTGGAAGACGCGGCGCGCCACCTCGACCTCTCGGCTCAGCCGGCTGATGAGATCGGGATTTCCCGCGTGCGTTGGCCGGAGCATCTTGATCACGACCCGCTCGAGGGTCGCCAGACGCTCCGCTTCGAAGACGATTCCCGTCCCCCCCATGCCGATCGCGGTGCCCACCCGGTATCGCCCATCGAGGATCTGCCCCCGAAGCTCACCCCGCTCGCGCGACGCCGACATGCCGCCCACGATCGACCGCCAGGCCTCCAGCGTCAAAAAAGCTGCGATTCCGGGATTGCAGTCCGCGCGTCGTTGACGGTGCGGCGCGCCCCTCCATACGGAGACTTCTACGGAGGAGGACGGCTTGGGATGGGCAGCACAGCGAGCGGGGGCGACGCCAGACGTAGCTCGGCGTGAGGAGTCGGCGGAGCGGGTCCCGCTCGCGAGCACGCCCGTCCCTAGCCGTCCTCCTCCGGGGATGGAGTCTCTGCAGCGGCCGTCCCTAGCCGTCCTCCGGGGATGCAGTTGTCACAGTCAGGGGGATCGGGGCTTCTGCTCAGCGGGCGGCGCGGAAGCTGTTGATCGTTTCGCGTTCGTCGTACTGATGGGTGTACCGCGTTGCGCGTCGGAAGGCGTCGCTGTCGACGACGATCGGATATTTCAGATGATCGATCGCGCCCGACGGAAGGTGCGGAAGGCCGAGGCGGCCGAGACCGAGCTTGAACGCGATTTCTGGAACCGGTAGCGCCCGGCGTCCCGCAGCGCGGACGATCGTCGACAGTGGAACTGGCGTTGGGCCTGAGATGTTATAGATGCCATGCAGCTTGTAACCGAGAGCGGTCACGATCGCCTCGGCCGCGTCGTCCTCGTGGATGAAGTGGAAGAGCGGGTCGAAGCCCATCACGAGCGGGACGTTGGGGCCGCGTATGAACGTGGCGAGCGTCCCATGCTTGCTCGGCCCGAGCGTGTACACGATGCGAAGCACCGAGGTCGCGATCTCCGGGTAGCGCCAGAGTGCCGAGGCAGCGTAGAGGTCTGCAGCAACCAGGTCGGCCAGCTCGGGGAACGAGTGAGTCGACATTGGAGGCTCGTCTTCGGTGTGGTAGAGTGGGGAGTCCGCGGCCGCACCGTAAAAGGTGTGGCGACCGACGAAAACCGCCTGTTTGACGCCGTAGCGATTGCAATGATGGATGAACGCGCGCGTGCCGTAGAGGTTCACGCGCATCCGGTCGACGCTTTGGTGCACCAAGTGGGTCACCGTCGCCATGTGGATTGCAGCGTCTGGCCGCCGGGTCCGAAAGACGTCTTCGGCCGGCCGCTTGCGGATGTCCGCCTGGAAGAGCTCGACCGATTCGGGCGCGTCGGGCCACGGCCGGCGGTCGATTCCGATCACCTCGTATCCATGTTGGAGAAGCTTCAGGGCGGTCAAGCGCCCGAGCGTTCCGGAAATGCCCGTCACCAAGACTTTCATCACAGCACGAGATCCTCTTCCGAGATCTCCTTCTCCCGGAGCTGGCGCCCCTGCCGAATCAAGTCCCGAATCCGTTCCTTCACTTGGTCGACCATCGCGCACACCACTTCGTCCCGTTCGTGACCCGAGCCTTCGAAGGTCAGGGGCTTCCCGTAGAGCAGCTGAAAGCGCGTGGGCTTCGGCACGAGCACGATCCATTTCGTCACCGGGATGTAGGGCACCCCAAAGAGCCGCCCGAGCCCCTTGAGGTTGGCGATGGTCGGCAGAGCATCCCCGCCCCCGACGAAGCCGAAGGGGACGATCGGGCTCTTGGTTTCGAGAGCGAGCCGCATGAAGCCCGTTCCAAATTCGACGAGCGAATCGGCGTCCTTGGCGAGCTTTGCCGTACCCCGGGCACCCTCTGGAAAGGCGAGGATCAGTCGTTCGGCCCTCAACAGCCGTTTGGCTTGGTCCGGGTTTCCGGTGAACTGGCCCGTGCGACTCATGAGCTTCGAAGCCCCGGGGAACTGGTGAATGAACTTGTCGAGCATCGCGTGCGGCAGGCGTGGCGGCTCGGCATCGAGGAGCATCGAGCCCATGACCATGGCCCCGTCGATCGCGACTCCGCCCGAGTGGTTACCCACGAGGATCGCCCTTCCCCTGCCCGGCACGTTGTCGATCCCGTAGACGTCGACCTTGAAGTAATAGCGATAGATCCAGGCGAATGCCGACATGAACCGGATCAAATCGTTCTTGTCGATCCCGTAAGGGTCGACTCCGAACTTGTTGAATTGCAGGTCGAGCGCCTCGATACGCGCTGCGACGTCGGGATCGATGGGAAATAGGTTATCGAGCAAAACCACCTCGGCTGGTTCCGCGATCTCTATGTTGCCCGGGTGAAGAACGCAATCTCACTCCGATCCAGGCCGGCGAATCCCGAGAGCTCGCATCTTCTTGTAGAGATGACTGCGCTCGAGGCCCAAATCGACGGCGGTCTTCGTCACGTGTCCATCCCGAAACCCGAGAGCCAGCGTGATCAGGTCGCGCTCGACGTCGTCGAGCATCTCTCGTAGCGGCGTTTCCGGTCGGAAATAGGGATCGGAGGCCAGTAGGGAGTCGGTCGGTAACAGGGTGCGCGCCTGCGCTTCCGTGATGGTCTGCGCCGGCGTCAGGATCACGAGTCGCTCGATCAAATTGCGGAGCTCCCGCACGTTGCCGGGGTGAGGGGTCACCTCCAGCAAGCGCATTGCCCCTGGGGCGATCTTCTTGCCGGGGCGGTCGTGCATCTCGCATGCCACTGCGAGGAAGTGCTCCGTCAGCAGCTGGAGATCCCCCGCACGCTCGCGCAGCGCGGGCACCTTCAGCGGTACGACATTCAGCCGGTCGAACAAGTCCGCACGGAATCTCCCAGCCTCAATCTCCTCCTCGAGTGCCTTGTTCGTCGCTGCGACGACCCGTACGTCGACCTTGACCGTCGATCCTGCGCCAACCCGTTCGATCTCTCCTTCCTGCAGCACGCGCAGAAGCTTTGCCTGCATTTGCGCGGGCATATCGCCCACCTCGTCCAAAAAGAGAGTCCCTCCGTGCGCCCGCTCGAACTTGCCCCGCCGTTGCTTGGTTGCACCGGTGAACGCCCCAGCTTCGTGCCCGAACAGCTCGCTCTCGATGAGGCCCTCGGGAACCGCGGCGCAGTTGAGCTTTTCAAACGGACCGCCGGCTCGCGCGGAGCCCCGATGAATCGCCGCCGCGACCAGCTCCTTCCCCGTGCCTCTCTCTCCGAGGATCAAGACGGACGCGTTCGAGCGAGCTGCCAGCTCGATTTGCTCTCGCAGCAGGACCATGGCCGGGCTGTCTCCGAGCAGGGGGTCTCCCGCTCCGACCCGTCGTCGCAGCTCCCGGTTCTCTTCCTGAAGCTCACGGAGCTCGAGGCTCCGCTTCAAAGAAAGAAGGAGGCGGTCACTGCCGATCGGCTTCTCTAGAAAGTCGTCGGCTCCGCGATGCGTGGCCTCCATCGCAAGCTGAATCGTCCCATGCCCACTCATCATGATGACCGGTGTCGTGAGCCCCGAGGTCCGAATCTCATCGAGCATCGCGAGCCCATCGATCCCCGGCAGCTGGACGTCGAGCAGAATCGCGTCGAAGCTCTCTTTGGCGAGCTTGTCGAGCGCCACCTCGGCGCTACCTGCCACCTCGACCCGGTAGCCTTCGAGACCAAGCGCGCGCGAGACGGAGGTCAGGATGTTTCGTTCATCGTCGACGACGAGAATCGTCGCGGCCACCATGACGCTACGCTAGCACACCGACCTCGGCCATCAGGTACCGGTCTCGTCCCCGCGCTTTCGGACGGAAATCGAGCGGACGTAGGTCTCCGGCAAGCGTTGATTGGCTTGCAGCCAAGGGGTCAGATCTTCTGGCGATTCGGGCCTCGCGTACAGATAGCCTTGCGCGATGTCGCACCCGTGCTCTCGCATGTAGAAGAGCTGGGTCTCGGTTTCGACTCCCTCGGCGATCAC
>Ga0224510_10002097_pt1 | contig 12319 bp, 9 predicted proteins | sample SF_May12_sed_USG_FD_170161 | JGI IMG/M metagenome (GOLD analysis project Ga0224510, IMG submission 170161) | Sediment microbial communities from San Francisco Bay, California, United States - SF_May12_sed_USGS_4_1 | ecosystem: Environmental > Aquatic > Marine > Sediment | place: USA: California... | reverse complement strand
CTCTGTAGCTCATAGTTCACCCATTCCACACTGGCGTAGTACCCATTGGACGCGAACTAATTCATTAATGGATTCAGGTATGGTCGTGGATTCAGCATGAAGGTAAATAGGGGAAAATGCGCACCTCAGGAGTGACGCGCGTTGGTGATGCGGAGTTGAAGATTGACGGTCTGAGTGTACATGTATTTCCCGTGGCACGGACGAGCAGTGGCGATTCTCTTGCAGAAGCGCCACTGCTTCAAGCCCTGCCAACCGCCACGGCCAGCAACGGTTAGAAAGCTTCACAACAAACGTAGAATGTTGAAGGTGGAAATGGGTCGCTTAAACCCTTTGAGCGCAACTTCTCCAAGTAGCTCCGCTTGCACCAGATCTTCGATTCGGCTGAGAAACCGCTGTGAAACCAAAATCTGGCCGGGCTGCGCTTCCGCACACAGGCGGGCGGCAAGATTGGCGACCGTGCCGATGACGCCATAGTCCCAACGACCCTCAAAACCAATCACGCCGATCGTGGCGTATCCGGTAGCCATACCTAGCCCAGCACTCAGATCATGTCCTTGCCTCATCCATTTTGTACGCAATGTGTTTATTGCAGTGCGCATCGCCATTGCCATCTTAATAGCTCGTTCTTGATGATTTGACACCTCTATTGGGTCATTAAAGAAAATCATGATTCCGTCTCCGGCAAAACGCTCGAGCGTGCCTTCATGTTCTAAAATGAGCCGACCCATTTCGGCATGATAGTCCCTGAGCACCTCCATGACTTCCTCAGGCTCTGCGGTCTCGGCGAATGAGGTAAAGCCTCTAAGGTCAATGAATACTACCGTGACCTCGCGGCGGTGGCTCCTGAGTGGATCTGCTGCGCCACCTGCCACGATGAGGTCGGCAATTTGAGGGGAGAAAAACCGCTTCAGTCGCCCCAATCGATCCAACTGAGACACCTGTTCTTGAACCCGGTGCTCCAGCGTCTTGTTCCACTCGGAAAGTTGCGCAGCCTGGGACCGTACCGTATCGTGGAGATCTTTCACCCGAAGCAGCGAACGAACTCGAGCCAACAGTTCTGCCTGGTTGACCGGCTTGGTCAGAAAGTCATCAGCTCCGGCTTCGATGCCGTGTATTCGTTCCTGTGCCGGATCCAGGGCCGTGACCATGATGACAGGGAGGGCGGCTGTTTCTGGATCATCGCGAAGCTTTTGGCAGACCTCGTACCCGCTCATCCCAGGCATGACTACATCCAGCAAGATAAGGTCCGGCCGTTCTTTGGTCACTTGCTCCAGGGCTTCGATTCCTGAAGAGGCAACCACCATTTCATAATTGTGAAATCCAAGCAGGTCCACCAACAGCTTCACATTCAGTGGTGTGTCGTCCACGACCAGGATCTTTTTCCTGCGGGTCACGGTATCTTCCCCATGAGATGTACCTGCCATGCTTTCTTTGCTCCACCGGCACTCGTGCCAACACACCTAACCCAAAATTGTCCCCCACTCTCCGGGTAGACTCACTTATCTGGATGGGCTTCGTCCCGGATCGCGTGATATCCTGGAGCCAAAATTCGTTGGCCATCAAGAATCATGGCTAAGCCTTTCACATACTGCTACCGCTTAGCCAAGATAGTCCGAATTTCCTCCGTGAATGCCTTTACTTGGATAGGTTTTGTCAGATATCCATTAAATCCAGCTTCGAGGATCTTTTGACGGTCCCGTTCCATGGCTGACGCCGTCACAGCAATCACCAGAGTGGACTTCGTAATCGGATCGGCTCTGAGCTGCCGAAGAGCGGCAAAACCATCCATACCCGGCAATTGGATATCCATCAGAATAAGGACAGGCCGTTGGGATCGAGCCAAGACCAAGCCATCTTCCGCCGTCATGGCTTCGGCTGTCTCGTAGCCGTTAAATTGAAGTAGATCCCGAACGAGCTTCAGATTCTTATCATTGTCCTCGATGATCAGAATTAATTCGCCTGCCATGCCGACTCCTCCGGCTTCAGCAGAGACCGAACCTGAGCAACAAAATCCTCTCGATGAAACTCACCTTTTTGCCTAATTGCGATGATGCGGCCGTTCAGGCGATCTTTCTCCTCACGCGACAAGGACTTGTTGGTAAGCACCACGATGGGGATTGCTGACGTTTCAGGACGACCATGCATTTCGTCAACCACTTCAAACCCGTTCATCTCGGGCATGAGAAGGTCTAACACCACGAGAGCGGGATTTCGTTCTTGCGCAATCTGTAAACCATGCCGACCATCCTTGGCCTTCAGAACTTCAAATCCCTCTGGCCCCAACACCGCTTCCATCAGCTCCAAGATCACGGGGTCGTCATCTATCACGAGCACAGTCCTCCCACGCTGACCCCGCACATTACTTTGCGCAACCCGTTGAATCACACGGGCCAGCACCTCCTGGTCGACAGGTTTTAAGAGATAGTCTGCAGCCCCAAGGGAAAACCCTCTGCCTGGTTCATCTATGATCGAAACCACCACGACTGGAATCAACGCCGTGGCCTGGTCAGCCTTCAACCGGGTCAACAACTCCCACCCATCAATTTTGGGAAGCAGGATATCCACGGTAATCAGGGAAGGTCGGAGCGATTTGGCCTTCTCGAACCCCTCTTCGCCATCTGTGGCAACTTCCACAGAGAACCCAGCCTCGATTAAGTAGATCGACAGCAGTTTGGCTGCCGCGGGGTCGTCTTCAACGACGAGCACCTGTGGGCCATCCGCCTGTGGATAGGCAGCTGGCATGGCCACTGTCAGCGCTGAATTCTTCTCAGGTGTCGACAGAACGGGCAAGGTAAAGACAAAGGTGCTCCCCTGGCCTTTGGCGCTATGTACCCTGATCCGGCCACCATGGAGCTCGATATACTTTTTTGTCACCGCCAAGCCAAGCCCAGTTCCTTCGTGCTTCTGCAAGGGGTCGCCCACTTGGAAAAATTCGTCGAAGATCTTCTGCTGAAATTCCGGCTCGATTCCGATACCGGTATCAATCACGGAAATTTCGACGCCCTCATCCTGTCGCACTGCCTTCAGCGAAACAGTCCCTCCGTCCGGCGTAAATTTGACCGCGTTCGACAGCAAGTTGAGAAGAACTTGCTTGAGCTTGCGTTCATCCGCTGTAAACCGTCCTAATCGGTGATCGATATCGAGATTGAGGTGGATGCCATGGCGCTTGGCTCGCTCACGGATCAGTATGAACGTGCTGTTCAAGACTGCCGGAAGATCAACTGTGCCGAGATCGAGCTCCATTTGACCTGATTCGATTTTGGCCAGATCCAGGATGTCGTTAATCAGTGCGAGGAGATGCCGCCCTGCCCCCACGATGTCCCCCAGGTACTCTTCCTGTTTCCGATTGAGTTCACCGAACATCCGTTCCAGGAGGACTTCGGAGAATCCAATAACGGCGTTCAGTGGCGTGCGCAATTCGTGAGACATGTTTGCGAGAAATTCAGACTTATGTCGAGTCGCAGTGAGGGCTTGATCACGAGCGATTGCCAACTCCGCCGTGCGCTCCCTCACTTTCTGTTCTAAGGAAGCCGTGAGGGCCTGCAGTGCTTCCTCCGCACGCTTCCGCTCGGTGATGTCGTAGTTCGTGCCCGTCATCCGCAATGGGGTACCGTCCGCATCCCACGCAATCTTTCCATCTCCCTTGATGTTACGGACTACGCCATCGGGCCACTGGATGCGAAATTCCATGTCGATGGGCTTCTTGTTGCGTAAGGCTTGTTGGACCGCCTCATCGCACCGCGCCCGATCTTCGGGATGCACGCCAGACAGCCAGGCGTCGTAGGCGACGCCAAACTCTTCTCTCTTCACGCCGTACAGGTCGAACATCCGGTCGTCCCATACCAACTCGTTCTTCAGGATGTTCCAGTCCCACACCCCAATTTTCGCAGCGCTGGTGGCTAGCTCCAGTCGTTCCGCCAGCTGAGCGACTTTCTCCGCCGCCCGCTGGCGCTCGGTAATGTCGCGAATGATTCCGGTATAAAACGTCCCTTCGCCGGTCTTCCAACTCGACAGAGAGAGTTCAAGGGGAAATTCCTGACCGCCCTTCCTATAGCCTCCCAATTCCAGCGTCTTACCGAGGCTCTTCGCCTCACCGTCCCCACGCAGGCGCTCGAGCCCTCGCTCGTAGGCAGCCCTATACCGTTCCGATATCAACATGGTGAACGGCTTCCCAAGAATCGCGGTTTCCTGATACCCAAACATGCGCTCAGCGCCTGTGTTCCAGGCAATGATAATTCCCTGTTGATCTGCCGACACAATGGCGTCATTGGCTGACTGCGCCACGGAGCGAAATTTCATTTCGGATTCGCGCAACACTTCAGATTGTTTGGTGAGCAATTCAGCCGTCTGCGTCACGACCGATGCGAGGTATTCGAATTCTCCTTGCCCGCCCTGCAGTGGCTGAACGAACTTTCCAGCATCGGCCGCCGACGAAAAACTTTGTGGCTGAGGCATCCCAAGTGTAGTCACGGCGTTCTGCAGTTTCGCAACGATCCCCTGAAAGATTCGGGAGATATTTCGCTGGACTACATAGACGCCGATGATACCGGCAAGAACAAGAGCAAGTGTGACCAGGACCATGCGCTGGATCGATTGCCATTCTTCGCGCCGCACATGACTCAACGAGAACACCACCCGTGTCCAGGCTGCAATCTTCCCTTCATTCATCAAGGGCTCGACGATCACCAAGATTGGTTCGCCTTCGGCATCCGTCGAGTAGGTGACGACTTCCTGATGGCTTTTCGCCGGTGTGATCCAGTCTTTATCACGCAGGATTGTGCCGATGCGCTTCATGTGTTTAGAGGCCACAACCATGCTCGAAGGGTCGATGATATCCATGTCGAGAATGTCCGGGTCTTGGATAAATTGATCCATAGCTTCCTGCACACGAAACAAGTTATCGAGCACGGCCGCAGCCCCCATCAAGGCAAACGTCCGGTTGAACGCCAATCCGCGCGCCTCAGCAGCTTGCCGATGAATCGACTGTTGCTGATAGAGCATCACCGCCGAACCGATACTCATGACAACAAGGATCACGATGGATAGGCTGACCGTATGGCGCAAACGGATACTGTTTCGCCATTTAGCCTGCAACCCTGTGATCAACGACCTATTCGACGACATAGGCGAACCAGAATCTGGACACACAACGATGCGCACTACCGAAATGGCTTTGCCTCAGGTTACGATTTGACGGCATCTTGCCCTGAACGCGACTACTCCTCGGGGCCGAATTCCAGATCTAAGGTTAGAGAGCCAGCCGAAGGCACTGTGATTGTCTTCGTCCTGGCACCTAAGGCTTCGTGCCACATGCGGAGCCGATACGTGCCGGGCGGTACCTGCACCATCTCAAACCGCCCTGAACTGTTCGTTACGGCAAAGTACGGGTGCTCAAACACATGAATTGAGGCTTGCATAAATGGATGGGCGTCGCAGCGGATATCGAAGAAGCCGGCTATCTTTAGCGGCTTTATAATGACATCTACTCCGGCAGGCTGAACCACATTCATGATCGTGTTACCCGATCGGTTATCGACTCGGATGTGTGTGTTGTGCAAGATAGGATCAGCGTTCGCAATCGCAAGCACATTTCCCACGGCCGCGACGTTGGTTCGTGGTAGGAACCGGCAGGTACGATTCTCAAATGTGATGCTCGTTTTTTCTGACACGATGGGTTTGCCTCTGCTGATGCCTTCAACACTGATGACTACGTCGCTGATTCCACCAGAGGCGCGTTCAACCTGAATCTTGTCGATAGGAAAAGTTTCGCCACAATACTTGCTGTCTCGATACACGGGAACACGCTCAGGCCGAGGAACCGGACCGGTGTATAGAACCCGACCACTCACGGTTACGCCCGCAACAGAGGGATCACCTTCGTACGCCATCGCAGGTTCGAGCATGGCGAGTACGGTCAGAACGAGGATAGCCCTGCTAGCCCTAATGAACATGTTCCTCACCCGGTTCGCTGGTTCTTTCATGGCGCATTCACGGCAACGCAGAGAGTGATCCACCAACCCTGACGATCCTGTTGCGCGTTACCTTTGATCCCAAAGAGTCGGCATAGTGCTAGAAACGCTCAAGCAGCCGATCTTGTTTCAAGCGAAATTGCTCCTCGCTGATCACACCTTCGTCACGCAGTCGCTTCAGGATGCGCAAGCGATCCTCGATCGAAGTTCCTACGGCTGCTCCATCACCAACGTCACTGTGCAACTGAGCCGTATAATCGATGCTGAGGTCGGAAACCTGCTTCAAGAAGGACTGTGTGAGATCCTTACGTCGCACCCTCTGCAGGGTTTGGTCATGCTGCGGAACGATATCGTAAAATCCGTCTCCAGCCGGATGAAGAGGGTCGTTCCAAATTTGTTCCCGAACGAAGGTCATCGAGACTGGTTGACGATAATTGGCTACGATGAGATGGAGTCGTTCCCCCTCGACAAAAAACCCTCCTGAGTCGATCTCAACGACGCCAGACTCTCGCGGGCGACTCAGGTAGAACACTACCCATTCATCCGGCCTAGCCTTTTGAAAACCCTCAGCGAGATACTTGGCCAGATACCGCCTTTGATCCTGGTCGAAGGCAGGACGCAGAACAGGCTGTCTTGCGCCTAGGGAGAGAAACTTCTTCTGCTCCTGGATCATGACGTTCGCGAGGAGCTGCCCCCACTCTGCCTCGCCCAACGCCACCGGATGGGCAAACTTTAACGCCACACTATCCTGGCCCTCTCCGTAGCGAGCCTGAAATCTGACATACTGATTCTCTTCCTCGTTGATCGTTCGCATAAAGAGATACGGCTGTGAGCAACTCGACAGGGCAACTGCCCCCAAGATATACAAGCCCAGACTGATGGCGGCAAGCCACCCCGTTGGGCGACTATACGTGTGAGCTAAACCACCCATCGGTCCTTCTGCCTTGTATCCATCACGAACCATCGTCTCGCCCATCGCGCTTGTGAGCTGGCACTGATTTCCTAGCGAACCGGGCCCATATCGGCCGGCGCAAGATTCTGTCCTCCTATATCCATCTCGAATGTGACGTTCTCACCCGGCAGCACGTTGATGGTTCTTTCCTGTATTCCAGACTGCTCATGCCATATGTGTAGTTTGTACAGGCCTGGAGGCACCTTCGTCATACCAAAACTTCCGCTGGGATCCGTGATCGCAAAGTACGGATGGTCAAATATATGGATGAATGCGGACATGAACGCATGCACATCACATCGGACATCGGGAAATCCGGCTTCTGTGAAAGGTTTTTGCACAGAACGTGTGCCGGCCGGCTGAATAACGTTCATCACGGTCGGTCCAAAGCGTGTATCTCTTCGAGCATGGAGATTGTGCAGGATCGGATCAAGGTTTCGGATTTCTAAGGTTGTTCCCACGACTGCGGCGCTCACATGGGGAAGGAAGCGGCATTTGTTGCTTTCGATCTCAAGAACCAATGGAGACTCACTAGGGATCGGCCGTTTGCCCCGCTTGATTCCCACAAGACTGACGATGGCGTTGCCAAGGCCTTTAGTAGAGGGCTCGACTGCGACAGTTTGGCTCGGGATAGTTTCTCCACAGTAGTTGTCGTCCCGATAGATACGAATGGGCATATTCTCCGTGGGAAGGCCGGACAGTTTGACTCGGCCCTGGACCGTCACCCCGTCGATGGTGTCATCGGCTTGGTACGCTCCGGCAGTTGCCGCTGCGACTCCAAGTCCACCCACCAAACACACTGGCAGCAACAATCTTCCTATCGCCCGCGGATTCATTACGAGAATCTCCTCGTACCCAAAAGCATGGGTGAATTTCTCACCGCAGAAAACATCAGATCAGGTCCTACCAAATCCCCTGGATTTCAACCAATCCAAGATGCGCCGTCACGGCGGTATTGCGATTATCCGTATACGTGTACTCAGCTGCAAGACGCAACCAGGTTTGAATCGGGGTCACTGCGCCGAACGTATAATCCTTACGTATTGAATTCTTCTTGGGGCCGTTAAGGTCGATCGAGGAATATCGCTCGAAGAAGGTGATCTCCGGTCCAGTAATATACTGCTGAGATTCCACATACCAGGCATTGCCCTCCACATCGCTCAAGCTGGCGCCGAGTGGCCCGACAAACCCGCCGAACGGCCCGTTATCATGGCTCCGCACGTACCCGCCGATCAGTTCAACGAAACCGAACCCGGGAAGCGGAAAGATCTTGTTGACGTTAAATCCAAAGCGTGAGTACGAAAACCTATTGTCCGCCCCGATGGGCACTCCCAGACCGCTTCCTGTCGTACGCACTGTCCCAGCGGTGGTTCCATTGAGGTAGAACAGAGTAAAGCCGGAGGCGATCTCGTCTAGAATATGATCGTAGCCGATGAGGAAATCCTTCCAGGCGCCTATATCACCGATTCGCCTCGTCCCGCTTCCGGTTTCGTCGAGTCCATTCATGACTTGCGCGAACAGCCGGCCGCGCCCGTAGACATAGGAAATTTCAGCTCCTTTCCGACGCAAATCGAAGGTAAAAATCATCGGAGCAGCATTTTGTGTAAGTGGACTGGCGTGAACCGGCGACGCGGTAATCCCTACAGGACGATCGAACCCTCCGATTCCCTCCTGATTCAGCATGTGCATCTGACCGAATCGAACCATGACATACTTATGTGCATCCCCCCACATGCCCATCACATGGCCGTGGAAATCCACATTGGAACCGTTTTCGGTGAAGCCGTGGAGGTAGGCAGACCAATGTCGCGAGATTGCCCCTGCGTAGAAGAACGAAACCTCCGGCGAGCGGAACTCGGTGCGCTCCGTGGTACCCTTTGTATTGTCGTAAGCAAATTGAGCACGGATACGAGCGGACAAGTAGTTATTGACGTCCCGTATCTCCTGGTCCTTGTTGATTTCGCTGGGTGTGCGATAGCCCATCCGTCGATACTCCAAGCCGAATGAATTCAGCCGTGGGTACGCAGCATAGTGACACATCCCGCAATCGGCATTATATTTTCGCGCCCAAGCCGGAATCGCATGCGACTCCTGAGGCACCGCCAATCCGATCACCTCCAGACCAACACATGCGAGAATAAAGACGAGCACACCACTCAACGATACGCGACGCTGAACGTTCGCATGAAGAGAGATCGATCCCATCCACTACCCCCTCAGCTGGTCCGCAAACAAGCGAGGCATCGACAGACTGAATCGCAATCTGGTAACGACATTACTCCTCACCTGCAGCACCCAGCATGAATCGTGCCCCCAGAAGACCAATGCCCCCTTCGCTTCGTGACAGGACATAACCTCATCCAGGGCGAGTTCCTATTCTGAAAATAGATGTTGTGTTGAGAGAACATCGTTCCAAGGATCAAAAAAAGATACACCGCTGTATCAATTTTGATTCTGCATCCTTTTTGATTCTGTATCCACTTTGATACTGGGATAGAGTTGACGCGCTGGTAACGTTGTGCCAGTTAGAGAAGGTGTTATGAGCAATGTTCGTTGAGAAATGAGCAAGTTTGTTGGAAATATTGTCACGATCAACGGTGCTTTTGCAACACAGACAGGCCGATGGCCCATGGTCCGACACCTAGCGTATCGGCTCATTTCGATCGGAATGACGTTGATCGCCTACTTGCTTGAGACCTGTTTCACGACATGTGCCGCATTACAACTCGGCCCCACAGCGGTCGGCGAACGCAGCGACCCACCGAACAGCGTTGTCTGCCGTTTTCGGACGGTCCGTACCCACCATCACGCGTCGGATGACGTTGCCTTGGAAAGAATTGTCAATCTCGTCCTCGCTCGTTTCAAAAAATGCGGCGCGCTCGTGAGGGTTGTTTGTCTGTGCGAATCATCAGTGACAACCTTTGATCGCCACACGTTAGGTGCTCATTCTTGAGCTCGGTAAGTTGTCGCCTCCGTGTAGCGCGCAGTTGATGTTGATAATGAGAATACCTCGTTGTGCCAATGCGCTCATGGGAGCGGTTTGACTTCCCCTCCCCATCTCCATAGAATCTTTCGCCATGGCTTCGTCCTTTGTCCATCTCCATCTCCACACACAGTTTAGTCTCCTCGACGGCGCAAATCAGATCGACCCGTTAGTCCGCCAAATCAAGGCCTTTAACCAGCCCGCTGTGGCAATGACCGACCATGGCAACATGTTCGGCGCGGTCGAGTTTTACCGCAAAGCGAAGGACGTGGGAGTCAAGCCGATCATCGGGTGCGAAGCGTACATGGCCCTTGAGAGTCGGCATGCCAAGAAGGATAGTGGGCTTGCGCACAACGATTACTACCACCTTATCTTGCTCGCGCGAAACCTGACCGGGTATCAAAATCTTATTAAGCTGGTCAGTAAAGGATATCTTGAAGGGTTCTATTATAAACCTCGAATTGATAAAGAACTCTTAAAGCTTCACCACGATGGAATCATTGCATTATCCGGTTGCTTAAGCGGTGAAATTCCTTATCTCATCGGCCAGAAAGATATGGATGGTGCCTTGGCGGTGGCCGGCGAGTTCCAGGAGATCTTCGGGAAAGATCATTTCTATCTTGAGGTTCAGGCCAACGGACTCGATCATCAGCGTGTGGCGAACGCCGGGCTCATGGAGATCCACAAGAAGCTCGGGATTCCGCTGGCAGGCACCAACGATTGCCACTACTTAAACAAAGATGATGCGCGTCCGCATGAGTTGATGCTGTGTTTGCAAACTGGAAAGACCCTAAGCGATCCCAATCGGATGAAGTTCGACACAGATCAGCTGTATGTCAAATCGACAGAAGAAATCGCCCCGACGTTTGCGGAGTTTCCAGGTGCCGTACTCAACACCTGCCGCATTGCTGATCATTGCGACCTCGATCTCCCGCTGAACAAGACACATCTTCCGCAATACCGTGTTCCTCAAGAATTTAAGGACCGCGAATCCTATCTCGAGCATCTCGCCGTCACTGGTCTTCAGGAGCGCTTAAAAGAACGCCCGAGCCGAGTCGCCTCGTCTGTTTACGAGCTGCGACTGAGGGAAGAGCTCATGGTGATTTGTTCGATGGGATTCGCCGGGTACTTCCTCATCGTATGGGACATTATCCGTTTCGCACGATCTCGATCGATCCCTGTGGGCCCAGGGCGTGGGTCAGCTGCCGGGAGCCTTGTCGCATATGCTCTTCGAATTACAGATCTTGATCCGTTGGTGTACACGCTCTTATTCGAGCGATTTTTGAATCCTGAGCGCGTCTCTTTGCCGGATATCGACATGGATTTCTGTATGGATCGTCGTGGTGAAGTCATCAACTATGTCGTGGACAAGTACGGCACCGACCATGTGGCTCAGATCATTACCTTCGGAACACTCGGTGCGAAAGCCGCCATTCGTGATGTGGGTCGGGTACTGGAATTGTCGTATGCCGATGCGGACAAGGTCGCAAAGCTCGTTCCCAATCAATTGAACATCACCTTGCAGCAGGCACTGGAAACGGAGCCTCGCTTGCGTGAGTTGGTGGAGACCGATCCCAAGATTAAAGAGCTCATGGCGAACGCCCAATCGCTTGAAGGTCTGGCCCGCCATGCCTCCACGCATGCTGCCGGCGTCGTGATTTCCGAAGGACCACTCACCGACCATGTCCCGCTCTACAAAGGCGCAAATGACGAAATCGTGACTCAGTATTCGATGGGCGACGTCGAGAAAATCGGCTTGGTAAAATTTGATTTTCTGGGCCTCAAAACCCTGACGATGATTCGACGAGCCGAAACCCTGATCAACGAGACGCATCCCGAGTCGCCGCCGCTCGTGGTCGATCAGGTTCCCTTCGATGACCCAGCCACCTTTGCGCTGCTGAGCTCAGGAAAAACGACCGGACTGTTTCAACTTGAAAGTTCGGGTATGCGCGATCTGCTCACGGGGCTGAAACCCGACCGGTTCGAAGACATCATTGCCATCATCGCGCTCTATCGGCCGGGGCCGATGGATCTGATTCCTGACTTCATCAAACGTAAACAAGGCAAAGTGCCGATCACGTATGAAGCTCCAGAATTGGAGCCAATCCTTAACGACACGTATGGCGTGATTGTCTATCAAGAACAAGTGATGGCGATTGCCAATAAGGTCGCTGGTTTCTCGCTGGGACAAGCCGACATTCTCCGACGCGCGATGGGGAAAAAGAAGCCGGAGGAGATGGAAAAACTGCGCGTGAAGTTTCTCGAAGGGGCGACGCAAAAGAACATTCCCGAGAAGAAAGCCGAGAAGCTCTACGAGTTGATCCAGAAGTTCGCCGGTTACGGCTTCAACAAATCACACGCAGCCGCCTATGCGGTGGTCTGTTACCAGACCGCATACCTGAAGGCACACTACCC
>Ga0224510_10002096_pt1 | contig 12326 bp, 11 predicted proteins | sample SF_May12_sed_USG_FD_170161 | JGI IMG/M metagenome (GOLD analysis project Ga0224510, IMG submission 170161) | Sediment microbial communities from San Francisco Bay, California, United States - SF_May12_sed_USGS_4_1 | ecosystem: Environmental > Aquatic > Marine > Sediment | place: USA: California... | reverse complement strand
CTTTCACCAGGTCGGTGACGGTCGACTTCAGACTCTATGCCGATGATATTGCCGGGAGCATTGCCCATTGTAAAACGCTGCAGAAAGCACGGGTGTTGACATCTTCGGAAACACAAACGATCGTCCGTGGATTGGAATCGGTGAAGCGAGAACTGGATCGTGGACGGTTTAAGTTCTTGTCTCAAGATGAAGACATTCATATGGCGATCGAACGCCGATTGACCGAAACAATCGGCCCATTAGGGGGCAAGCTGCACACGGGACGAAGCCGAAATGATCAGGTCGCACTGGATATTCGGCTGTACTTGCGCAGGCAGCTGGATCAGCTGCACGAGCAACTGATCGGATTGCAACGCGTGCTGGTGGTGAAGGCCGGTGCGAACCGTGAAATCATCATGCCTGGGTATACACATCTGCAACGAGCCCAGCCGGTCCTGTTCGCGCATCACTTATTGGCATACGTGGAGATGTTTGAACGGGACAAAGGTCGGCTGCGAGACGCGAGAGGTCGACTTAATGTCATGCCGCTGGGTTCCGGAGCCTTGGCCGGTACGAATTACCCGGTGAATCGTCGGTATACCGCTGAATTGTTGGGGTTTCCCGCCATCACCGCAAACAGCATGGACGCGGTCTCCGATCGAGACTTCATGATCGAATCCGCCTCCGCTCTTTCCATCGTGATGATGCATCTCTCACGGCTGAGCGAAGAGTTGATCTTGTGGGCCGCGCAGGAATTTCAGTTCGTCGATCTCCCTGATGCCTTCTGCACCGGAAGTAGTATGATGCCCCAGAAGAAGAACCCGGATATTCCAGAACTGGTTCGAGGAAAAACCGGACGGGTCTACGGCCACTTAGTCAGTTTGCTGACGACGCTGAAAGCTTTGCCGTTAACTTATAATCGAGACCTCCAGGAGGATAAGCCGGCGCTGTTTGATGCACTCGACACGGTGCAATCTTCTGTCCAAGTGATGACCGAGCTGATGCGCCGCCTAGAGGTCAACCGAGAAATACTCCAACGTGCCTTGCAGGGAGGTGGCCTGCTTGCGACGGAACTCGCCGACTATTTAGTCCTGAGGGGGGTGCCTTTTCGCGAAGCGCACGGGATTACCGGTCGAATCGTTCGCGCCGCCCTTGATCAGGGTCGTGAGATAACCGATTTGTCATTGGAGGAGATGCGGGGATATTGTGAGCGGATAGAAAAGGGCGTATTCACTCGTCTGACCGCTGCAGCGGCGATCGATCATAAAGGACAAATCGGCGGAACGGCCAAAGTGCGAGTTGAGCAGCGCATCAAGGAGCTTGAGAAATTCTTGTCATGAGCATTCTCGTGATTATTGTATCGGCAGGGCTTCTGATGTCTTGCGGCGTGGTAGGGTCCCCGGTCGCCCCGGAATACGTGGGTGTCGCAGTGACGGTCGAGAAACAAAAGCGACAACAGGCACTTGAGACCGACCGTGAAGGGACAGGGTCAGTGGTGGCCGACCCTTCCCTAGAGGATCACGACATTAGCCTTCCTCCGTCTCATCCGGTTGGAACACGATGAAAGTATTGTGCTTGATGAACCTACATTTTTATAAGGATCGGCGCGATGCATAGTTTTGAATATCGCCACGGAGAGTTGTACTGCGAACAAGTACCAGTCAGCCGGATCGCGAAAGAACTCGGTACCCCATGCTACATCTATAGCCACACTACGCTCGTCCGTCATTTTCATGCCTACGACAGCGCCTTCAAACATATTCCTCACGTCATCGCGTTCGCGATGAAAGCGAACTCCAATCTCGCGATCCTGCGACTGATGGCCAGAGAAGGAAGCGGAGTGGATATCGTCTCAGGGGGGGAGCTGTTTCGAGCATTGAAGGCCGGTGTGCCCGCCTCCAAGATCGTATTCGCTGGAGTCGGCAAGGCTCCTGATGAAATTCGTGATGCGCTGAAAGCCGACATCCTCATGTTTAACGTCGAATCCCCGGCTGAGCTCCATGCCATTAATCAGGTCGCCGCTGAAGTTGGCAGAAAAGCTCGCATCGCGCTTCGAATCAATCCTGATATCGATCCGAAAACTCATCCATACATTTCCACCGGTCTCAAGAAAAGCAAGTTCGGAATTGCGGCAGAGCGAGCCGTAGAAGACTTCGTCCTCGCCGCTTCAATGAGTCATATTGAGGTCGTGGGCGTCCATGCCCATATTGGGTCTCAACTTACGGATGTGGCGCCTTTTACAGCAGCCTTGAAGAAGGTTGTGTCACTTATCGGGACCTTAAAGGAAAGAGGCCTGAATATCCGTTATCTCAATATCGGAGGCGGGCTTGGCATCACCTATTCAGACGAAAAACCGCCCTTACCACAAGACCTGTCCAACGCCGTTTTACCGCTCGTGCAGGGGTTGAACCTCACGTTGGTCATGGAACCTGGACGTGTCATCGTCGGGAATGCTGGCATTCTTGTGACGAAAGCCATGTACCTTAAGGAGGGGGAAACAAAGAGTTTTGTCATCGTCGACGCCGCCATGAACGATCTCATTCGGCCAAGTCTGTACGACGCCTACCACGAGGTCCGCCCTGTGAACGAGGAAGCGGGTCGACGTGCAAAACAGACCGTGGATATCGTTGGCCCGGTCTGCGAATCGGGAGATTTCCTGGCCAAAGATCGCTCCCTACCGGTCGTGAAACCCGGCGAGTTGCTCGCGGTGATGAGCGCCGGAGCCTACGGCTTCGTCATGGCCTCGAATTACAACTCTCGTCCCCGGGTTCCAGAAGTGCTTGTGAGAGATGGAGAGTTCCACGTTATTCGTGAACGAGAACGGTATGAGGATCTTATAAAGGGCGAGCAGATTCCACCTTTCCTGAATACCACGGAGTGAGCATGTTTACCGGATCTCTTGTTGCCATTGTCACCCCGTTTCGACAGGGGAAAATTGATGAACGTGCTCTCGCTGAACTGATCGAATGGCAAATTGCCAATGGCACTAACGGCATCGTTCCCTGCGGCACAACGGGCGAATCTGCCACCCTTTCTCATGACGAGCACAATCGAGTCATTGAGCTGACGGTCGAGGTCGTCCATCGGCGCGTGCCGGTCATTGCAGGAACTGGTTCAAACAGCACAGAAGAAGCCATTGCGCTCACTCGACATGCAAAACAGGCCGGTGTCGATGCAGCCTTGCTGATTACTCCCTACTACAACAAGCCCACGCAAGAAGGTCTCTATCGCCATTACAAAGCGGTTGCAGAAGCAGTTGACTTACCTCTAGTCCTCTACAACATACCTGGCCGGACCGGAGTCAATATGCTTCCGGCAACGATTGCTCGTCTTTCCGCGATTCAGACGATCATGGGAGTCAAGGAAGGAAGCGGATCCGTCCAACAAGCTTCGGATATTGTGCAGCTGTGTGGCGACCGTCTCACCGTACTGGCGGGTGACGATTCTCTTACACTCCCGATGATGGCGGTGGGAGCAAAGGGCGTCATTACCGTCACGGCAAACATCATGCCTGTGGAAATGGCGAGTCTTGTAAAGGCCTTTACCGATGGAAAGATTGAGGTGGCCCGACGCCTTCATTTCAAACTTTCTCCCCTCTTTGCAGCGCTGTTCTATGAGACCAACCCCATCCCCGTCAAGGAAGCCTTGGGGCTCATGGGCAAGATTGATCCAGAATTGCGCTTGCCGCTCTGCTCAATGGGGCAAGACACCCGCGAAAAATTGGTTCGTGTCTTGAAGGAAGCGTCGTTAATCTAAACAGTTCGAGGTGGAAGACACGATGATCAAGACCATTGTAGCGGGAGCAGCCGGACGAATGGGATGCCGTCTGGTATCACTGATCAAGGACTCTACTGTATTGATGCTGGCTGGAGCTTTAGAAGGGAAAGGCCATCCGTCGTTGGGTGAGGATGCCGGCGAAACAGCTGGATCAGGACACGCCGGCGTTTCCATCACGGACAATCTCTCATCGTTGCTGGATCAAGGGGAGGTTCTGATTGATTTTTCCGCACCAGAGGCGACACTCGACCATATGCGAACGGTTGTTCGCCATCGACGCGCTATCGTGATCGGAACAACCGGGTTTTCTGCCGCTCAGCTGGAAGAGCTCAAATCATTGGCCCAGGAAATTCCATGTGTGTTTTCTCCGAACATGAGCGTAGGGATCAATCTGATCTATAAGGTCATTGGAGAAATGGCTCGCACATTGGGCGAGGATTACGACATTGAGGTGATCGAAGCTCACCACCGGTTGAAAAAGGACGCACCGAGTGGCACAGCCCTCAAGATTGCCGAGGTTCTTGCCTGCTCTGTCAACCGGGATTTAAACCAGGTCGGGGTCTTCGCCCGTAAGGGGATGATCGGGGAACGGGGCAAGGGAGAGATTGGCGTCCAAACTATTCGTGCTGGCGATATCGTCGGTGACCACACCATCTTGTTTGGTGGTATGGGAGAGCGAATTGAAGTTACCCACCGCGCAAGTAGTCGTGATACCTTTGCACGAGGTGCCCTCCGTGCTGCAAAGTGGATCGTTCGTCAGCCTTCCGGTTTATACGATATGATGGATGTCCTCAGTCTTCGCTAGATAGTGCCATGATTTGATCTCCTTCCGTATCTGATTCTCTCGCTCGATCATTGCGTAGAACCTCAAAAGTTCGGATCTGCACGAGGTGGGCGAATATCCTGATCAGTCTCGCAGGCCACTATTGCTTAGACAGCCATAGCACTAAGTCTGGAGGTGAGAAGTGGTGAGATTGGATCAGCCACTAGGGCACACTAATGACCTTGGTGCGACCCACACCATTCGTCGTTAGTCAACGGGCTGAACTTGGAATCCCGCAGGAGGACTAGTGTCGAGCTGTAATTGGCCGTGGTTCCTGATCCGCTGCTTTGCGACGGCCACAGTTCAAACAGGCAAACACAGTGATTGCTAATCCCGCGTCCAAATCCACCGCTCGCTCCGGCAGCATTGCCCCATGGCATTTATCACAAGTCTTCATAGGCGGCACTCTAACACCCTAAAAAATTGAATCCAATCCTCCTGAAGTACTGGACGGCACTAGCATCAGTCCCAATCGTCTCCATACCAATGGGTCATTTGTACACGTCCTTCCGCAACAACTCAAGATGGAATGTTGATGTTCGTCTTGACAGGCTTATACCTCTCTCATAGGATTGTGGTCTTCTTTCGAGGAACCACTATGTATAGATTGTTCCTGATTATTTTTCTTCTGAGCGTCCTTTATTTTTTGCTTAAACAAATGTTTCATGGGTTTCGTAGTCCCAATAGGGATATTCGGGGTAAGTCAACCGATGGTGCGGACCGGCAGGAAGAACTGGATGAAATGATCGAAGACCCGGTCTGTCACACCTTCGTGCCAAAACGGATTGCCGTGATCGAACAAATGGGGGGACGGGAGTATGGGTTCTGCAGCAAAGAGTGTGCAGTGACGTTTAGGAGCCAGCACCCAGTGTGAAAGATTGTAAGGAAGCTGAGGCCAGCTACATAGTGGAGAAGGGCCTATTGGATTCAGTTATGCTGTTCGGCTAGCAACCCGAGTAGGAGTAGTCGGACATTTTCTCCTCTTTGTCAAACTTCAATGTGATCTGGCATTGGTTGGGGGTGAAGTTAAAGAATGGCAGCCCGGATTTACCTCCTGCAATACGATAGTACGTCCAGGTCTCACCTCCAAAAAAACGTGATGCTTTGCCGTCTGGAGCACCCCAGTTCTTCTCGAACCAGGCTTTATCCTTCCCTTGGAGCTCGGCAGGCTTAAGCGAAGCTTCCAGGTACGGATTATTTCCGGCGCAGGCCGTCATCAGAAAGCTGAGAAACAGCACCCAGACAAATCGTTGCATCGCAAGGCCTCCTGATGATTGCAGGAAACGTCCTGATAGACGAGGAAATTCTAGCTTCCGTTGCGAGGCCTGTCAAACTTTCACGTCGAGATGTTGCACCAAAGTTGAGTTCCCCATAAAATGGCCGATAATATCTCTATGAGCCGACAAACTTCTCCTAAGGAAAGGGACGACTATGAAAATTTACCTTGATACGGCGAACGTAAAGGAAATTCAGGAAGCCGCAAGTCTCGGATTGCTTGACGGGGTAACAACGAACCCCTCCTTAGTTGTTAAGGAAGGTCGCAGCTTCAAGGAGATGCTGGAAGAGGTCTGCAAGATCGTGGATGGCCCGATCAGTGCCGAGGTCGTGAGTGTAGAAGCGGACGCGATGGTCAAGGAGGGGAAGGAGCTCGCCAAGATCCACAAGAATATCGTGGTCAAGTGCCCGCTGATTCCGGAAGGGCTGAAAGCCACGAAGCGGTTGGCGGCTGAGGGAATCAAGGTGAACGTAACGCTCTGTTTCTCACCTACTCAGGCTCTGCTAGCGGCCAAAGCCGGTGCATGGTGCGTATCGCCTTTCATCGGACGGCTCGACGACATCAGCTCAAGCGGGATGGAACTCATCCGACAGATTTTGACGATCTACAAGAACTATGACTATAAGACTCTTGTATTGGTCGCAAGCGTTCGCCATCCACAACACGTGGTCGAGGCGGCGTTAGCCGGCGGGCACATCTGCACCATGCCTTACAGCGTCTTCCAGGCCCTGTTTAAACATCCGCTCACCGATTCGGGCCTGAAAAAGTTCCTCGACGACTGGAAGGCGAAGGGTCAACAGTAGCGACGGTAGAGACGGGCAGCTTTTCAATGACTCATCAGTAAAGTTGCCCGTCCCGTATTGGTCAAATCCACCCTTCTCCCTGCAACTGAAAGTTTAACCTTTTCCAAAATAGATCTTGGATGAATGCTACCAACGTCTAATATTTCCAGGCCTCTATACAACACGCTCAATGACCTTCGATAGAGTTTTTCGCCTTTCGAAACACCGCATGAAACATAGGGCGAGTCAGCTTTCCCGTAAACGTATTTTGCTGGCTCGGGTGATAGGAACCGAATAGGGTCACCCCCCAAGGCAGGCAATAAGTAACCCCATGTCCAAATTTGAGGGCTGGCGAAGGAATGACATGCCCATATCTCTTACACGTTTTAAGGTAATGATCAAAGGCGATCTTTCCCAGCGCAATCACCACACGGTGATTCTTTAGGAGACGAACCTCTTCCTGCACGAATCGGCTACACCGTTCAAATTCATCGGGCAACGGTTTATTGCCCGGTGGAGCGCAACGTACCGTTGCCCCGATATAGCAGTCCGTCAACGCTAAGCCATCATCTCGGTGGGTTGATGAAGCCTGGTTGGAAAATCCATACCGATGCAACGCTTCATACAACCAATCTCCGCTCCGATCACCGGTGAACACGCGTCCCGTCCTATTCCCTCCATGTGCAGCAGGTGCAAGTCCAAGCACGTAGAGCCGCGCTTCAGGATCTCCGAAGCCGGGAACCGGCCGGCCCCAGTAAGCCCAGTCACGATATTGTTTCCGTTTCTCTCGCGCAATCACCTGCCGATAGTCGACCAGTCGCGGGCAGGCCGTGCAGTCACAGATGGCATCGTTCAAAATTCTCAAGGCTCTCATACGGCTCGCAGTCTAGCATGATTGAGAACCCTATTCTGCTTGCTGGCATTTGGGTCAGCTGATAGCATAACCACGCATTTGTTGTACTACTCGATCATTTAGGTAATAGAGGAGCTTGCGAATGCTGACGCGTGGAATCCAATCCATTCTTTGTGCGATCGGAATCGTCTTCACCATCCTGACACTACACGTGTCGGCACAGGCGACATCGGGTGCTGAGGATAAGAAGACTCAGAAATCCGAGGCCGAAAATGAGCTTCTCTTGCTAGATCCGTTGGACTCGCAGTCGGAGCTGGAAGACCGTTTGGTCATTCTCCCGGAAATCAAACGAGAAGGAGAACGATTCTTTCTGAGTTCCTTTAAGCTCCCCGACAAGATTACATTCGCAGGACTCCCGGTTCCCTTGGACAACTGGCAAGTACGGGAGCGGATTGAATACGAATTCTACCAATTCTTGGAAGACCAAGGCGAAAGCATCATCCTCGCCAAGCGTACCGGACGCTGCTTCCCCCCCGCAGAGAAACAATTGGCCGATACCGGTTTGCCCGATGATCTTAAGTACATGTTGCTGGTCGAGAGCAAATGTATCTCAGCGGCCTATTCCAAGGCCAAAGCCTCAGGTCCCTGGCAATTCATTCCGTCCACCGGACGTCGCTATCGACTCAAGAGCGATGCGGTCCGTGATGAGCGTCGGAATCTTGAAATGTCGACCGAGGCAGCAGTGAAATACCTCAAGTATCTCAAGGAATACCAGAACAACGACTGGTTCTTAGCCATGGCCTCCTACAACGCCGGCGAAGAGCGGATTCGCAAGTTGCTGAAAGCCCAGAATATTGCTGACTATTGGAAAATGCACGGGCCGCGCGAGACCATGCGCTATGTCCCTCGGATCATCGCCGCCAAGGAAATCTACTCTCAGCCCGAGAAATATCTTGGGCTGACCAAGAACGACCTCTATACGCCGCTTGAGACTGAAACCATCACGGTGAGTGTGAAAGAGTCTCAGCGTGCTCTGACTTCCATTGCAGAAGAATTCGGCACCTATCTTCTCGAACTCAAAATGTTGAATCCTGAATTCAAGAAGGATATGCTCCCCCGCGGGAACTATCAAATTCGCGTACCTCGTCAGACCTGTCCGAGTCGTTGTTTCAAACAAGAGAAGACGCCGTAACATTCACGCTCATGAAGCTTCGGTTGCCCCCTTCCTCTGCCCAATCACTTGTTCGCAAGCTGATCACTGCAGGGCTGGATGCGGCTGATCCCTATCGTGCCCTGCTCGATAGGGTCTCGCTTCATGGCCACGCGCTGCAAGTAGGGCTCCGCATTTACGACCTCTCACAGGTTGATCGAGTGATCGCAGTCGGCGCCGGCAAGGCATCGGCCAGAATGGGGCAGGCATTAGAAAGAGTCCTTGGCCCAAGGTTGGAAGATGGACTGGTTATCGTCAAGACAGGGCATACCCTTCCCACTAAACGGATCGCCGTTCTTGAAGCCGGCCATCCGATTCCTGATCGTGCCGGCCTTCATGCGACTCAGCGGCTCCTGAGTTTGGTCAAAAACCTGGGCCCTCGTGACCTCCTATTGGTTCTCTTGTCTGGGGGCGCGTCAAGCTTATTACCCGCTCCAGTACCGGGCGTGACGTTGGCTGATAAACAACGGACTACGCGACTGCTTCTCCGAAGCGGTGCGACGATCAATGAGATCAATATCGTCAGGAAACATCTTTCGCTGGTCAAAGGGGGCGGGCTGGCGGCTTCGACTCAGGCAAAGATTGTGGCCCTGATTCTCTCGGACGTTATCGGGGATGACCTGGGCTCGATCGGCTCCGGACCCACAGTGGGAGACCCCTCCACCTTTGCCGACGCGATGGGAGTGTTGAAGCGTTACAGAATCTGGCGTTCCGTGCCTGCCGCTGTGCGCCAGTACTTGAGCCGCGGTCGAAAAGGCACTGTACCTGAAACTCTGAAACCTGGTTCACGACGTGTACGTTCCGTGCACCATCAGATCATCGGGAACAATCGCATCATGGTGGAGGCGGTCTCGCATAGCGCCGACATGCTGGGCCTTCGCACCATACAATTTTCCACTGCCATCATGGGCGAGGCGAGCGTAGCAGCCAAGCGCGTGACTGCTGTTGCCAAGACCATTGCCGCTGGGCACCGAATTATGAAGCGCCCATGCTGCGTGGTGGCGGGGGGTGAACCGACGGTCACGGTCACGGGAAAGGGGACAGGTGGACGCGCTCAGGAATTCGCTGCCGCTGCCGCGTGTGAGATCGCTGGTCTTTCAAACACCTGGGTTGTGGCCCTCGGCAGTGATGGAACCGATGGGCCGACGGATGCGGCAGGAGCAATTGTGAGCGGAGAAACGCTCGCGCGGGCAAAGAAACTCGGCGTCGATCTCCCTTCTGCCGTAAATCGACATGATACCTATCCTGCCTTGAAGAGGCTTCGATGTCATATCCATACCGGTCCCACCGGGACGAATGTCAATGACCTTTACCTTCTTCTCCTTCTCTAGCTACTATCCCACTCCATGACACGTCCGTTCATTCTTCCACTGTCTCAGTGTACTGATCTGGGTCTCGCCGGCGGGAAAGCGCTTGGATTGGCTCAGCTCATCGCAGCTGGTTTCTCTGTCCCTCACGGAGTTTGTCTCACAACAGAAGCCTACAGGCAGAACCTGCATACCTCAGGCTTTATCGATCACGAAATGTGGCCTAGGATCTGCCAGCTACCCGATATTGAACGAGGATCTGCCTTGGCCAGATGCCGGGATCGGATTAAACGGATTGAAATTTCCCACCTTGCCCATCAATGGCAGACGGAGCTCGAAACGCTCCGTCGACCTCCGAGTGGGCGCTGGGCCGTCCGATCGTCGGCTACGAACGAGGATACGATTCAAACTAGCTTCGCCGGGCTCTACTGCACCCATCTCGGCGTAGCCCTATCGGACATCGAAGCGGCCATCAAAGACCTCTGGGCCTCGTTATGGGAAGAACGTGTGCTCAACTACATGGTTCAGCAGAACCGCCTAACGCCCCCGAGAATGGCTGTGCTGATCCAACCGATGGTCGATGCGCAGACAGCTGGAGTGACATATTCCATCCATCCTGTGACGGGTCGACGCAATCAGGTGATGATTAACGCCATACCTGGACTGGCTGCACCATTGGTTGACGGCACGATCACTCCAGACCAATACGTCGTGGACGTGGCAAGCGATGGAGAACCCACACAGGTTCGTACACAAGTGCTGGCGCAAAAGTCTCACCGGCTTTCGGTCTCGCATGAGGGGCTACGGACAGATCCACTCGAAGAAGGGACTCAGCATCGCTCGTCGCTCGCAGATAGCCAGCTGTTTGCTCTCGCAAGGACTGCCAAACAGGTTGAACAGGCCCTGAGACGGCCTATGGATATCGAATGGGCATTCGACTCCGACCAGCTCTGGCTCATGCAGGCGCGTCCAATTACGAAGGTCCACACTCCGTGCGGCCTCACCAACGATGACTGTGAGTGGTCACGGACAAATTTCAAGGAAACGCTGCCCGAACTGCCGAGCCCGCTGAGCCTCTCGTTCCTAGAACAGTTTATGGACCGGTACATTCTTGCACACTATCGCAGGCTGGGATGCCGGATCCCTGATGGCCTCTCATCTGTTCGCTTACTGAGGGGTCGTCCCTACTTGAACGTGACCCTTTCCCACATGTTGGTTGCTCAGCTTGGTGGGGATCCGTCCATGAACGCCGAACAGATGGGAGGTGAACCGCCACAAGCCGTCCCCTCAGTAATACCGCTCACTGGGTTGGCTTTCATGCGGGCTGGATGGTTGATGTGGGTAGAGATGCGAAGGGTTGAACGTTCTAGCCCCCGACTATTTCAAGAAATGAAGGAACTGGCTACAACGTATGCGCGTGACCGCATCCTCCCCCTTACGGTAGATGAACTTGTCCCTAAGCTGGACGCACTCGGTCCTTGGCTAGAGGGCCGCGACGTCACCTTTGGTATCGCTGGAGGCGTCGGCCAATGTTTGCAAATATTCAGCCACGTCCTGCCTCAATGGCTCGGCCCCGAGTGGAGAGAGTGGTTGAACGCTGCCCTTCAAGGACAAGGCACCGTCATTAGTGCCCAGCAGATTCTCCGTCTTGCAGAGCTCACGGATATCGCTCGAGATGAGCCGAAAGCGGGTGCCTTCCTCACATCGGAAAGATGGGAGGCTTCAACTTTTCGCTCGAGGCTTGCCGATACGCAGTTTCTCCGTGTCTTCACAACCTATGTGGAAGACTACGGTCATCGTGGGGTGGGCGAATCAGATGTCATGTCGCCACGGCTGGCGGAGAATCCGGACGCGATATTGACGATCCTCCGCACCCAACTGATCTCGGCTTCCCCTTCTCGTGAGGAGATTCTTGCGCGCCAGGAAAAGACGAGAGTCGCCGCGCTGGCCCAGATTAGAGAGCGACTCGGTTGGCGTTTCGACAGAAAGCTGGTGTTTTCATGGTGTTACCGAAGACTCTCTCGCTTCTTTGCCCTACGCGAAGCCAATCGACATCATTTGATGTATTACTTAAGTGCAATCCGTACCCTTCTGTTACGACTCGGCGAGCTTCTGGTTACGCAGGGTCGCCTTGATCAGGGAGATGACATCTTCTTCCTCTCGATCGATGATCGCACCGATCTCTTAGCCGGAAGTACTCTTGACTGGAAGGCTGTCGTCCAAGAGCGACGTGCCGAACGCGAGCGCCATGCAGCAGTCACAGTCCCCGATACAATTCGAGATTGGGACTCCATGAATGACCAGATTCTGAAATCAAAC
>Ga0224510_10002094_pt1 | contig 12339 bp, 9 predicted proteins | sample SF_May12_sed_USG_FD_170161 | JGI IMG/M metagenome (GOLD analysis project Ga0224510, IMG submission 170161) | Sediment microbial communities from San Francisco Bay, California, United States - SF_May12_sed_USGS_4_1 | ecosystem: Environmental > Aquatic > Marine > Sediment | place: USA: California... | reverse complement strand
GCCCGGACGACTACGGCATCATGGTGAACAGCGCCGAGGTGCTCTGGCCGATCTTCGAGAAGGCGCACCGCGCCGGGTGGCAGATCGGCACGCACGCCAACGGCGAGGTCGGGATCGACGTCACCGCCACGCTCTACGAGCGCCTGCAGCGCGAGTATCCGCGCCGCGACCCGCGCTTCCGGTTCGAGCACTGCACCGTGCTCACCCCCGACCTGATCCGCCGCATCAAGGCGCTCGGCGGCATCCCGACCCCCTTCGCGAGCTACGTGTACTTCCACGGCGAGAAGATGACCGAGTACGGCGCCAAGCGGACCGAGCGGATGTTCCCGGTGCGCTGGTTCATCGACGCGGGGATCCCCGTCGCGATGGGGAGCGACTACCCGCCGGGCCCCTTCGAGCCGATGATGGCGCTCACCTCGATGATCACCCGCACCGACATCCGCGGGACCGTCTGGGGCGCGAACCAGCGCGTCACCTTCGACGAGGCGCTCAGGGTGCTCACGATCAACGGCGCCTACGCCTCGTTCGAGGAGCACCAGAAGGGCTCGCTCACGGCGGGGAAGTGGGCCGACCTCGTGGTGCTGGGCCGCGACCCCCGTACCGTGCCGGCGATCGAGATCGTGAACGTGCCGATCGAGCGGACGATGGCTGGGGGGCGGTGGGTCTACGAGTCGTAGCGCGCTTGCGGTGCTGATGATCGGGACGGCATCTTGGCGCGAGTGACGACGCCCGCTGAGCGCCTGAGTGCCGCCCTCGCCGACCGCTACCGCATCGAGCGCGAGCTCGGGGCAGGCGGCATGGCCACGGTCTACCTCGCCGAGGACCTGAAGCACGACCGCAAGGTCGCGATCAAGGTCCTGAAGCCCGAACTCTCGGCCGTCATCGGCGCCGAGCGGTTCCTGCGCGAGATCAAGACCATCGCCAGCCTGCAGCATCCGCACATCCTCGGGCTCATCGACAGCGGCGAGCGGGACGGCACGGCGTTCTATGTGATGCCGTACGTGGAGGGCGAGTCGTTGCGCGACCGGCTGCAGCGGGAGAAGCAGCTCCCGGTCCCGGACGCCGTCCGCATCGCCGGCGAGGTGGCCTCGGCGCTCGACTACGCGCACCGCCACGGCGTGATCCACCGCGACATCAAGCCAGAGAACATCCTGCTCCACGACGGCCAGGCGCTGGTCGCGGACTTCGGGATCGCGCTGGCGGTGACCACCGCCGGGGGCACGCGGATGACCGAGACGGGGATGAGCCTCGGCACGCCGCACTACATGAGTCCCGAGCAGGCGATGGGCGAGCGCGAGATCACCGCGCGCTCGGACGTCTACTCGCTGGGCTGCGTGCTCTACGAGATGCTGGTCGGCGAACCGCCCTTCACCGGGCCGACGGCGCAGGCGATCGTCGCGAAGGTGATGAACGAGAGGGCGGCGCCGATCATCCCGCAGCGCGACCGCGTGCCGCCGCACGTCGAGGAGGCGGTGCTCACCGCGCTTGAGAAGCTGCCGGCCGACCGCTTCGGTTCGGCGGCCGAGTTCAGCGCGGCGCTCGCGGCGAATCGTCTCGACACGGGCGCCCGCACCACGCGTGCCCGCGCGGCCGGCGATGGGTCCGACCGGGCTGCCGCGCGCAACCGGGTGGCCGCCGTCGCGCTCGTCGTGGCAGCGCTCGCCGGTGTCGCGGGCTGGATGCTCGGGCAGCGTGCGGGTGCGCCGCCCGCGCCGTCGTCGCGCCTGGCGATCATCGAGCCCAACAGCAGCGTCTTCTTCAACGGCATCGCCCGCACCATCGCCATCACGCCGGACGGCCAGACGGTGATCTTCGCGGCCACCCACGCGATCGGCGGCTCGCAGCTCCTCATGCGGCGGCTCGATGGCAGCGCGTCGGTGCCGGTCCCGAACTCGACGAACGCGGCCCAGATCCGGGTCGCGCCGGACGGCCGCACGCTCTACGCCTCCTTCGCCGGCGCGCCGATGCAACGCATGCCCATCACGGGAGGCACGTGGACGCCGGTGCCGCATGCCGTGGGCACGCCCTTCTTCGCGTTCGGCGAGGAGGGGACGATCTACTGGGGCCGCCCGCTCGGCAACGAGACGCACCGCGTGGGTCCCGACGGCCGCGACACGGTGATGTTCTCGGCGGCGACGCTCCAGCAGGTGCTTCCCGGCGGCCGCCACGCGCTGGGCGTCCGGTACGGGACGGCGCAGAACTTCGGGACGGCCGTCGTGCTCGATCTCCGCTCCGGGGCCATCGAGACGCTGATCGACGGTCCGGTTTCCGACATCCGCTATACGCAGGGATACCTCGTCTACGTACGGACGGACAACACGATGATGGCCGTCCCCTTCGACCCGGACACGCGCCGGCTTGCGGGCGAGCCGGTCGAGATCGCGAACGACGTCACCGTGAGCGGCGCCGGCTTCGCCCAGTTCGCGGTCGCGGAGAACGGCACGGTCGCGTACGTGCCCGGGTTCGCGAGCGACCTGGTGAGCGTGATCCGCGCGGGCGACCTCCGCGTGCTCATCGAGGAGCGGCAGCGCTACCACAGTCCGCGCGTCTCGCCCGACGGCCGGCGTGTGGCCGTCGACATCGTGCGGCTCGACGGGCGCGACGTCTGGTTCCTCACGGAGGGCTCGCGTGAGCTGGTCCGCGCCACCTTCACGCGCGACGGGCACGACCCGGTCTGGTCGCCGGACGGGAAGGGGTTCTACTACACAGCGGCCAAGGGCGACCGGCTCGGCGTGTTCTTCGCGCAGCCGGGCACGACCGCCGAACCGCGCGACGTCGCCGCCGCGGCCGAGCTGTCCTACACCGGGACGCCGATCGGCGACGGCTCCGGTCTCCTCACCGAGGCGGCGGCCGGCGACGGGCGGGGCTCCGACATCGTCCGGATCCTCTCCGGGAGCGGCCGCGTGGACACGCTCCTGGCGACGCCGGCGGACGAGTCGTACGCAGTGCCATCCCCCGACGGCCGCTGGTTCGCCTACATCTCCGACCGCTCCGGCCGCGCGGAACTCTACCTGCGCTCGCTGCGTGGGGGCGACGTGCAGCTGCAGCTCTCGGACGACGGCGCCTCCGAACCGGTCTGGTCGCGCGACGGCCGGGAGATCTTCTACCGGCGGCCGACGCCGGGAGGCGCTGGGCTCGTCGCGCTCTCGCTGCAGTTCGCGCCGGCGCCGCGCGTGATCGGCCGCACGCCGCTCTTCGACGTCTCCGGCTTCGACACGGGAACGCCGCACGCGAACTACGACGTCGCGCCCGACGGGAGGTCATTCGTGTTCGTGCGTCCACGTGGCGCGACGTACGTGATGGTGCTGCAGAACGTGCCGGAACTCGCGCGTCGGCTCGCACGCGAGGCGGCGGCCCGGTGAGTGACGGCGTGGTGGTTCGCACACCGGTGACCGGGACTCGGTCGCGCCCGTGGCGCGGACTCGTCGCGCTGGGGTGCCTCGCGTGCACCGCGGCGAGCGCCGGCGCGCAGGCGTCGCCCGCCGCCCCCGCCGGCTGGGACGACTTCGCCCGCGACCTCCGCGCCTATGTCGCGGCGGACGGCATCGTCGGCGCGAGCGCGCTCGTGATGCGCGAGGGTAGGGTCCTGGCGCGCGTCGATGTCGGCGAGCAGGACCGCGCTGGGCACGTCGCCGCCACCGACCGCACCATCTATCACTGGGGCTCGATCACCAAGGCGCTGACCGCCATCTCGATCATGCAGCTGCGCGACCGTGGACGGCTCTCGCTCGACGATCGGATCACGCGCTACCTCCCGGAGTTGCGGCTCCTGCACGACCCGTACGGCATGATCGACAGCATCACGATCCGCATGCTGCTCTCGCACTCCGCTGGATTCCGCAACGGCACCTGGCCCTACGCGCAGGGCAGGCCGTGGGAGCCGTTCGAGCCGACCACCTGGGCCCAGCTCGTCGCGATGATGCCGTACCAGGAGCTGCTCTTCAGGCCCGGCACGCGGTACGGCTACTCCAACCCGGCCTTCATCTACCTGGCGCGCGTGATCGAGCAGCTCAGCGGCGATCCTTGGGACGCGTACGTGCAGAAGAACATCTTCGCGCCCCTCGGCATCACGCACAGCTACTTCCGCGGCACGCCCTATTGGCTCGCCGCGGACCGGTCGCACAACTACACGATCGTCCGCGACAGCGCGACGGGCGCCCCACGCACGGTGGACAACGGCGCCGACTTCGATCCCGGCATCACCACGCCCAACGGCGGGTGGAACGCGCCCCTCCAGGATCTCGCGACCTACGTCGCCTTCCTCACGGACGCCGTGCCGCTGGGCGGCTCACGCGCCAACTACCCGCACGTGCTCTCGCGCGCGAGCCTCGAGGAGATGTGGACGCCGGTCGTGCCCATGGACGCGGGGTACGAGGCGTCGAGCGGGCAGTGGATGGGCCTCTCGTTCTTCCTGCGCAGGAACGGAAGCCAACGGCTCATCGGGCACACCGGGTCGCAGGCCGGGTTCCGGTCGTTCTTCTACTTCGACCCGGCGACCGGCGCCGCCATCATCGCGGTGTTCAACACGACCAACCAAGCGGCTCCCGCGACGGCGGCATACGAGAAGCTCACCGCCCGCGCGCTCGCCCTGCTGCGCTGACCGGGGGCCGCGGGTCCCGCGGCGGCTCGGGCAGCACGCCGCCGCGCCCCGCTCAGGGTCTCGTCGCGCGCCCGGTGTACCCCGACTCCCGCTGCAACCGCGCCAGCTCCGCCTGGAGCTCCGGCAGCAGCGCGCGGCCCCTGGGTGACCCGATCAGGTTGTCCATCTCGAACGGATCGGTCTCGAGATCGTACAACTCGTCCATCCCGGGCAGCTCGAGATAGTGGATGTACTTGTAGCGCTCGGTGCGCACGGCCTCGTACCCCATCGTCAGCATCCGCGGGAAGACCTTGTCCGAGTAGTACTCGAGCATCACCGACTTCCGCCACGGCGGCGTGGCACCCTCGAGCAGCGGCACGAGGGAGAGTCCCTGGCGCGGCACGGTGTCGGCCACGCCCGCCAGCGCCAGCAGCGTGGACGCGAAGTCGATCGTCTGCACCATCTGCGCGGGCGTCGTGCCCGCGCGCGCCGCCTCCGGGTAGCGGATGATCAGCGGGATGCGCGCGGTCTCCTCGTACGCCAGCCGCCGCTCCTCGTCGAGGCCGTGTTCGCCGTAGAAGTACCCGTGGTCGCTCGTGAGGACGATGATGGTGTTGTCGAGCTCGCCGAGCTCCTCGAGCGTCTTCACGATGCGGCCGAGGCTCTCGTCCACGCCGAGGAGCATCTCCTGGCGCGCACGCACATCGGCGTCGCTCGTGCCGGTGGCCGGGCCGAGCGGCGGGAGTCCCGGGATCTTGCGGAGCAGGGCGGGTGTCCGCACCGGCGCCTTCGTCGCATTCGACCGCCGGGGCACCACTGCGTTCGCGAATCGGCCGCGATGGCGCTCCGCGGGGACGAACCCCGACGGCTGTTCGGCGAGCGTGGCGACGCTGCCGTCGTCGCGCTGCACGACGTTCGGGTGCAGCGCCTTGTGCGCGAGGAACAGCAGGAAGGGCTCGTCCTTCGCCTGCCGCACGAAATCCACGGCGAAGTCGGTGAGCACGTCGGTGACGTAGCCCTTCACCTCCCGCCGTTCGCCGTCGATGTTGAGCTTGGGGTCCTCCGCCTCGCCCTGGCCCTTCATCGCCACCCAGCGTGTCCAGCCGGGCCGCCGCGAGTCGTCGTTCCCCATGTGCCACTTGCCCATGAATGCCGTCTGGTAGCCGGCGGCGGCGAGCGGGATCGCGAAGGTCGGCAGGCGATGGCTCGCCGAGTCGCGCGCGGTGTTGTCGATGATGCCGTTGGTGTGGACGTATTGCCCGGTGAGGATGCTCGCCCGGCTCGGGCTGCAGAGCGGCGTGGCGGCGAAGGCGTTCAGGAAGCGCACGCCCTCGTGCGCCAGGCGGTCGATGTTCGGCGTCTCGGCGAACGGGTGCCCGGCGACGCCGATCTCGTCCCAGCGGAGGTCGTCGACGAGGACGAAGACGATGTTCGGCCGCCGATCGACGGACGTGGCCGGCGCGCAGGCCATCGCGGTGCACAACACCAGCAGCAACATGCGTCGCATCGAGTCCCCGGGTCGCGATCCGCAACGTTACCGCTCCCGGCTCGTGGGCGCTACATTCGCGACCATGGTCTCCCTCGCTCGGGCCGGTCGGCAACTCGCGGTGGTGGGTGCGTGCGCTGCTGCCGCCTGCGCCACGGGTGAATCGGCGCCGGTGATCACGGAGGCGCCGGGCGAGGCGCCCCCGGGCATGGTCTGGATCCCCGGCGGCACCTTCTCCATGGGCGACGACGGGGAGTTCGCGTTGCCGCCCGAGCAGCCGGTGCATCGCGTGCAGGTCGACGGCTTCTACATGGATGCGACCACCGTGACCAATGCGCGCTTCGCCGCATTCGTCGCCGCCACCGGCTACGTCACGGTGGCGGAGCGCGCTCCGGTGCTGGAGGAGATCCTGCGCCAGCTCCCGCCCGGGACACCGCCGCCGGCCGGCGAGCTGCTCGTGCCCGGCTCACTCGTCTTCACGCCGGCACCGGGCGCCATGGACCTGCGCGACGTCTCACAGTGGTGGCGCTGGGTCCCGGGCGCCGACTGGCGGCATCCGGGTGGGCCGGGCACGAACCTCGACGGGAAGGGCGACTTCCCGGTGGTGCACGTCGCGTGGGCCGACGCCGTCGCCTTCGCCGAGTGGACGGGCGGGCGCCTGCCGACGGAGGCCGAGTGGGAGTACGCGGCGCGTGGAGGTCGCGAACGCGCCGCCCACGCGTGGGGTGCGGCACCGCACGACGCCGCGCATCCGCAGGCGAACATCTATCAGGGCACCTTCCCGTCGCACCCGGCCGAACCGGTGGCGGTCGCGAGCTACCCCGCGAACGCCTTCGGCCTGTACGACATGGCGGGGAACGTCTGGCAATGGACGCTCGACTGGTACCGGCCGGACACGTATGCGGTGGAGGCGGCTCGCGGCGTGGTGCGCAATCCCACCGGGCCACCCGCCGGGCTCGATCCGCGGAGCGGCGCCGAAGCCATGCGCGTGATCCGCGGCGGCTCGTTCCTGTGCAGCGACTCGTACTGCCGGGGCTACCGGGTCAGCGCGCGCGGCACCGGCGCGCCCGACACCGGCGCGTCGCACATCGGGTTCCGAACGGTGATGACGACCGAGCAGTGGCGACTCCGCAGGATCGCCGCTCCCTGACCACGTCCCCGGCGGCGACGGAGCAGGTCCTCCCGCCTCATCCCGTTGGCGGTCGATCTTCGCCCCGATACACCATTATATTCCGGGCTGGCAGGCAGGTCCCCCGTGCGCGGAGTCCCCATGCGAACCCTCTCCCTCATCCTCGTCACCGCGGCGATCGCCGCGCCGCTTTCCGCCCAGGCGCCGGACAGCGCGGCGATCAAGCTCAAGCAGCGCGTGGACGCGATCTTCGGCATCCCGCAGAAGGCCGACGACGCCCGCAAGGCCGGCGTGCCGGACAGCACGGTGCAGTCGATCATGAAGATCCTCGGCAAGGAGAAGGTCCCCGCCGCGGACGCCGGCATCATCCTCACCGCGGAGCGCGATGGCGCGCGCGAAGGAGGATCGAAGGACAACCTGGGTGCCTTCGTGCAGCGGCAGCACGCCGCGGGACTGCGCGGGCGCGAGCTCGCCGATGCGATCCACGCGGAACAGGAGCGGCGGGGCATGCGGAAGAAGGGAGCCGAGGGCGAGCGGGAGATGGAGGATCACGACGCGATGGACCGTGACAGGAAGCCGGACGCGGACATGAGCAAGGGCAGGAAGCCCGACGACGCGAAGGGCAAGGGCAAGAAGCCCGATGATGCCGGGTCCAAGGGCAAGTCGAAGCGTCCCGACCAGGCGGCCTCCGGTCGCCGTCCACTCCCGGGCTGAGACCATGACACGATTCCCACGCACGGCAACGCTCGCCCTGATCGCCGTCGCCGCCTGCAGCGGCGCGAAGTCGGACGGCAGCGGCACCGCCGCGAGCACCCCGAATGACGCGCAGCGCGCGGCCGCGATCGAACAGGCGGTGCGCGCCGCACCGATGAAGACCGACTCGATCCTGTCCGCCAACGGACTCACGGCCGATGAACTCGAGCAGATGATGTACCGCGTCGCGGCCGACAGCGCGCTCAGTGCGGAGTACCGCCGGCTCACGGCACGCTAGCGGCGGGCGATCCGGCTAGGGTTCCGGGTCGGGCAGCCGCAGCGCGGACTCGTCGTCGATCATGGTGACGGTGCGCTGCCGTGTGCGGTCCACCACCAGCCGCGTGACATCCGGCCGCGCGTAATGCCCGGCGGGGTCGAAGCCCTGCCGCTCCTCGCGCACCCGCGCGTGGTCGAGCGTCGCGACGATCACCCGCTCCTCGCCCACCACGGGTTCCACCACCCACGACCCGTCCGGCGCGGCGATGCAGCTGCCGCCATTCGCCATCATGTCGTTCGCGGTCTCGCGCAGCAGGTCCCCCGCCGGCAGTCCGTCGGGGATGTCGGTACGCCGCATGAGCCCGCTCACCGAGATCACGTACGACCGTCCCTCCTTGGCGAGGAACCGCGTGAGGTCGTGCGTGTTGTGCAGCCCTCCCGGCCAGATCGCGACGTGCAGGTCCTCCCCCTCGGCGTAGAGCGCCGCCCGGGGCAGGGGCATCCAGTTCTCCCAGCAGTTGAGCCCGCCCACGGTGAAGGCCCCCAGCCTGTGCGTGCGGAGCCCATGTCCGTCGCCGGGGGACCAGGTGAGCCGCTCCTCGTGCGTGGGCATCAGCTTGCGGTGCACGGTGCCGATCACGCCCTCGGCGTCGATGTAGACGAGACTCGCGTACACGCTGTGCCCGCCGCGGTCGGCGGGCCGTTCGATGATGCCGAGGAGGGTGGCGAGCGAGAGCTGCCTCGCCGCGTGGCAGACGCGGTCCAGGTGGCCGGCCTCGATCTGCACCGCCTGTTCCAGGTAGTGCGCGTGGAGCACCTTCTGCACGGGCGACTCGAAGCGCGCGCCGTCGGTGCGCTCCAGCCAGAACGGATAGCCGGGGATGAGCGCCTCGCCGAACGTGACGAGTCGGGCGCCGCCGCGTGAGGCGTCGTGCATCGCGGCCAGCACCTTGTCGACGGTGCGGGAGCGGTCGAGCCAGATGGGAGCGACCTGCGCCGCGGCGACGATCAGGTGGTCGGGAGACGAAGCAGGCATGTCCCCCGTAAGGTAGCGCGCCCGGCGCCGCCGCACTCCCGGCCCCGGTTGCTTTCGAGCCCGAGAGCCGGCGGCTACCTTAGTCGCCGCGCACCGATCGTCCCAGCCTCCCGCCATCCGCCGTCCAGATGCCGCTTCGCGCCTCACGTGTCCTTCTTGCCTGCGCGGCCGTCCTCGTGCTGGCCCTGCCGGCGTTCGCCCAGGGCACGCTCGTGCTGCAGTCCGACTTCGGCCTCCGTGACGGGGCGGTGGCCTCGATGAAGGGCGTCGCCACCGGCGTCGACCCCGCGCTCCGCATCCACGACCTCACGCACGAGATCGCGCCGTTCGACATCTGGGAGGCGGCCTACCGCCTGCGGCAGGTGACGCCGTACTGGCCGCGCGGCACGGTGTTCGTCTCCGTGGTGGACCCCGGCGTCGGCACGGCGCGGCTCGGTGTGGTCGCGCGCACGGCGCGGGGGCAGCTCCTCGTCACGCCGGACAACGGGACGCTCACCTTCATCGCCGCCGACGTCGCGGAGGTGCGCGAGATCGACCTCACGAAGCACACGCTCCCCGGCTCCGAGCGCTCGCACACCTTCCACGGCCGTGACGTCTTCGCCTACCTCGGCGCCCGCCTCGCCTCGGGGCAGGTGCGGTTCGAGGACGTCGGCCCCACGCGCGGCACCACGATCGTGCGGCTCGAGGTCACGCCGCCGCGGCGCGAGGGCGCGAAGGTGCAGGGGATCGTGGCCATGATCGACCGCCCGTACGGCAACGTCTGGACCAACCTCCCGGCGGCGATGATCGACAGCGCGGGGTTCCGCGTGGGCGACACGCTCGTGGTGCGCATCACCGACGGACGGCGCGAGGTGTTCGCCGGGCCGGTGCCCTACGTGGAGAGCTTCGGCCATGTCGCGCCGGGAGCGACGGTGGCCTACCTCAACAGCCTGCTCGACCTCGCGATCGCCGTGAACCAGGGGAGTTTCGCCGACTCGCACCACGTGCGCTCGGGCCCGGCGTGGATGGTGAGCGTGAGTCGCGGCCGGCCGCGCGCGCCGTAGCTTCCCCCGCACCCCGATCCCGGTCGCCATCCCATGCCGCTCCACCGCCACCGCCCCGCCCGCGCGATCGTCGCGCTCCTCGCGAGCTGCGCCTCGCTCTCCCTCGTCGCGTGCGCGCGCGGCACCACCGCCGCGCCGGCGGACGAGGTCGTCTCCACGCGCGGCGTGGTGGTCTCGGCGCACCACCTCGCCTCCGACGCCGGCGCGGCCGCCCTCGCCGCGGGCGGCAACGCGGTGGACGCCGCGGTCGCCACCGCGTTCGCGCTCGCCGTCACGCACCCGAGCGCGGGGAACATCGGCGGGGGCGGGTTCATGGTGATCCGGCTCGCCGACGGCACGGCCACCACCATCGACTACCGCGAGAAGGCGCCGCTTGCCTCGACGCCCACGATGTACCTCGACGCCAAGGGGAGGATCAGCCCGTCCGCGACGGACTCGGGCTGGCGCTCGCCCGGCGTGCCGGGCACCGTGCGCGGCCTCGCCGCGGCACACGCGCGCTTCGGCAAGCTCCCCTGGGCCGACCTCGTGCGGCCCGCGGCTGCGCTCGCCGAGCACGGGTTCGCGCTCTCCGGCCCGCTGGCGCAGGAACTCAACTGGGCGGTGGACAGCTTCCTGGCGCCCTTCCCGGCGTCGGTGGCGGCGTACGGCAAGCCGGGCGGCGGAAGGTGGGCCGCCGGCGACACGCTCAAGCTCCCGCAGCTCGCGCGCGCGCTCGCGGCGATCGCCGAGGGCGGGCCGGACGCGTTCTACTCGGGATGGATCGCCGACTCGCTCGCCGCACAGATGAAGGCGCACCGCGGCCTGATCGCCAGGGCCGACCTCGCCGCGTACCAGGCGATCGAGCGCGCGCCCGTGCGCGGCACCTTCAACGGCTACGAGATCATCGGCATGGGGCCGCCGAGCTCGGGCGGCGCGGTGATGGTGATGGTGCTCAACCAGCTCGAGCTGCTCGGCCTGAGCGGCCTCACGCGCGGCTCCGCCGCCTACCTGCACCGGCGCATCGAGGCCGACCGCCGCGCCTACCTCGAGCGCGCGCGCTGGATGGGAGACGCCGACTTCACCGCCATCCCGATGGAGCGGCTGCTCTCCAAGGCGTACGCCAAGGAACTCGTCGCGGGGATCGACACCGCGCGCGCCTCGAGCAGCCTCGCGCTCGGCAAGGACATCGTCACCGACGCGGGCGAGTCGCGGGAGACGACGCACTTCAGCGTGGTGGACGCCGAGGGGAACGCGGTGTCGAACACGTACACGCTCGAGGGCGGCTACGGCTCGGGCGTGGTGGTCGCCGGATTCCTGCTCAACAACGAGATGGGCGACTTCAACAAGAAGCCGGGCTACACGAACACGGGCTGGGCGATCGGCACGCCGGCGAACGTGATCGCGCCCGGCAAGCGGATGCTCAGTTCGATGTCGCCCGTGATCGTGACGAAGGATGGCGCGCTGCGGCTCGTGGCGGGCTCACCCGGCGGGCGCACCATCCCCAACACGGTGCTCGACGTGGTGCTCGGCGTGACGGCGTTCGACCAGGGCCTGCGGGACGCCGTGGACGGCGCCCGCGTGCACCACCAGTGGATGCCCGACACGGCGTACCTCGAGGCGGGGGCCGCCACGCCCGAGGTGCTGCGCGCCCTCCGCGCGATGGGGCACGTCGTGAAGGAGGAGCCGGCGCGGAGCCAGGGCGACGCGCACTCGATCCTCTACGACGCGGCCACGGGGACGGCGCGCGGCGTGAACGACCACCGGAGCCCGGACTCGAAGGCGAGCGCACCGCCGCGGTAGGGCCGCGCCGCCGGAGCGGGGCCGCGCCGCGGCCATCGCGGCCGCTGCGCCGCGGTCACCCGCGCGCCGCGGTCTCCGCCAGCACGCGGTCGAGCGCCTCGAGCAGCGCGTCGATGTCGTCGCGCTCCACGGTGAGCGGGGGCCGGATCTTGAGCACGTTGTCGGCCGGCCCCTCGGTGCCGATCAGGATGCGCTCCTCCCGCAGCCGGTTCTTCACGTGCGCCGCGGCCCGCGTGGCCGGGGCGCGGGTGGCGCGGTCGGTCACGAGGTCCACGCCCACGAAGAGCCCCACGCCGCGCACGTCGCCGATCACCTCGT
>Ga0224510_10002093_pt1 | contig 12340 bp, 10 predicted proteins | sample SF_May12_sed_USG_FD_170161 | JGI IMG/M metagenome (GOLD analysis project Ga0224510, IMG submission 170161) | Sediment microbial communities from San Francisco Bay, California, United States - SF_May12_sed_USGS_4_1 | ecosystem: Environmental > Aquatic > Marine > Sediment | place: USA: California... | reverse complement strand
CGGCACCAGAAGACTCGCAACGGCGCCCACCCGCGACAGGTGCCACACAAGAAACCCGACTCCCGCGTTGAGAAGCCCCCTACCCGCAGCGCTTCGCTTGCGGGTCCCTTCCCCCCTCGCTCCGCTCCGGGGGACAACCAGATGTTGTCCCCCACGAAGTGGGGGAAGGTTCCTGCCGGCCGGAGGCCGGGAGGTAGGGGGCATGCTCAACGCGGGATCACGCTGCGAGGTGGAAGCCTTGATCCGCCGGCACTGGGAAACTCGCAACGGCGCTATCCCGCGATAGGTGGCACCCAAGCAACCCGTCTCCCGCGTTGAGAAGCCCCCTACCCGCAGCGCTTCGCTTGCGGGTCCCTTCCCCCCTCGCTCCGCTCCGGGGGACAACTGCCCGCGAGACTCGCGACGGCGCCATCCCCGTGGGCGTTTCACAAACCCCCTACCAGCAGCGCTTCGCTCGGGCGCAGTGCGCATTGCGTTCCGCGCACCGCGCCCGAGCGGAGCTCGGGTCAGTCGCCCAGCTGGATGGGGATCGTCACCTCGGTCGAGAACTCGGTTTCGTTGCCACAGGCGTCGACCGCCAGGTACGTGATCGTATAGATACGGCCGGTCCCCTCGTCATCCCGGTGTGCCCGCAACTTGAAGTGGGTGTCATCGACGATGACGATGTCCGGACCCTTCTTCCTCGGGTTCCAGTCCGCCTCGTTCGAGGTCACCGACACCAACGTCGTCGTGGCCCCGGAGGCGTCGAACACGTCGAGCGTCACCTCGACGTCGATCATCCGCTTGTTGGGCGGCCACAACATGCTCGGATCGGCGGTGGCGGATGCGGTCGGGGCGACCGCATCGCAGAATCCGACGATCACCGGATCGTGGTCCGACGTCCGGAACTCATCGGGAGCGAACAGCGACACGATCTGAGCATCGGACTTGAAGTTGGTGTTGTAGTCGAGCACCGGCACCTCGTCGGCGTTGATGTGGTACTCCACCGTGCCTTCCACCCGGTCGAAAATGCTCGCCGACCCGAGGGCGTAGTCGAGGTATCCCCACTGCCCGTCGAAGACGTACGAGTAGGTGTCATCTCCTCCGAACGCCCGGCCCAGGTCCGTGAACCCGGCACCGACCAGCACTTCGATCGGGTCCTCCTTGGCGTAGGAGTTCAGGTCTCCGAGGATGAACACGTCGGTGTCCCCCGAACCGGTCGGGTCGGTGGCGATCCAGTCGGCGAGGGCCTGAGCGGCCGACGTACGAGCCGCGTTGTAGCAGCCCTGTCCGTCGCCCTGGTCCATGTCGGCGCCGGCCGCGTCGGTGCACCCCTTCGACTTGAGGTGGTTCACCACCACGGTGAAGACCTCGCCGTCGTCCGACGTGAAGCTCTGAGCCAGCGACGGACGGTTGAGTGTGTCGTCGAACCCAGGGTCGACGGCGGAGTCGATGACGGCGTGGGCACCGAGCGGCGACACCGCCTCGGTCTTGTAGATGATCCCGACCTTGATGACATCTGTGCCAATCGTGCCGGTGTCGATGTAGTCCCATGTTCCCGCACCTGCGGTGGCGTTGAGACCGGCGACGATGTCGGCCAGAGGCTCGACACCCACGGAGTTCTCCAACTCGACGAGACCGATCACATCGGTGTCGACCTTGTCGAGCGCTGCGAGCAGCTTGACGCGCTGACGGTCCAGCTCTTCGGCGTCGTCGGCCCCACGACAGCTCCGGTCCTCTTCACCGGGAATGCCGCACAGGGCGCCGCCGGAATCGATCGTGAGGAAGTAGTTGAGGACGTTGAACCCCGCAACGGTTGCCGTCCCGCCGACATCGGCCGGCCCGGATGGGCGCGGGTTGGCAGCTTCGAACGTGAATGTTGCGTCGCCGTTCACGGGGCGCAGCCGGTACGCATTGCCGGAAGCGGCGTTCCCGGCCCACGTGTAGGTGAGCACGCCGACGGCACCGGTCAGGGTGTCGCCGCCTCGCAACGGATTGTCGGCCGTCAGCGGATTCCCGCCACCTCCGAAGATGATCGGGTCGGGATTCTGGTTGTTGAGCGTGTCATCGACCTTCAGCCTGTTGAGATTGTTGGCGGCTTGCATGGCGATGGCCGCAACGCCGGGCTCGACGATGTCGGTGGGCTGACGGAGCCGGTCGCCCGACGACACCACCACTTCGCCGAACCGGCCGAGCTGGAAGTACTCGGTGACGTACAAGCTCTGTTCGAAGGTCACCAGCATGCCTTCGTAGCGTTCCAGGTAGTCCTCGGATTCAAACGGCATCTCCACCGCGGTGGGCGTCACCGTCCCCGAACCGATCACCTCGAGCGAACTCGGGAACCCGAGTTGGGTCTGGTCCTGGAACTCTGCCACCGTACCGGTGACGCGGACCTGGTCTCCAACAGAAACGGTGTCCTCGCTGCCGTGGAACACGAATATCGCCTCTGAGGTCAGCGGGTCGGCATCGACGTCGCCGTCCTCTTCCTGGACGTAGAAGCCCCGGAGGGTGGGAGACGGTCCTTCGTAGTCACCGACGACGACGCCTTCGATCGTCACCTCTTGACCGTCACACGGCGTGGCGGCGCCATCACCCTGAACGAACGAGATGAGGACAGTGCCCACCGTGCAGTCGGGACCGGGGGGCTCGAGCGTTGGCGCGAATGTGTTGGCGGCCGGTCCGGTCCACACACCGCCGATCTTCTGGAGTGAGAACCCGACCGGGGTGTCGGATGGCTCGGAGACGCCGATGTCCGTGCTCGTCACACCGTCGGCGGGACCGCCGACGCCGGTCATCACGCCCTCGTACGACAGGAACTCGACCACGCTTCCACCGGCGTCGACGAGAGCGATCCCGTCGGGAGATCCGTTCTGGATAGCCGAGAACGTCACAGAGAATGCGCCGCCGGCGGGGATGACGCCATTGAGCACGGTGGTGTCGTAGACGGCGCCGTTCGATCCGTTGTAGAGCACGATCGACCAGCCGGTGACGTCGAAGCCTTCGGGTCCACTCACCTCGACGGCCTCACCGGAATCGGTGCCGGTGTTGTCGTAGTGGATCTCGGTGATCTCCACCACGATCGGGAAGGTCCCGGCGGTCGGGGTGTTCGCAGTTCCGAGGTCGAAGTCGGCCAGCACCCAATCGCCGACCGTGTTGGTGTCCACACCGTCTGCGGCACGGCGCACGCCGGCCGGGTAGAAGGCGCCGTCAGGCCCGAAAACCGGAGCACCGAAGAAGAACGAGTCCGCGGGTCCACCGTCGGTGACCCCCACCGCATCGAGCACCACCTCGGCGCCACTCACTGCGGTCCCGGAGATCGACGCCGACTCGACGAGCGCGAAGGTGGTGGAGCTGTTCTCCAGGAAATTGGCGGCAATCTCGACATCCGGGGCCACCGAGTAGTTGGCGCCGAGCCCGACCGGATTCCCGATCAGGAAGAACCCGTTGTTGCCGAGTTCGGCGTCGTCGGAGAAGTCGATCCGCTGGTCGATGGTGCCATTCCCGACGTCGTCACTCTCAACGACGATCAGGCTCAGCCCGGCCAACGATGCGTTCGGCGTCCCGTACAGCTCGATGTACTCGGTGTCATCGGTCCCGGCGTGCGATGCGAGTATCTCGTTCAACAGCACCGGGTCGCCGGTGTCGGCCGGTGCGGCCAACGGCATCGACCCCATCGCGACCATGAATACCGCGACGAACGACACGAAACGTCTTCTGTTCCCCAACTTCCACTCCCTCGTCAGGTCTTGATCCGAACCTACCACGGCGAGGTCACCTGGTTTTCGCTGGGCATGCGAAATCTTGCCGGAACGTCGCGGCGTATCCTGAGCGCATGGGATACGAGCACCTCGAAACGGAAGTCATCGACCACGTCGGTTGGTTGTGGTTGAACCGGCCCGAGAAGAGGAACGCTCTCTCCGAGGACATGTGGGCGGACATTCCGCGGGCCGTCGACCAGTTGGGATCGGATCCGGAGGTGAGGGTCGTGGTCGTGGCCGGGCGTGGACCTGCCTTCACGGTGGGGATCGACCTGGGCATGCTCATGTCGGTCAACCGGGCCTCCGGCTCATCGGAAGCCGCCAACAAGATGGCCATGTTTCACAAGATTCGGGAGCTGCAAGCGACCATGACGTCGTTCGAACGATGCCCCAAGCCGGTGATCGCCGCCATCCACGGCTGGTGTCTCGGGGCCGGGGTCGACCTCATCACCGCCTGCGACATCCGACTGGCGTCCTCCGACGCGGTGTTCGGTGTGCGGGAGACGAGGCTTGCGCTCGTCGCGGACGTCGGGACCTTGCAGCGACTTCCCAAGATCCTCTCCCCCGGCCACGTCGCAGAACTCGCGTTCACGGGCCGTGACATCGATGCCGGCGAGGCGGAACGCATCGGACTCGTCAACCGCTTGGTCGACTCTCCCGCAGCCTTGCAGGGTGCGGCGGCGAACCTCGCCGCCGAGATCGCCGCCAACTCCCCGCTCGTCGTCCAGGGTGTGAAAGCCGTGCTCCAGGCGGAGGAAGGAATGTCGACTTCGGCCGCCCTCGACCACGTCGCCCTGTGGAACACGTCCTTTCTCATGAGCAACGACCTGGGAGAGGCGATGAGTGCCCACCTGGAGAAGCGGCCGCCTACCTACGACGGCACCTGATCGTCAGCGGGTCAAGCCGGTGATCGGGTCGACCCTGCCGACCAGTTCGTCGGCGGCGAGCCCTGCGAGTTCGACGAACCGCGCCAGGGCGGGCGGCTGTGTGCGACCCTTGAGAATCACCAGGGCGATGATGCGGGATGGAAGGCCCGGATCGAGCCTTCTCAGCTCAACACCTGTATCGGACGGGTCCGCAGCCAGTGACGGCATGACTGCATGTCCGAGCCCGGCCCGCACCATCGCCTGTACCGCGGCGTTATCGGCGCTCCGAAACACGATGTTCGGGGCGATGCCTATTCGACGCAACGCATCGTCGACGCTCTTGATGTGGGCGGCGTCGAACTGACTGATCAGCGGGACGCCGCGAAGTCGCCGAGCCGACAGCACGTCTGATCCGGGAGCCAGGTCGGAGCCGGAGGGGCTGAGGAGGACGAACTGGTCTTCGAACATCCTCACCACATCGAACCGATCCCGGTCGATTGGCTCCACCAGAAAAGCGGCGTCGAGTGTTCGCTCGACGAGCCTCCGCGCCAATTGGTCTTGCTCGTCGTTCTCGATGAGCCGGATGGTCAGGTCCGGCCGCTCGGCTCTGAGGGACTGGAACACAGTTGGGAGCAGTTGCACCGACACGCTCTGAAAGGTCCCTACCGATATGTGTCCTACCCGACCGGCTTTGTGGAGGTCGACCTCGGACTCCAGGGCGCCCAGACGGGCGAGGACGGCGCGCGCATGGTCGAGCACGACCTCGCCCAGAGGCGTGAGCCGAACCCTTTTTGGACCACCAGGGCGGTCGAAGAGAGTGCCTTCGATGATCTTCTCCAGGCCTGCGATCTGCTGGCTGATCGCGGACTGGGTGTAGCCGAGACGGTCGGCGGCCCGTCCGAACGAGGCTTCCTCGGCCACCGCCTCGAGTGCGGCGAGATGCCGGATATCGATCGAATACACGTCCATGATTCGCGTCCCGGAGACCAGACCCTTTAATCACGATTTCTTATCGAAATGACAATAGATCATCGTTGGACGTTATCGATCGGGCAACGTAGCGTGACCAGGTCGAAAGGAACCCACATGACCGACTTCCATCACATCGCGCAGCAGATCGACATCATCGGCCTCTCCGCCGTCGAGAACCAGATCAGCGAACTCGTGAAGACCGCGCGGTCCCGTGGCGTGAACCCGCTGCTGACCCAGGTCCTCTCCGACCCGACAGAACCCGAGATCGCCCGGCTTCGCGCCTTCGCTCGGATTCGCGCGGAGTTCGAAGCCAACCGCACCCCCGTACTCGCCGCCTGAGCGGTGCCCACCGGACCGGACGAACCCTCCTCAGTTCGGTCCGGTCACGCCGCCACGATCCAGCCCGGATCGATCTTGTACAGGTGCCGGTCGGCGAGATGATTGAGCACCCTCCGTGCCGCGCTGAATCTGCGCCCAACGTCGGCGACGAGCGGCGGCTCACCACCGTCGACCGACGCCGAGTACCAGCGTGACCCGAGCGTCTCCAGCGCCGTCAATCCGGGCGCAAGCCGAACGGGATCACACAACGACAGCACTTCGTCGGCGGTCATATGAACGGTCCGTCCCAGTCGCTCGGCATCAACCGGCAACAGGGGCCGCGATCCGGTCCGGTCGGGGAAGACCCCTGCCATGAAGAGCGCTAGATCACCGAGCCGGCGCAAGAGGACCGTCCGATCCGCCGGCATCGCCTGATCGAGCCACAGCGCCATAGAAGTCAAATCGAATCTGTCTGCCGGTACCGGAACGGGCTCGGGCATGGCGAAGGACGTCAGCAGGCGCGCCAGGAAGGAAGTTCGGGCTCCATCTTCGACGAACTCCTGGAGCGGCGCTACGTCGAACACAGGGAGTCGGGACCGCGGGCCTGCCCAATCCGAGACGAAGGTGGCCTCCCGCAGTTCTGCGGCGGCCCTGTGCACCAGCACCGCGAACAGGAAGAACGGCGACACGAGGTTGGCCGGATGGGCGTGGCGGTCCATCACGGCATCGAAGACGTCGTCACGTGACAGGAGATCGTGGATCACCCAGGGACGGCGGCGGAGGTCCTTCGTCAGCTCCGCCGGATCGGTTTCGGCGATCGCGGCGAGCGTGGCGATGTCCCGTTCACTCATACTGTCGAGATACGACGCCATGACCCATCCCTCTGTTGTCACAGTACCTGTCGACCGCGCCGACCGCGTGTCAAGTGTTGGAGGCCGCCGGGAGCTGCAGTGCGGATAGTGTGCGGGGTCATGGATCCTCACATGACGTCGGACCAATTCCGGGCCTACGGCAAGGAACTCATCGACTGGATCGCCGACTACTGGGACGGCGTGGATGAGCGGCCAATTCTTCCCGCGGTCTCCCCGGGACAGATTCGATCGATGCTTCCGGCGAACGCACCCGAGACCGGCGAGACCTTCGACGAGATCATCTCCGACCTCGATCGAATCGTGATGCCCGGCCTCACGCACTGGCAGTCGCCCGGATGGTTCGCATACTTCCCCGCCAACGCCTCTTTTCCCAGCATCCTCGGGGAACTCGTCTCGGCCGGGCTCGGCCAGCAGGGGATGTTGTGGGCAACCAGTCCCGCCACCACAGAAGTGGAATCGCATGTGTTGGACTGGCTCGTCGACCTTCTTGGGCTCCCCACGCACTGGAAGACAACCGATCGGGGCGGTGGGGTCATCCAGATGAGCGCCTCCGATTCGACGCACACCGCGCTCGTCGTTGCCCGCCAACGCTCCACGGCACCGGCGTCCAGTCTCGTCGCCTACACCTCCTCCCAGGCGCACTCCTCCGTCGAGAAAGGTGCCCGGGTCGCGGGCTTCGAACACATCCGCCTCGTCGACGTCGACTCGACCTTTGCCATGGACGTCGAAACGCTCGAACGGGTGATCACGGCGGACGTCGCCGCCGGGCTGACGCCCGCCTTCGTGTGTTCGGCGGTCGGCACCACCGGAACAACCGCAATCGACGACACCCGACGGATCGGTGAGATCGCACGTCGTCACGACATGTGGCACCACGTGGACGCTGCGTATGCCGGTTCGGCGATGATCTGCGAGGAGTTCCGCCGGTATCAGCCCGGGCTGGACCTGGCCGATTCCTACACCTTCAATCCGCACAAGTGGATGTTCACGAACTTCGATTGCAGCGTCTTCTACGTGTCGGACCGCAAACCCCTCATCGAGACGCTCAGCATCCTTCCTCCATATCTCCAGAATGCAGCGACCGATTCGGGCGCGGTCGTCGACTACCGCGACTGGCATGTTCCTCTGGGACGTCGTTTCCGGGCATTGAAGCTGTGGTTTGTGCTCCGGCATTACGGCGCCGAAGGGATCAGAAGCATCATCCGAAAGCACGTGGCCTTGGCCCGGGACCTCGAGGGCAGGATCGTTTCCCATCCCTCACTGGAGTTGGTGGCGCCCACCCCGTTCGCGCTCGTGTCGTTCGCCCACACCGGCGGCGACGATCGGACCAACGAGCTGGCAGGCGCGATCAATCGGACCGGCCACTCGTACGTGACACCGAGCCGGATCGGGGATCGGGCCTTCATACGGGTGTCGATCGGTCAGACCCACACGGAGGCCGAACACGTCGAACGGTTGTGGGCGACAATCGCGGCCTACGCCTGACCCGTTCCCCCACCGCTTTCACGCACGAAAAGCAGCACATTGCTGCTTTTCGTGCGTGAAAACGCAGGAACGGGGGGTCAGGGGCGGTCCTCGTCGGGGTGGCTGAGCATCCGAAGCCCTCCGACCGCCATGAACACAACCCCTACGATCACGAGTAGCGCCAGCTCGCTTCCCAAGGGGATGACGAGCACCAGCCCGATCACCACCAATATCAGCCCGAGTGTGAACATGGCGTCCGGTTCTGTGAGGGTCGGACGGTGACGGACGGCGGCGATCAATGCGACCGCACCGGCCAGGACGATTCCACCCATCACCCACACCAGAATCGGATTCATCGCACCTTCCCAACTCGGGACGTCCTCAACCTATGGCAGGCTTCCCCACCCAACCAGGGGAGATCGCCCCGTTCCTGGATATGATTCGGTACCGAACGATCCGGAGATGACGTGACAGGGCGCAGATTCGACATCGACGGCGTAGCCGTATCCGGGGACCACTTCATCGGGGGGGAACGGGTCGGATCCGAAAGGACCTTCACCAACCGCTCGCCCCTGGACTGGGCGATGACCATCGGTGAGATCGCCCGCGGGGAGGAAGAGACCGCCGGCCTCGCTGTCGATGCCGCGCTCGATGCATTCGACGCGTGGGTCGGCCTCGGGGTCGAAGGCCGGGCAGCGATACTCCACCGCCTGGCCGACGTCATCGACGACAACATCGATGCGCTCGCCCGTGTCGAATGCCTCGACATGGCCATGCTGTTCGACTCGTTGAAAGCACGAGTGATCCACCGAGGCGCCGAGAACTTCCGCAACTACGCAGATCTCGCCACGGGATTCGAGGAGCGCCGCTGGTCGTCGAAGGGCACCGCCAATCAGGTGCATCGGATGCCGGCCGGCCCCGCCGTCATCATCACCCCGTGGAACGCTCCGTGGCTGTTGTCCACCTGGAAGCTCGCTCCAGCGCTCGCCGCGGGCAACCCGGTGATTCTGAAGCCGGCGGAATGGTCGCCATTGTCGGCATCCCTCCTCGCCGACCTCTCCCTGGAGGCAGGTCTACCGCCTGGCGTGCTCAACGTCGTGCAAGGCATCGGCGAAGAGGTTGGAGCGGCTCTCGTGTCCGACCCGCGGGTACGGCGGGTCTCGTTCACAGGATCTCCGGAGGCGGCTCGCCACATCGGGGTGGCGGCAGCGAGGAACATCGTCCCCTTCACGGCCGAGCTCGGTGGCAAGGGCCCTTTCGTGGTGTTCGAGGACGCCGACCTCGATGCGGCCGCCAAGAAGGCGGCATGGCAGTACGACGACTCGGGCCAGGTGTGTCTGGCAGGTACCCGGTTGATCGTTCAAGAATCGGTCGCCCCGGGCTTCCTCGAACGATTCCACGCATATGTCGACACGCACGTGCTGGGCGACAGCCGGGACCCGAACACCACGATCTCACCGATGATCCACCCGGAGCATCTCGCTCGTGTGGACGGATTCGTGACCCGCGCTCGGGAGGCAGGCGACACGATCGCCCGGGGCGGCCGGGTATGGACCGAAGACGGGTTGTGGTACGAACCAACGTTGATCATTCCCAGCTCGAACGACTCCGAGGTGGTGCAGCGGGAGGTGTTCGGACCCGTACTCACCTTCCAGACGTTCACCGATGAGAATGACGCCGTGGGTCTGGCGAACTCGACCGACTACGGCCTGTCGGCGATCGTGTACACCTCCTCGGCGGACCGCGCCGAGCGAGTGGGACGCCAGATTCGCGCCGGGATCGTGTGGACCAACTGCTTCCTGATCCGTGACCTGACGGCGCCGTTCGGTGGGTGCGGAATCTCGGGTATCGGTCGCGAAGGCGGCGATTACGCCCTCGATTTCCACTCCGACCTCAAGACATTCCAGGTCCTCGAAGGCACCGTCACCTGACCGCCTTGGTTCGCTCGGCCCGCCGTCAGTGGCTGGCGTCGCCGATGTCGGTTCCGTACGCCTCCCACAGCAGGTCCGAGCCCTTTTGGCGGTGCCGAACCAGCCTTCCGAGGATCTGGGTGATGCGCTCCCGCGTCTCGTCGGGATGGGTGGCGAACGAGCTCGCGAGCAGCTCCCCGATCGACCCGTCGATGAGGTCGTGATCGTGTCGCAACACGTCGATGGGGCCGGAAAGGCGAGGGGCCTCCCGGACGAGATCTGTGAGCAGGCCATCCGGCCCTTCCACCTCTTCGACGTGGGCGGCATGTGCAGTCCTCAGGTCGACCAGAGCGTGGCCGACCATCCCTGCCCAGTCGCTGCTCGCAGCGGGACGGGCGATGGCCCATTCCAGACGGTCCATGGCCTCGCGCATGGCGTCGCGGCGTCTCCGGACCGACTCGAGCGCATTGGGCTGCAGTTCCATGGAGAAACGATCCTCGACCGACATCGACGCCGCCAGAGGCGGAAGGCCCCGCTACCTTGAGGCGTCCATGAGCCGCCGCCTTGTCATCGACACCGACACCGCCTCCGACGACGCGGTGGCATTGGTGATGGCGCTCCGCAATCCGGCCGTGACCGTCGATGCGATCACCGTCGTCGCGGGGAATGTCCCCCTCGACCTGGCCGTCCAGAACGCCCTGTACACCCGGGACCTGTGTGGATCCGCCGTGCCCGTGTACGCCGGGAGGGACGCACCGTTGATGCGGGCACTCGAGACCGCCCAGTTCGTGCACGGGAACGACGGGATGGGCGACATCGGACTACCGCTGTCTGGTCGGACCCCCAACGAGGGCCATGCCGCCGACGTCCTCATCGAGACCGTCATGGGCTCACCTGGAGAAATCACCCTGGTCACCCTCGGACCACTATCGAACGTCGCGACCGCGCTGCTGCGGGAACCCCAGATCGCCAATGCGGTGGGCCACTGCTTCATCATGGGTGGGGCCGGCGCCGGTCCCGGGAATGTCTCGGCGCTCGCCGAGTTCAACTTCTGGGCCGACCCCGAGGCCGCCAGAGTGGTGGTCCGTTCCGGTATGCCCTTCACTCTCGTCGGCTGGGACATGTCGGTCCGGCACGCCACATTCGGCCCCGATGATGCCGCCCGCATCCGCTCGCTCGGCCCCCTGGGTGAGTTCTGCATCGACATCCAGGCCGTGGTCGACGACTACGCCCGAACCCAGTCGCACCTGATCGGGTTCGACCTTCCCGACCCGATCGCCATGGCCGTGGCTATCGATCCCGGCATCGCGACGGTCGAGGCTCACCACATCGATGTGATGATCGGCGACGGGGAAGGCCGCGGGAAAGACATCATCGACTGGCTCGACACTCGCCGTCGGGACAATGGTTCCGTCGCGACCCACGTCGTCCGCGAGGCGTTCGTCACGCTTCTCACCGAGGCCGTCGCCGGCTGACGGCGTCTGACCTGATCCCCACGCCGATCACCAGGTCCCCAGGATCTCCTCGAAGGTGGAGGAGATGTCGAGGAGTCGGCGCTCGGTCATGTACCGGGTGACCAGTTGCATTCCGACCGGCAGACCGTCGGGAGTGCGACCGGCCGGGAGAGAGATGGCCGGGCACGAGGTGACGGTGATCCGCGAACACGACCTCATCCACTCGATGTAGGTCATCATCGGGACACCCTCGACATCGAGCGGGTATTCGACCTCGACCGGGAATGGCGGCACCTGGCTCACCACCGTGACGAGGGCGTCGAAGCCGGAGAGGAATGCATCCATCTCCGCGAAGAGCCTCGACCTGTCAATCTCGGCCCGCCCCACGTCGGAACCGTTGAGGAGGATGCCTTCCTCGATGTTCCATTGCACGGTCTCCTTGAGGGACTCCTTCGATCTGTCATAGAGCGGTCCGAGCACGGCTTCCATCCGCCATGCCCGGAGCACCTCGAACACCCGGTCGGCGTCCGACAGCGGCGGATCGCATTCCGTCACCTCTACGCCGGCTGCCGCCAGCCGCTCCACCGCAGCCCGGGTCGCCGAAGCCACGACGGAATCAACAGGCAGACCGCCGAGGGTCGGCGAGAACGCGATCCTCAACGTCGCCGGGTCGGGTGGACGGAGCGGAGGCGCAAACGGCTCCGGAGCCTGGAGTATCGAGACCGGCACCCGAGCGTCCGGACCGGC
>Ga0224510_10002092_pt1 | contig 12342 bp, 13 predicted proteins | sample SF_May12_sed_USG_FD_170161 | JGI IMG/M metagenome (GOLD analysis project Ga0224510, IMG submission 170161) | Sediment microbial communities from San Francisco Bay, California, United States - SF_May12_sed_USGS_4_1 | ecosystem: Environmental > Aquatic > Marine > Sediment | place: USA: California... | reverse complement strand
GATTTCCGGCTTGGCCGACTCGATAATTTCTGGATACAGCGCATCGCGTTTTTTTTCTGATAACTTTTTCGAGTCGGCCAAGCCGGAAATCGGCTTTGACGGATCAAGAATCACGGCGGCGGCAACCACCGCACCGATCAGCGGTCCCCGCCCCACTTCGTCCACACCTGCAATCAATTCGACCGGCGGCAATACAAAATCAAAGCTTGTCTGCATGAATCAATTCCAATACCGCATCGGCGGCACGCACACTGGCGTTTTGTTTAAGACTCTGGTGGATGGCATAAAACGCCTGCACAACCGTTTTCGTTTTTTGTTCATCACTCAAATAAGACAACACCGCCGGCCCCATATTTTCCACGCTGGCCTGCTGTTGTAAAAACTCAGGCACCAACGCCTGGTTCGCGAGAATATTGGGCAGCGAAACATGTTTCACTTTGGCCATGCGTTTCATCAGCCAATGGGTTAACGCCGACTGGCGATAACACACCACCATGGGTCGTTTCATCAGCGCTGCTTCAAGCGTGGCAGTACCTGAGGCCAGCAAAATCACATCTGCCGCCTGCATTACCTCTCGGGAACGCCGGTCCACCAGCGTCAGAGGAAGCTCCAGTCCCATTTCCTGCTGAATCTGCTCGAACAACTCGCGAGTACGCGACGTTGCCAGCGGCACCACAAAATGCAAATCACTGCGCTGAGTCAAACACCACTGCGCGGTTTGCAACATCACTGCGGTCAGTTTTTTCACCTCACTGCCGCGACTGCCGGGCAACAAGGCAACGATCTTTTTATCCTGCGGCAATCCCAGTGACTGACGCGCCAATTGGGGATCTGAATCCAGCGGAATGTCATCCGCCAGACGATGGCCGACGAAACGAGCCGGCAAACCATAACGCGCGTAAAAATCCACTTCAAACGGAAACAGCGTCAGCATTAAATCAATGCTGCGAACTATTTTGTGCACCCGGTTTTCCCGCCAGGCCCACACCGAAGGACTGACATAGTGCACCGCCTTTATGCCGGCCTGCTTGAGTTTTCGTTCCAGGGTCAAATTAAAATCGGGCGCGTCAATCCCGATGAAAACATCCGGTGGATTGTCGATAAAGTACTGAATCAATTGTTTGCGTATGCCCAATAATTCGCGCAACCGCCCCAGCACTTCGGTCAGTCCCATCACCGACAAACGCTCCATGGGAAAACGGGAATGAAATCCTTCGGCCAGCATCAGCTCACCACCAATTCCTTCGAACTGGGCATCAGGATAACGGTTTTTGATTTCGCGGATCAGACCCGAGGCAAGGATGTCGCCGGAGACTTCTCCGGCGACCATAGCAATGCGAAGAGGGCGCTCGCTCATCGACGCTTAGCGAACGATGCCGCGAGTCACGTTTTGCAGAAAATCAACCATGACCGCCAATTCGGCACACTGTTTGGCCTCTGGCTCGAGCATCTCAATCGCTGTTTTCAGCGTGTGACCCTGACGGAAAACCACACGATAGGCGTCCTTAAGGGCTTTCATCGCCTCGGGAGAAAATCCGCGACGACGCAAACCTTCGGTATTCAGGCCGTGGGCTTCCGCCATGTGACCTGACACCATCACGTACGGTGGTACGTCTTTGGAAATAACGCTGTTCATTCCGGCAAAACAGTGCGCACCAATGGCGCAGAACTGGTGCACCAGGGTGAATCCACCCAAAATCGCGAAATCGCCAACGCGCACATGACCTGCCAGCGACGCATTGTTCGCCAAGGTCACATTGTTGCCAACAATACAGTCATGGGCGATGTGCACATAAGCCATGATCCAGTTGTCATTACCAATTTTGGTAATGCTGTTATCCTGCACCGTACCACGGTTAATGGTACAAAATTCACGAATGGTGTTGCGATCACCAATCACCAGTCTGGTAGGTTCACCGGCGTATTTTTTGTCCTGTGGCTCATCGCCAATGGAGGCAAACTGAAAAATTCGATTGTCGCGGCCAAGCGTGGTTGGCCCATTAATCACTACGTGCGGACCAATCTGGCAGCCATCGCCAATTTCCACATCCTTGCCAATAACCGCATAGGGACCAATGCTGACATTGTTACCAATCCGCGCACTCGGGTCGATGATGGCTCTTTCATCAATCACGCTTAGGCATCCCTCTCTGCACACATCAAATCGGCGCTGGCCACCACTTTGCCATCGACACTGGCTTTGCCCGAGAATTTCCAAATACCGCGTTTGTCGGTGATGTACTCAACTTCCAACACCAACTGGTCACCTGGAATCACTGGCTGTTTAAAACGGGCGTTGTCCACTGCCACCAGATAAAACAGTTTGCCATCACGACGACCACCGGTCGCTTCGAACGACAACAAACCCGTTGCCTGAGCCAGCGCTTCGATAATCAACACACCCGGCATCACCGGTTTTTCGGGAAAATGGCCAACAAAAAATGGCTCGTTAATGGTAACGTTTTTGATCGCCTTGAGCGACTTGCCAGAATCAAACTCAACCACCTTGTCCACCAGCAAAAACGGGTAACGATGGGGCAGCAGCTTGAAAATCTCGTTAACATCAAAACGGTTGGGAGTACTACCCATTATTTCTCATCCAATTTCGCTTCCAGTTCCTTCACGCGTTTTTCCAATTTTTCCAAATTACGAAAACGCACCACATTCTTGCGCCACTCACGGTTTTCTTCTGCCGGCAAACCGGACGAGTACAATCCAGGCTCCTTGATCGAGCGGGTCACCATCGCCATTCCGGTAAAGTGTGTATTATCAGCAATTTCGATGTGTCCCGCCACTCCAGAAACACCACCAATGGTGACCCCCTTGCCGAGGGTAGCACTGCCGGCGATGCCAACGCAGGCGGCGATGGCGGAGTTTTCACCAATGTAAACGTTGTGAGCGATGTGCACCAGGTTATCGATCTTCACGCCACGGCAAATGACTGTATCTTTCATTGCCCCACGGTCTATCGCGGTATTGGCACCGATTTCTACATCATCCTCCAGCACCACGCGACCCAACTGGGGAATTTTGATCCAGCGCCCATTTTCATTCGCATTGCCAAAACCATCACTGCCAATCACCGCACCGCTGTGAATAATGCAGCGCTGGCCGATGACCGTTTGGTGGTACACACTGACATTGGGGTACAAACGACTGTTGGCACCGATCACGCTGCCCTTGCCGACAAAGCAATTGGCGCCGATCAACACGTTTTCGCCCAACTGGACATCGTCTTCCACAACCGCATTGGGTCCCACGTACGCGCCAGCACCCAGCACTGCACGCTCACTGACCACCGCCGTCGGATGCGCGCCCTGTTCAGGCGCAGGCTCGGCGGTAATCAGTTGCGCCAGCTTGGCATACGCCGCCAACGGTGATTTGACCACCAACGCGTTGGTTGGACAGTCAGCCAACAAATCATCGGTTAGAACCACGACGCCGGCGGAAGTTTCGCCCAGGTATTTTTTAAATTTCTGATTGGAGACAAACGCCAACTCACCCGCCGTCGCCTCAACAATGTCGGCCACGCCGTGAATCAAACAAGCAGGATCACCGTGCACACGGGCACCTACATGATCAGCCAATTGTTGTAGAGTAAAAGCCAACGCTCAGTCCTCAGTATCCACTATTTCTTTTTGCCGGAAAGGTAACGCAACACTTCGTCAGTCACATCATAGCTGTCTTTGACGTAAACCACGCCCTCGGCCAGCAACAAATCAAATTTTTTCTCTTCTGCGTACGCGCGAATACTGTCCACCAGTTGGCGCTGTAAATTTTCCACCAATTCGCGACGCTTCATCGCCAGGTCTTCACGGAACCCATCCTGGTCGTGTTTGAAGTCGCGCTGTTTGGTCAGCACTTCCCGCTCGAGCTTGGAACGTTCAGCCTCGCTCATGATCGAGCCGTCACGATTCAGACGCTCTTCCAGCTTGCGCAAACTGGCCTGGGTCGCCAGCAGTTCACGCTCACGAGGTTCAAATTCACGCTGCAGTGCATCGCGCGCGGCAATGGCAGGAGGAGACTCCTCCAGAATTTTGGGCACATTGACCACGCCAATTTTCAAATCCGCGGCCTGCGCCCAAGTCGAACCCAAGACCAGGACCACCAGCAGACCAAATACCGATTTTTTCACGTTGACACTCCTGTCTGTTTAGAACGGTGCACCGATAGAGAACTGGAAGCGCTGCGTCTGATCACCCTCTTCGGTCTTCAACGGCCAGGCCCAGCTGAAACGCAATCCACCCACCGGGGTAATCCATAACAGTGACGCACCATAAGACGCTCTCAACTGCTCAATATGCGCAACCAGGCTGCGCGCATCACTGCCGTCGCCCCACACATTACCCGCATCAATAAAGGCGCTCAACCGGACGGTACGATTATCCTCGGACATGGGTGGTGGGAACAATAGCTCCATGGTACCGGTTGCCTTGCGGTTACCACCCACCGTACGGTCATTGATGTCATCCTTGGGACCCAGGCTGAAATCACGGAAACCACGTACGCTCTGTCCACCACCGGCGTAGTAATTCTCATAGAAGGGTAGCCGATCCGTATTTCCCAAGCCATCACCATATGCCACGGTACCATCCAGGTGGAAAACCACCGGACTCCACAATTGCCAGAACAACTGCTGACGGTAGTTGACCTTGTAGAAACTGATATCCGCCGCCGGCAGCGCGATATCGGTCGAAATGTTGATATCGGTGCCCTTCTCCGGGAAAACAATGCGATTTCGCGTATCGTACGACCAGGATGCTGTCAGGGTAAAGGTATTGAAGGTAGTACCAAAATCATCGGTAAAACGACGATAGGCACTGGCCGCCGTACTGGCAATATCGATATCGGTATGATCATAACCCAGCCCCACTCGCGCCGTCCGGTACTCGCTCATCGGGAAACCGAAACTCATGCTGGCGCCGTACACGTCCGCCTGATAGCCCGAGATCCGGTTGGTGGCCGAGGCATTGGTCTCGTTCAGATACAAACTGATGGTGCGGCTCACCCCGTCCAGGGTGTAGTACGGGTCTGTCAAACGGAAGCTGTATTTGCGATTGATGTCGCTGTTATTGACCTCGGCACTGACCGATTTACCCGTTCCCAGGAAGTTGTTCTGGTTCACGCTGGCGGACAAAATCATGCCCGAGCCCTGCCCATAACCCATCGACGCAGTAATACTGCCTGAGGGCCGCTCGGTCACGGAAAACACCACGTCCACCAGATCGGGACGACCGGGAACAGAAAGGCGATCCACATTCACCTGATCAATAAAGCCGGTACGCTGAATGCGTACCTTGGAGCGATTAATCTTGGAGGTGGAATACCAGCCACCTTCCAACTGACGCAATTCGCGACGCAAAACCTCGTCCTGGGTTTTGCTGTTACCGATAAAATTCACCCGCCGGATATAAACACGCTTGCCCGGATCGACGAAGAAGGTCAGCTTGACGGTTTTGTCGTCTTCATTAATTTCCGGTATCGCATTTACGTTGGCAAAGGCATAGCCCTCTTCGCCCAAACGCTCGCTAATGCGCGTACTGCTTTCGGTAATCAGTTTGCGGGAAAAAACGTCGCCGTCCTTAATTTCGATCATGCCGCGCAATTCTGCTTCGTCCACAATCAAATTACCGGACAAACTGACGCCAGCGACACTGTACTTGCTGCCCTCGTCAAGATTAACGGTGACATACACATTGCGCTTGTCTGGCGAAATACTCACCTGAGTGGATGAAATATCAAAATTGATGTAGCCACGATCCAGATAGTAGGAACGCAGATTTTCCAGGTCGGCAGCTAATTTCTGCCGGGTGTACTCCGCATCCGACACCAACGAGTCACCGATCTGATAAGGATCGGTTTCAAAACGGCGCATCAGGGTCGCCTTGTCAAACGCATGAAAACCGATGATGTTAATGTCGCGCACCAGCGCCACATCACCTTCGTTAATTTCGATCTCAATCGAAACCCGGTTACGTGACTGTTCTTCAACCTTGGATTTGATGCTGACGCCGTACTTGCCCAAGGCAAAGTACTGGCGCTGTAACTCCTGTTCAACCTGCTCGAGCAATGAGCGGTTAAAAATCCGCCCTTCCGCCAAGCCAATTTTCTTTAAACCATCTTTGAGCTGATCGGTTTCAATTTTTTCATTGCCCGACAGTTTGATTTTGGCAATGGAAGGCCGCTCGACAAACCTGACCACCAGCACGTCACCATCGCGATGCAAACTGACGTCGTCGAAAAAACCGGTTTTGAACAAGGCGCGCAGCGCCTCATCAGCCTTTTGTTGATTCAGCGTACTGCCTTTTTTGACTGGCAAATAATTGAGCACGGTCGCCTCGGAGATCCGGCTCAGATTTTCCAAGCGAATCTCTTTTACTTCGAACGACGTCAGTGCAGCAGAAGACAACGTCGACCACAACAAAAGCGCCAACAGCAACCCGATATTTTTCTTCATTTTTTTAAAATCAATGACGCTCTAGCTAAACAGCCGGTTAATGTCGTTGTAAAGGGCAAGAAACATCAAGCCACCCAACATGATAATGCCGATTTTTTGTCCCATCAGTTGAGCCTGCTCGGAAACCGGACTTCCCTTTATAATTTCAATCACATAGTACATGAGATGGCCGCCATCTAAAACCGGCACCGGCAACAAATTCAAGACTCCAAGACTCACGCTCACAATCGCCAGAAAGGAAATAAAGGCAACCAGACCAATTTGCGCCGTCTGGCCTGCGTAAGTGGCAATGGTTAATGGCCCGCTGATATTTTCAATCGATGCTTGCCCACCAACATTTTCCACAACATGACCAGCGTCATCACCGACATGTCCCAGGTTTTTTCTATCGCGACAGGAATGGCTGCCAACACGCCATAGCGCTGAACGGCGCGGAATTCACTGATCAATTCTTCAGGAACATCGGGCATGGCTCCCACGCGACCAATCGGCCCAGTAGGTGACTCCACCGTTGCCGGTGTCACGGTCAAATCCAGCGTCTGGTTCTGGCGCAATATTTTCACTGCCAGTGCCTGGCCAGGATGCTCGCGGACATAGCTCGCCCAGGCCTCCCAGTCTTCAATCACCAGACCGTCGACCTCAATAATCTGGTCACCGGACTGCAAACCCGCCGCATGCGCGGCACCACTGGTCTGCACTTCCGCCAGCACCGCCGGCAAAAGCGGCCGCAGCGGAGAAAAACCCAGTGCCTGCATGAAATCTTCATCCAGCGCATCTGCTGTCAAACTGCTCAAATCCAGCTGCAATTCGCGCTCGCTCATGTCCTCGCGCTGAACCGTCACGTTAAGTACGGATTGATCCAACACTCCTTCCATCAGCGTCAAGCGGACGTTTTCCAGGGTCGGCATTGGTTCGTCGTCAATCGACAGCACCAGATCACCGTGCGCTATCCCCGCCTGGGCAAACAGCGATCCCGGCTGCACCTCACCGATCAACGGCTTAACCCCCGGCACGCCCATCATGAACAGCGCCCAGTAGGCCAGAATGGCAAAGGCAAAATTGAACAAAGGCCCGGCAGCAACCACGGCAATGCGAGTGGACACCGGTTGACGATTAAACGCGCGATGCTGCTCTTCGGGCAGGACTGGGCAGTCCGGATCACGCTCGTCCAGCATTTTGACGTAACCACCCAAGGGAATGGCGGCAATCACGTACTCGGTTTTGTCCTCGCCGCGAACTCGACGCCACAGCGGAAAACCAAAACCGATGGAAAAACGCAGCACCTTGACACCGAGTTTTTTCGCCACCCAATAGTGGCCAAACTCATGTATCGCAATAAGCAAGCCCAAGGCGACAATGAAAAACACCAAGGAATATAAAAAATTATCCATGCAATTACCCCTGTCAGAGGCGAGCGATGTGCTCCAGGGCTATCATCCGAGCCCTCTGATCAGCACCAAGAATACGTTCAAGATTGTCAGCGTCCGTCACCGGAACGTCCGCCAACGTCTGCTCAATAACCTTTGGAATATCCGTAAACCGGATAGTTTCATTGAGGAAGGCATCCACCGCGATTTCGTTCGCCGCGTTTAATACCGTGGACGCGGTTCCACCTGCGCGCAACGACTCATAGGCCAATCGCAAACATGGAAAACGCGCAAAGTCTGCCGGACGAAAATCCAGCCGCGCCACTTTGAAAATATCCAGATCCGCCACGCCAGAACTCATCCGCTCCGGCCAGGCCATGGCATGGGCAATGGGCGTACGCATATCCGGATTGCCCAACTGGGCCAGCACCGAACCATCAGTGTACTGCACCATGGAATGAATCACGCTTTGCGGGTGAACAACGACTTCGATCTGATCCGCATGGGCATTAAACAACCAATGCGCTTCGATGACCTCCAGCCCCTTGTTCATCATGGTCGCCGAATCCACCGAAATTTTACGCCCCATGCTCCAGTTGGGGTGCGCCACCGCTTCGGCAGGTGTCACCGCATCCAGAGTACTGATGTCTCTGTCACGAAATGGACCACCTGAAGCGGTTAACAAAATCTTGTTGATGCCCATGCCAGCCAGATTGCCGGTCATGCGTGGCGGCATGCATTGAAAAATAGCATTATGTTCGCTGTCGATGGGCAACAGCTCCGCGCCATTTTTCTCGATCTCGTCCATGAACAACCGACCGGACATGACCAGAGCCTCTTTGTTGGCCAACAGCACCCGCTTGCCACTGCTGGCTGCCGCCAGTGTCGGTGCCAAGCCGGCCGCCCCCACAATGGCAGCCATGACGTAGTTCACTTCCGGCAGACTGGAAACATGCTTTAAACCACTCTCGCCGCTGAGCACTTCGATATCACTCAAACCCAGAGTCCGTAAACGATTGCGCAGCTGTTGCGCATGGTCGGCACTGGTCATCACTGCGTAGGCCGGGTTAAAGGCTTGGCACTGCTCCGCCAGTTTTTCAACCTGGGTATTCGCCGTCAACGCCACCACCCGGTACTTGTCCGTATGGCGCGCAATTACATCAAGGGTACTGACACCAATCGAGCCAGTAGACCCCAGCACGGTAACTCCGATCAAGCAACGACCTCCAGCGCCCAAATACCCAACGCAAACACCGGCGCGGCCGCCGTCATGCTATCAATTCTGTCTAACACACCACCGTGACCGGGCAACAAGGTACCGCTGTCTTTCACGCCTGCACGGCGCTTATACAGGCTTTCCATCAAATCACCTTCCACAGACAACAGCACGGTGATCAAACTCAGCAGCACAAACAGGCCCAGAGCCTTGCCACTGTCATAGCCAAGCAGCCAGCCACCGATCAGCGCAAACACCAAACTTGCCAGCACACCGCCCAGCACACCTTCGATGCTTTTACCTGGGCTAACAAACGGTGCCAGCTTGCGTTTTCCAAATTTTCGGCCAGCAAAATAGGCCCCGGAATCGGCACCCCAAATGAGCACCATCAACATGATCAACAAATACGGCCCATGCTCGCCGAGACTGTGCAAATACCCCAATGCAACCCAGGTCGGCACCAATATCACCACCCCATGCAGAGCATTGACCAGCCAGTTTCGCGTCTCTACCCCTGGCTCACCGCGGTAACGCACAATGCGTCCGATGCCCCATAGCCACCAGACCAGAGAAACCGCAAACAATACTAGCGATGCCGAACCGTACTGCAAAAAGAAATAGCCGTTGAGCACCAACGAGGCGATCACGACCACAAAGACGATGCGATGAGATTGGGCTTTCCAGCCAACCAGACGGGTCCATTCCCAGGCTCCCTGCAACACAAACAGCGCGAGTACGGCAAGGAGGTACGAAGTGGGCAATCCCAAAATGCCCCATATCACCAGCGGAATTAAAATGGCCGCGGTTATCAGTCGTTGTTTAAGCACCCGCCACCTTCTCTACCTGATCGCCGGTGCGACCAAAACGACGCTGACGCCCCGCAAAAGCAAGCAGCGCTTGCGCAAACGCGTTCTTGTCAAAATCCGGCCACAGCGTTTCGGTAAAATACAACTCGGTATACGCCAATTGCCACAGCAGGAAATTACTGATTCGTTCCTCACCACCGGTGCGGATAAACAAATCAGGCTCGGGCAAATCCGCCAAGCAAAGATATTCGCTCAACGAATCCTCATTGACCGCATCAAGCGACTTTCTGCCCGCGACCACATCTGCGCACAGTCGTTTTGTCGCCTGGGTAATATCCCAGCGGCCGCCGTAATTGGCGCAAATCACCAGAGTCAGACCGTCATTACCCGCCGTCATTTCTTCGGCTTCAGTAATGCGTGCGCGCAGCTTATCGGAAAACGCGTCCAAACCACCAACCACGCGCAGACGCACATTGTTGCGACTCAGTTTTTTGACTTCGTGCTTCAACGCCGTTAAAAACAACTCCATCAGCACACCGACTTCTTTCTCCGGGCGCTGCCAGTTTTCGCTACTAAACGCAAACAGGGTCAATACTTCGACCCCGTGCTCACCACAAGCAGAAACCACTTTGCGGACAGACTCAACGCCGAACTTGTGTCCAGCGAAGCGAGGCAAGCCCCGCTTTTTCGCCCAACGTCCGTTGCCATCCATAATAATGGCAACATGTCTTGGAACTTGGCCCCGCTTCACCAGCTCGACCAGGTCTGTTTCTCGATAGCTACTCATACTGTTCCAATAAAAATGAACGAGAACACATCGGTCGGAAATTAGATTTCCAGCAGCTCTGCCTCTTTAACCTTCAACAGGTCATCCACTTCGTGAATATACTTGTCCGTAATTTTTTGAATCTGATCCTGGCCGCGACGCTCTTCATCTTCGGTGATGGTTTTTTCTTTGAGCTGCGCCTTAACGTCAGTCAGCACGTCACGGCGAATATTGCGGATGGCCACTTTGGCACCCTCGCCTTCGCTCTTGACCACCTTGATCAAATCGCGACGACGCTCCTCGGTCAGCGCGGGCAAAGGCACGCGCATGATGTCGCCATTAACCACGGGATTCAGCCCCAGACCAGAAGACATTATGGCCTTCTCGATAGCCTTCACCATGCTCTTTTCCCACGGTGCAACCGTGAGTGTGCGTGCATCGGACACGTTCACGTTGGCCACCTGGCTCAACGGAACCTGGCTACCGTAGTATTCAACGGTGATATTGTCCAACAGCGAGGCGTTGGCACGGCCAGTCCGGATTTTAGTCAAATCGTGTTTGAATGACTCAATCGTCTTCTTCATCCGCTTTTCAGCGTCTGTTTTGATACGCTCTAACATTACTCCCCCGCGTCTACCAGTGTTCCTTCGTCTTCGCCCATGACGACACGCATCATGGCACCCGGTTTACTCATATTGAACACGCGGATCGGCATTCCCTGATCGCGGCACAGCGCAAACGCTGCCGTGTCCATCACGTTCAGTCGATCACCAATCACACGATCATAGCTCAAGCGCTTGTACAGCTTGGCATCAGGATTTTTCATCGGATCATCCGAATAGACGCCATCTACCTTGGTCGCCTTCATCACCAGATCGGCATCAATTTCAATGCCACGCAAGCTGGCTGCCGAATCGGTGGTAAAAAATGGATTACCCGTTCCTGCCGCAAAAATAACCACGCGACCTTTTTCAAGGTGGCGAATGGCGCGACGACGAATGTAATCTTCGCAAATCTGATTGATTTTTAGTGCTGACATAACACGGCAATACATACCGCGTTTTTCCAGGGCATCTTGCATGGACAGTGCGTTAATCACCGTAGCCAGCATTCCCATGTGGTCACCGGTAACGCGATCCATACCCGCAGCGGCCAAACCGGCACCACGGAAAATGTTACCGCCGCCAATGACCAAACCCACCTGCACTCCTGCGTCCACCAGCTCACGGATTTCATTGGCGATGCGACTGGAAACAACGGGATCAATGCCATATTCGCCATCGCCCATGAGTGCTTCGCCACTGAGCTTCAGCAAAATGCGTTTGTATTTAGGTTGAGTCACTGACGACGATCTCCTGTTCAGCAATTAGTTGCCACGTACCTGAGCCATAACTTCTTCAGCGAAGTTATCCACGGCCTTCTCGATACCCTCACCAACGACGTAGCGCTGGAAGGAAATCACTTTAGCCTTGGCTGCTTTCAGCAACTGACCGACGGTTTGCTCTGGGTCCTTAACGAAAGGCTGGCCTTCCAGGGTATTTTCCTTGAGGAACTTGGTAATACGACCGTCCACCATCTTAGCAATGATGTCTGCAGGCTTGCCACTGTCTGCCGCTTGAGCCATGAAAATTTCACGCTCTTTCTCGATCAGATCGGCAGGCATCTGGTCAGCTGACACGCAGTTTGGCTTGCTGGCTGCGATGTGCATCGCGATGTCCTTGGCCAGTGCT
>Ga0224510_10002091_pt1 | contig 12345 bp, 10 predicted proteins | sample SF_May12_sed_USG_FD_170161 | JGI IMG/M metagenome (GOLD analysis project Ga0224510, IMG submission 170161) | Sediment microbial communities from San Francisco Bay, California, United States - SF_May12_sed_USGS_4_1 | ecosystem: Environmental > Aquatic > Marine > Sediment | place: USA: California... | reverse complement strand
AGATACACGGGTTGGAGATGTCACAGCTTTCAGGTAACTTAACGATACATGGGCTAGAGGGGCTACAATTCATGGCTCCACCGGCCGGAAGAACCCCCCAACCCACCACCAGCGACAGCGTCAAAATCGCTGCTAATGAGATCGCCAAGGCGAAGATCGCACGGTTTCGTTCCTGAGTAGTGATCACCATCGAAATCAACAAAGGGATCAGCAAAAGATCGGCATACTTCTTCACGGCCAGCATTCGCTCTTCCATAGAGCCCATTCCCCACAAGGATCCCACCAGCATCCATCCGAACAACAACAAGGCGGCTAATGCCACAGGATTCGCGGTGATTCGTCGAACTCGTTGGCGCCACTCACCACCGACCGTCCAGCATACGATCAACAACGTGAGGAGAATGCCGTCTGCTAGGGCCCATATCGGAATGGTGAACCCTAGCGCCGTCGTTGTCCAACCTACCGCCCGTCTGGCCTCCGCCCGAAGGCGATCTACCCAGCCGGGAGGCGGATCTACGGTCAGTTTGGTATCCAAAACCTGCTCTGTCGTGGCCATGACTGATTCGTGAGGTAGGACGCGATGCTCGGCAAGATCAAGCTTAAACTTTGACGGTCTCTCTTTCAGGTTTCGGCACTGACACAGGTCGTACAGGTTTTTCTTTGCGTGCGTCATGAGGATCCCGAGCTGAATGCGAGCGTTCCGCCTGCCGCTCCAAACGAGTCACGCGCCTCCCCAAAACAAGAAACATCATCACCCAGCCTCCAAGAATAAGAAGTCGCCATGCTTCTGAGGAATGATGATAGAGAACGGCCAGGCCTCCACATGCGATCATGACTCCATACTCGGCGAGCACCGTCCGACGATGGCTCCATCCAATCAGAACCAATCGTTGATAATAGTGCTCTCTGTGAGCTTCCCAGATTTTTTTGCGATGGAATGCCCGTCGGAGTAAGGTCACAGTCGCATCAACGATGAATGGAGAAAAGATCATGATCGGCACCCACAAATCGAATATTCTGTCTCGAACTCCAAGGATCATCAACGTCCCCGCCAAGAATCCAACCGTGATGCTCCCCGCGTCGCCCATGAAGATGCGCGCGGGGGGGAAGTTATGGGTGAGGAATCCGAACGCACCCATTGATACGAAGGAGGCGATGATGAACATGACTGGGAAATGCGCTTGCCAACCGAAATAGGCGAGAAATCCAAACCCAAAAAATGTCATTCCGCCCGCAAAGCCGTCCATACCGTCCATAAAGTTATAGAGGTTCGCCATCCAGAGCAGGACGAGGACGCTCACCGGAATTGCGGCTATCCCCAGCAGGATGGCCGATCCTCCCGGTATCGGAATTGAAGACAATGTCAACCCAACGCCGACAACGATAATCAACGCGGAAACGGCCTGCACACCTAATCGAAGGCTGGCAGGTAGACCAATGCAGTCATCGATGAAAGACACGACAAAGATGAGGAGCATCGAAAGTATGATCCAGACGCTTCCGGAAGCCATCACTCCCTTTGGGAGCACGGCCTTTGAAGGTTCTGTCATGGCAAGCATACCTGCCGCCACGATGAGACTGATCACCACACTAGCCACAATGGCTAGCCCTCCTGTCTGTGGCGTCGGTGTGGAATGCAACGTTCGATCATTCGGATGGGCAAATACCGAAAGAAACGACTTCGGCGAACACAAGCTTCTGGTGATCAACCAAGCCATTACAAAGGCCAATAGGGCCGCAAATATGACTATCACGATGTGCATTCTTCGTGCGTTATCTGATTAAGAGACTCTCTGGATACGAACTTGTTCTGGATAAGATGCTTGTCGAATTACGGTAGAAGGCGATCAGCTCCGGAACCGTCTCCGCAAAAGAGTGTGTGGCCTGATACCCCAATTCACGTGTAATAGCCGCGGCACTAAACCAGGCGCCGCCAATGAGCTTCGTTAGAATCTCGGACGATAAGGGAATATGCCATCCATTGACTAGTTGGAGCAAATCACCAGCGCGGGCACCGCCTTTGAGTACCCAGAGCGGAACTCGCCACCTCGCGGGTGATCTGCCTAATCCCGCTCGCAACCAGTCATACAGCTCGGCCACATTATAGGGTTGGGCATCGGTGACAATGTAGGCCGCTTGTTTAAACTGCGGGGCCTGAAGACACAAAACCACGGCCTGAACAAAATTCTGGACATGCAACAGGCTTCGGACGGTGGGAAGGCGTGGCAAGACTGGAAACCGCCTCTGGTCGATCGCCTCGATCATTTGATAGAGATTACCCTTTTTCGTCGGACCATACACCATGGGTAATCGGAGCGAAACTGCGGTGAGACCGTGTCGAGTTGCGTAGTCAGAAATAAGCTGTTCGGCCAGCCATTTTGACCGACCGTAGCCTGTCTTCGGATCGGGAGGCCAACTTTCATCGATACACCCACTTGTTTCTTCACCGAAGACTTTGACTGAACTCGCAAACACCACCCGCCTTACACCGGACGCGACGGCCGCATCCAAGACATTCCTCGTGCCTTCGACATTGATGGCTTGATAATCCTGCTCCACCCCACAATCATCGATCGCATGAGCCTTCGCCGCAAGATGCACGATGGCCCCACAGCCACCTATTATCTCTCGAATCCTTTTGACATCTCGGATGTCCGTAACGACAGTTTCGACTTCCGGCGAAAATGCCGCCGTTGGTTGTGAATCATGAAGAACAGCTCGAACGCTGTGTCCTGACCTGCAGAGTTCATTGACCAGGGATGAACCCAAGAATCCAGCCGCTCCTGTAACCAGCGTGCGCATGTTTTCGAAATCAAGATTTATAGGTTTGACCTGGGCACGAACGTCTTCGCTGACAGAGACTCACAGGCTGTTCCATAGAGCAACTCGCGATACAAAGCCAGCGTTTGTCCGATCACGGCTTCCGCCGAGAACTCTTTGACTGCGATGTCCCTTCCGCAGCGACCGAACTCATCCCTAAGCGTCTCATTATTCAGCAGCGTCATGATCGCGTCGGCTAAAGCCTTGGCATCTTTTGGAGGGACCAAAATCCCGTTCACCCCATGGAGTACAATATCACGGCAGCCCGGAACATTCGTGGCTACGATGGCCTTGCCACACGCAGCCGCCTCCACCAGACTAACCGGAAGCCCTTCCCGATAGGAGGGTAAGACGATCATGGCGGCACTACCCATGACAATCGGCATATCATCTCTGTGTCCCCACCACTCGATCACCCCGTCCTCTTGCCATTGATGCAGTTGTTTCGGCTCAATGCTCGCTGGATTCTCTTCATCGCACCGACCGGCAAGTACAAAGCGGACATCGGGCTCAGCCTGCTTCACGAACCGCGCAGCTTCGACGAACTCGCCCACACCTTTATCCCACAGCATCCGACAGGCCAAGAGTACAATTGGCCTTCGATCCATACCGCTCATGGGTTGAAATTTTTCGATATCTACCCCTGTCCCCCGAATGACCCGCGTTTGACTTTCCTTCACAATGCGATCTCGAATCAACTGCGCTCGGTCTTCCTCATTTTGAAACACGGTCATCACCTCTGCGTGCGTACCAACCGCCCTCAACCCCGCTCTCAGAAAGAAACGAAGCAGTCTTGTTTTAACAGTCTCGCTTGTATAGGTGTATCCCAACCCTGCAAACACATTGACCACGAATGGAATGCCCGCAAGACGCGCAGCCACCGATCCATAAAGAATCGGTTTGAGTGCAACGTGATAGACGATGTCTGGCTTTTCCGACCGGTATAGACGTGTCAATTCTAAAACGGCTAGGAACTCGCGAATTGGGTTCATGCTCCGACGGAGAAGCCCAATGGGAAATAATTTAATGCCTTGCTGAGCAATCTCAGCCCCATGCTGCTGAACCCGCGTCGCAAGCGAAACCTCGAATCCCGCATCTCGAACTGCTCGTGCAAGCCCAATCCAATGCAGCCAGAAATACCAGTCCTCGGTGACTACAAACAAAATCTTTGGACGACCTTTCGGCCCCGAAGCCACGACTGAAGGTTTAGCGCATTCCATTGAAAGATATGACAACCCAACAATTGACCGATCCCATGGGTTTATGATCCCGCAGCGAGAAATTCAGAGTTGACCGCCCCATGATACATACAAAATACAGACCGAGCCAATTCCCGCTCCACACTCTTGAATTATCCGGGCCACGGTAGCGGATCGCACCAACCATTTTAGAAACGACACACCCCAGCTCGGGGCCTCTATGCTTCAAAACGCCGGCAATACCACACATCAATACACCGAAACGATTGAACGATCAGGCATGCGTAAGGGTTGGATGCTCGCGGACTAAATCAGACCACACCGATTGCCACCGTTCTTGCTCTGCTTGACCAGCAGAAACCCATGACCTACGGGAACCGCTGCCAACGGTACGACCTAGGTGGAGGACGACGTCTCGCAAGGAAGCGACACCATGCACTCCAACCCCCATCAGTGCCCACCTCGTTGAGGAAAGGTCATTCATTCTGGCGAGTAGCCGACGACAATAATTGAGCCGGCCGCGTCCTAATGTTCCGGCGTCAATCTTGCTCACCCGATAGCCCAAGAGCACTTCCTCTAATGCCGCAAAGCGACTGTGTGCAAAGCTTCGAAGAAGCAGCACCTGATCTTCACACCGGATATCCTGGTCAGAATAAGGATGAGACGCAAACCAGTCTCGTTTGCCCATCCAGGTCGGATGGGCAAGTGGAAATCCCCACCATGGCCTCCGGCAAATGGCCTCATGCGAGCATGCCGTTGGATAGCAGCCGACTATCTCCCCCTCTCCCTTGAAGATCACAGCGCCGGTTCCCAACAGATCAATGTCGCGATGGTCTTCCAGGAACTGAACCTGCCGTTCGAGACGCTGAGGATATGCCACGTCGTCGGCATCCATTCTGGCGACATACCGTCCCCTCGCAAGGCGCACACATTGATTCAGTCGTGCAGCTAGGCCAATATTTCCGGATGAGTCTTGTATAAACCTGATACGGGAATCTTGCGTTTGCGACAGAATCTCTCGTGTCCCATCAGTCGAACCATCATCGACTACGATCAGTTCCCAGTTCTTGTATGTTTGGGTTAGTATCGACCGCAGCGCAAGCTCGACCGTGGCGGACGCATTGAGCACCGACATTGCCACCGTGACGAGGGACTGCTCCACACTCCCTACTGCGCCTCTCCAGTTTCTTTTTATGTTTTCGTCCAGTGCTTTGGCTGGTTGAACATCTGCCTACCGAGGTCAAGCGCACTGCGACCCACCCGTTCGCCCAACAGACGCCACAGGAGAAGCCTTAGATAGACTTTGATGACAGACCGCAGCCACGGCAGGGAGGGGAGTTTCTGTCCATGCATTCGGTGGGCTCGCCTGGCCTCGGACAACACGCGCAAAGCGGCATCTGGATTGCTGCTGATCCCTCCTTGTCGGACACCAGCCATAATGAGATTAGGAATGAACAGCGCATCGGCCTGTTTCAGTTCGCGCAGGAGCATCTCATAATCCCCCGCTATGCGGAACGATTCATCGAACATACCGTGCTGTTCAAACAAACTCCGGTGATGCATCATGCCTGGATGAGGAAGGCACATACTTGTCCGAAATTTACCTTTCAATGTTTGCCACGATGCTCCCACAGCATAGAGGTGTTCCCCTCTGTCGTTAACCAACATGTTCTGCCCATAGACCACACGAATTTTGGGCGATAGGTTTCTTAAATGCTCGCTGACCCTCATCAAGACGGCTGCATCCCAAAAAAAATCATCCGCTCCCAGGAAGCAGATCCATTCGCCTCGCGCGCGAGGCAACGCCTTGTTCCATGCATGATAAATTCCACGATCAGGCTCAGAAATCCAGTAGCGAATCCTTTGGCTGTTAGCTTTCAACAATTCAACCGTACCATCCTTTGAGCCTCCATCGATGGCAATTAACTCTTTATGCGGGTACGTTTGTTGCGTGACGCTGTCAATACATTGCTGAAGGGTCCCTTCCCTATTGTGAGTAGCAATAATGATTGTTATCAGACAGGACATACGATCTCCCTCATATCATCTCCGATGAACGTTCGTATCACCTATGTGTACTTCTGATACTAGATCAGCCTCTAGGCCAATATGGTGACTAACTTATCGAAGCACCCTCGTCCATACTCCTTCCTCGAACACTACGAATCTTGCTTAACCGGCTCCTGCGTTCCTATCCGCGCTGGCAAAACCTGTTCCAATTGACACCACACTTGCTCCACAGAGATGTCACTTATGCACTTCACAGCCCCACTCTGTTCTCGAGGATAGATGCATCGCCAGTTACACCCAAAACACGGCATGTATTGAACCACCACTTGTGGCGCTGGCCTAGATACATCATGCTTCTCAACAATATATGGGAAGAACCGCCCGTAGTTACCGCCTCCCAGAATGCATACTACAGGCGAACCCACTGCCGCCCCGATGTGCGCCGCGCTGGTATCATTTGCCACCACTACAACTGCATTACGTAACAACTCGGCTAATTCCGCTAAGGTCGTCTTCCCCACAAAGTCCATGACATTACCAGCCATACATTTCCTGACCTCATCCGCTCGCGCGCAATCAGCATGACCACCGACTAACACCACATCGAATCCAGAGTGAATAAGACGACGTCCGATCTCACCGAAGTTTTCTACAGACCAGCATTTCCGTTCCAGACCAGCTCCCGGAACCAGAACAACATAGGGACGGGATACTACTGCCGCTAATGCTTCAGCTTTTGACTGTGTCACAACCGGAGCTTGCGCAAGAAAGTTCGAGAAACCGACGCTTCGCATAAATTCTGCATGGCGCTGTAGTTCCATCTTATGTGGAGAGGATTCCGGAATGAGCCGTGAATACCATCTATCGCTCCACCTCTTTAGCCAACACCGGATGTTGCTGAGATCTCCTTCTGGCGCAATGCATTCTCCGGCATTGGTTGCCCGCACCAAAGCATCACCAATTAAAAACTGTCGCGAGTGGACAGGATGAATCACCTTCGCAAATCCCGCTCTTCGTAGTCGCCAAAGCCAACTCCACCGATACCATAGGTTGCGAACAAAGGAATTGGCATCTAACGCCCATACCTCATCGCACAATCCAAGATCATTGGCCCACTGTGCCCACATGACGTTACCAAGCAGGACTACCGAATAGCCCTGGTTCTTATAATGTGCGCACAGTTCTCGGCCAGCATGGGACCACAAGACAAAGTCCCCTATGGCGTCTGGTCTAACTATCAGCACATGGCGCTGAGACTCGGCGGGCTTGATCAAACAAATTACCACACCATCCAAAACAGCCCAGACCAATGCTCGGAGTTGGCCTAAAAAGCTCACCAAGGACCCAGCAGGGAAGAAGAATAAAAGAGGAGTGCCATATCGTTACCCGCCGACACCACTTCTCCAAGAAGCAACCTACTGTGTCCGCGCGACCCCACTAAGCTTACCAGTAGGGGTAAACTTTATGACACGCGCCGGTGCATTGGCTTAGCTGTATCGACGCTTCCACGCTTCCGAATAGAGATCCAGCTCTGCCAGAGGAAGTTCTCGCTCATGAGCGTGGTCAAGGACAGGCATGTCACGGATGAGATTGATCCGATTCATCCCACGCACAAATGTAAGATGGCCACACATATCCCGCGATTCACGGACCCGAGAACCATATGAAGAAATCTCTTGAATGGCAGTAAGAATTTCCTGAGAGCGATCGTTACGAACAAAAAAGGCATTACAGCCATTCCTGTTGGTACCGATGAACGTATAACCTTTTTTATTGCCTAGGTCGATCAGCGCCTCAAGTGAGGCACCAAAGTAGAGATTCGAGTAGTGCGCACGGGTTCTCTGGAAGTCTGCCTGGTACGGGATCGTTACCCGCCGCAAATCTCCAAACACTGCATTGTACTCGCAAACAACGATGACCGGCTTAACGATGCTAATGTTCTGCCATACCCAATAGTCATTACCATCGATGTCAATACTCAAAATTCCAATTTCACCACCAAATTGACCCAACCCAATCAGATCATTGATGTTATCGCGGTTGATGAAAGCACAGATTGCCGTTACATCAAACCGCCATGACACTTCCTGACTACGAATGGCTTCAATATGCTCCGGCGAGCCATCGATCACTAGTCCCCTCCAGTTGCGCAACCACAGCAACAGACGCGTATTAGATTCCCGATAATCTTCCACCCCAAACTCGACGAAGGTTTGTGGAATGCCAGGCAATCGTTCCACAAGCCAATCAAGAATACCGTCTTCCCCCCACTGCGAGAACCCACTAAATTCAACATCTGCCAGTGTATGAATATGGCCTTTTAGCCGATTAATGTAAGCATGAGTTAGACACTGGGCAACAACTAATTTCTCCATATCCTTCGGAGGACGAGCGAGGCCACCTAATAAATGCCTCAAGAAGGTTCTCATGAGTTCACACCGTTCTGTTAAAACTGTTTGTATTTACTGATGGGCAGAGGATACTCACGCTCGAAAGGGTTTGGGTATCTTCTGTGCACTTACATATCAGCCAGGAATTCCCAGAATCGCTCATCACCCAATCAGCCTATTAAAATACCTCTGGAGCTGCGTAACCAAATGGGCAACCGCTGCAGAATGCGAGTCACTATCGAACGCCTAGGTGGCACACAAGCATGGTACAAACTTTGGAGGATCCGCACATCGAGATTATTAGCTGAGCAAAACTTGAGCGGCATCCAATGTTCATCAATCGACGCATGACTCCACTGAGGATTCACCCCACAATGTATACCCGAATGATCCAGCCCGATATTACTCACCAGCGTCTTGACCGGATAGATGCAATGCATCTGATTGGCATAGTGTGCATAGCCGAACCGGATCGCCCAGGAATCGATCCGCCGCTCATGTTGCCGCTTCAACGTCTGAGTCAAATCTGGGCCGCCTCGATTAAACGACTCCTGCGCAACCCGATCTTGCCTAAAACTCTCGTAATACTCCATGCTCCAATCGACTCGCTTCCAACGATCAATCCAGGTCCCCCATCCCCATGAACAGCATCGGACTGAAGCGTACGTATCCCACTGGTAATCAATTGGGATTGTCATGGTTTTTGCGGGAAAATTGTATGCGCCGACCGAAAAAGCTTTCGGATCTTTTTCGTAGTAGTGAAGGGCCGCATTCATATACTCCAGAAAATGTGGCGACGTTACCAAATCGTCCTCCAACACGATGACGCGCCCATACTCGTTTACTACCGACGTCACGCCATTGATAATAGAATTCGCCAATCCCCAATTTCTGTCGCGCTCAACTATCCTGACTGACTTAAATCCAGTTATTTTCCGGATGTATTCCCGCACCTTGCGCACCGCATTGTCAGCTTCCGGCCTTTTCGGCGCATCAGAGAAAATGAACAAATCGCTTTCTGAAGCCAGATCGTTCTTCAGCAAAGCCTCTACCGTCCTGCGCGTGTGCATAGGCCGGTTGTAGACGAAGAGGGCTATCGGGGCGGACATCATCAGGGTTTGACGGCATCTATGATCAGTGAGATGTACGCCGTCTTGTTTTTCCAATTGCGCTAGTCAAAGCGTGAAGAGCGCGTGATTAAACCATCTATGAGATCCCAATTTTCATAAGTTGCTGTGTTCGTAAAAGCGTCCAGCAACCACACGTTGGACCCCGCGTCGAAAACGAAGCAGAATGTGTTTTTAGGTAGGTTCTCCGCCTTTACAAATCTCTCCTCTCAGATATTCAAGCAGTTTTCTCTCTTATAAAATATCGTCGTCGTACTCCGCTCCGTAACAATCGGGATAGGCCCCTCAAAGTCAAGGCGCCGAAATCCATGATGCATAAGAAATTGGATACCGGGCAAGTATTGCGGGCGCTCGCTGTTATCTAGCAATAAAATGCCATCCGGCGCCAATGCGCCCAAGGAGTATTTTATACAGTTCACACGATCGCGTCCGTCAACGATGACAATATGAAATCGATGAGAAAACTGCTCAATAAAATTAGCGTACCCGCCGTCAAGAGTTTTCAACTCCAATTGCACATTCGGTCCTACCTGACGTTTCATCGCTGAATACCACTTCGAATCATGCTCACAGCAAACAACTCTTGATACTCGATCTGCCCACCACAAGGTTGAATGTCCACATCCAAACTCGAATACCTCCATCCTAGGATCGATCCGAGGACTTAAAAACGAAAGACACGGATAAGTAATCCACGGAATTGGGTTACCTGCCGCATCTATTGACCGTTTTGTTCTCCAGCTCTGAAACCAACCGACGTCGGTCAGAAACCCGTACCTGCGCAGGGCGTACATAGCCAGCAAGTCTGTCTTGGATAACGCTGCAAGCACTTCCTGCTTTATGAATGTCACGTGGCTATAGAGATGTGCCGGGTCAAACAGATTCTACTGTGCCCACAGCGAGCTTGGGGAACGAAACAGACGTACGGCTTGAAAAGGATTAAACGCTCGCAACATGGACGCTGCTTGTGGACGAGTTGACGAAAAAACAACCAACGAAAAAGTCGCGAGGAAATAAGACACAACAGTGGCAGCTGCGGCCCCCGGTGCTCCGTACTTAGGGATGAGCGCAAGATTCAGAAGAATGTTTGTGACAAGGCCAAGTGTAGTTCGAAACATGGCAATTTTCTGAAGGTTCTCAGCCAAGAGATATTGACTGCTGGCGACGCCAAGATAGACCGCAACTCCCGCCCAGATATGGAGTGCAAGAACGGACCCTGCCGCCTGGAAGTTGACACCAAAAAGTAACCTCACAACTAGACCGGAGGTTACACTCATAACTACCGCCACTGCGATACTGGCCCACGCTGTAAAGGCATACAAAATATCCATCCTCTTGATAAAAAGTGTTGGGTTGTCTCGTTTCGTGCGCAGCAAGACTGGCTGCAGCGCTGCCATGAGAGCCATAGGCACAAAATTCCACGCTTCAGAAATACGGGTTGCGGCACTATAAATCCCGGTCTCGTGCGCGCCCTGCATTTTGTTCAGCATGACAACATCAAGCCTCATGTACAGCATGATGGAGACTCCGGCAAAAAAGAGGGGCCAACTGTCGTGAAACAGCTTGGCAACCCATGGTCGAGAAACCTTCCAATTCCAGAGTCGCTCGCCATGCGCATGATAAGTCCACGCCAGCGCGACCGCACTCAGCGCGGCCTCAACACTGAACAACGTCGCAAAGGCAACGACAGAGGCCCCACCAAAAGCGAGTATAAGTCGGATAAAGGAAGCTACAAAGAACGCAACAGTTTTGCTCAGCACTGAAGCCTTGGGTCGTTGTTCAGCCTGAAACCACGTGGCAATTCCTTCAAAAGGAGAGAATAGGAGACTTACCGCAGCAATAGCTAAGATAATTGTCTCCGAGCCTTCGCCTTGTAGCCATGACACTATGAACACGGCACTCACTGCTAGGAGGCTGCCTAAAGCACGGAGCGCAAACTGCGAACCTAGCACAACGTTGCTGTGTCTAGCGTCTGCGACAATCTCCCGTGTAACGACAGAATCGGCCGCGAATGAGGAAATAGAGCTTGCGATGGCTACAAGCGCAAGCGCGAAGCTGTACTTGCCGAATTGTTCCGGGCCCAGATGGCGGGCAACGAGGACGCCGACCACAAGCCCAACGACCAGTCGAATCACCTTATCGGCACTCAACCATGCGGTATTAGCGAGAACGCGACGGACGCTGGGGGTAATTTCTGATACCGACTGATTCAAATCGAACCAGCGAAGTTTAACGTCCGCCATGCTGTTCGCTATAGCGGCTCGTGAATCGTTCACATCGCCACAATATCATTTACGTCGATTTCCACCGCGGCTGCCTGTTGAATCAGTCGAACACCGATTACCAACCGGTGCCTCTTCTCCTTCCGCAACAGAATTCCCTGAACCCCCTGTAAAGGACCACGGACCACTTCCACTTGCATGCCCTCCTGGAGATAGGGATGCGGATCATAAGGAAGAACGCTGGCCATGAGGCGGCGCAACGCATCGATCTCTTGTTCCGGAATCGGTTCTGGCCTGCTTCCGCTGCCGACGATTCCCACGACACCCGTGACTTTCTGTACGGGCATCTTTTCCTGTCTGGAAAACCGCACGAAACAATAACCGGAAAATAATGGAACCTCGATTTCCTTTTTTCGATCCTTCCATTGACTCAACCGCTTGACGGTCGGGAGCAACGGCTCGATTCCCTGCTTGTCCAGTTGATCTCGCACCAGTTTTTCATGACGTGACCTCGTACGCAACGCGTACCAGTGAAGACTGTCTGTCTGGTCTGTCTGGTCCATTTGGTTTGTTTGGT
>Ga0224510_10002085_pt1 | contig 12373 bp, 11 predicted proteins | sample SF_May12_sed_USG_FD_170161 | JGI IMG/M metagenome (GOLD analysis project Ga0224510, IMG submission 170161) | Sediment microbial communities from San Francisco Bay, California, United States - SF_May12_sed_USGS_4_1 | ecosystem: Environmental > Aquatic > Marine > Sediment | place: USA: California... | reverse complement strand
AATCCAGCTTACTCAATCTGCCCTTGCCGAAAAACCGGAGCACTTACCAGCCGCAGTTGCGGCCCGCATTTTGCTCTTTCAGGTAGCCCATCAGCGGCGCGAAGTAATCGATAATCGCGCTGGCATCCATCTCCCGGGTGCCGGTCAGTTTTTCCAGCGCGTCCTGCCAGGGCTCGCTTTGGCCGCCGGCCATCATGGCATGGAACTTTTCACCCGCCTCCTTGCTGCCGTAGATCGAGCAGGACGGCAGGTCGCCTTCGTGACCCGCGATCTCGCAGAGCGAGCGCTGGAATTGAAACTGCAGAATACGTGCGAGGAAATAGCGCGTGTAGGAAACGTTGCCCGGGATGTGATATTTCGAGCCGGGATCGAAATCAGCCTCGGAGCGCTCGGATGGCGGCGCGATGCCCTGGTACTTCAGACGCAGGTCCCACCAGGCCTTGTTGTAATCCTCGGGTTTGATCGCGCCCGAGAAGACGCCCCAGCGCCATTCGTCGATGAGCTTGCCGAAAGGCAGGAAGGCGATCTTGTCGAGCGCCATTTGCATCTGGCGATTGATGACAGCCTTCTCGCTTTCCTCGGCTGAACTCACGAGCCCGACTTCCTTCAGGTAACCGGGCGTCATCGATAATGTGATCGTGTCACCAATAGCCTCATGGAAACCGCCGTGCGCACCGCCCTGGAACAGGGGTGGCTGGTCTTTGTAGGCGCCCTGATAGTAGTTGTGGCCGAGCTCGTGATAGATGACTCGCAATTCGTCATAGGTCTGCTTGATGCACATCTTGATGCGCAGGTCGTTGCCGCCATCCAGGCCCCAGGCACTGGCGTGACAAACGACTTCACGATCCTGCGGTTTTGTAAACTGCGAGCGCGTCCAGAACGTATCCGGCAGACGGTCCATGCCGAGAGAGACGTAAAAGTTCTCGGCAGAGCGAACCATTTCCTGCGGCGAATAGTCCTTGGCCTTCAACGTGCTGTCGACATCGAGATCTGACACACCCGGGTAAGGCTCCATGATGTCGTAGATGAAACCCCACTCCTGCGCCCACATGTTGCCCAGTATATGAGCGGGTATCGGTCCGTCCTGCGGCACCTTGTCCGTGCCGTATCGTTCTCCGAGCTTCGCCCGCACCGCGCAGTGTAATTCGTCATACAGTGGTTTTACCTGCTCCCAGAGACGGGCGGCCTCGCCCTGAAATTCGGTGGGGCTCATGTCGTATTCAGCGCGCCACATTTCGCCGAGGTCGCTATAACCGAGTTCGGCGGCGCCTTCGTTAACCAGCTCAACGTAACGTTCGTACTTGGGCCGCATCGGCGGCGCGATCGTTCGCCAGCCTTCCCAGTATTCCTGCAGCTCATCATAGTCGCGGGAGGTCTGCATGAGACCTTCGAGCTCGGAACCGGACAGGCAATCGTCATCGCTTCGGCAGTACTTGCCGGCGCCATACATGCCGCCAAGCTCCGTCGCTATCATCGTAAGCTCTTTGCGTTTTGCGGCATCATTCGGCGTGGGTAAGGACGTGCCAAGTTTTAACAGGTCGATTGCACGGCGCGTTGCGGGCGCAAGATCCTGACCGTCATAAGCCAGTGCCTGTTTCACCATGTCGCTGTGCCACACCGCATACTTTTCCCCGGCAGCAGAAGCGATAATAGCCGTGTCGTCGGTTATGTAGGTTGCACGGACCCAACTGGCTGCGCCGAGCTCGGCGGACAAATCCTTGAGCTCTTTGTTGGCGCGAGCAACAAACTCATCGGCCGTTTCGGCAGCTGTCGCGACAGCTGTTTCGTCACTACCTTCGGGGGTACAGGCAGCGATCATGGTGGCGAGCAAAGCGCCCGCGAGTAGTCCAGCGATGTGTTTCATGGCAACTCCGATATGTGTTTAACCCGGCTCTAGTGCGTGCCGTGCATCCAGCGTTTCAGTATGGGTGAAATAAGGAGCATGAAAACGCCCGTCCCTATTCCAAGCCACATCAGGAACCCATAGAGCTCCGTATATTTTGCGAGCGCCGCGGCGACATCGACCACTTCGCCCCTGGGCGTGTCAATCGCAGCCAAACGACCGATTCGGGTTGCGACTGTCTCCGACAGCGCGGTCGCGAGGAACCAGGTTCCCATGCTTACGCCAACGACCTTGCCGATGGACAACTTTGTAACCGCGGACAGGCCGACAGGCGACAAACAGAGCTCACCGGTTGTGTGCAGCAGATAAGCGAGTATCAACCAGATCATCGAAACCTGGCCCGCCGCATCGGGATACTTCGCGCCCAGGATAAGCATGCCGAATCCAAGGCCCACCTGCACGATGCCGAGCCCGAACTTCACGGGTGTGGCGGGTTCCAGTTCTCTCTTTGCCAGCCAGGTCCATAGCATGGCGAACGGAATGGCGAGCAACATGATGAAGCCGGCATTGAGGGAGCCAAACTGCGCGGCGGTGAACGTTGTATCCCCGACGGTCCTGTCGACCACGCGATCCGCATAAAACGTCATGGAGCCAGCCGACTGCTCGAACAGCGCCCAGAAAACGACGGTCGAGAGAATCAGGATCATGAGTACGACGGTCCGACCGAACTCCGCCGAGTTGTGCGTTCTGAATCCGTACACAACGAAACCGACAATCAACGCAATCGAACCGTACAGTACGTTCTCTGCGAAAGCCTCGCTGCCAGGAATGAAGTGCAGGTTGACGAGCACGGCATAAATGCCCGAAACGACAGCGATGCCGGCAATGGAGTAGGCGACCGTGTTATTTGTTTTTTGCTTGTCGTACACCATCGAGTAGAGGATCAGCCCGACAATAGAAACGATCAAAAGAACATTCTGCGATGCGAGGACGATATGTTCGTGTTGCACGAGCCACCATGCGACAGCGATTGCCGGCAGCGTCAGGAGATAAATCATATGCTCCACATTGACAGGTCCAACGACGGACTTTTTGAGCTTCTCCGGCTCCGAAGGGTCGGCAAGTCCGTGCAGGAATTTCTGGCCGTACAGGAAGGTGGTGAGCCCGATAATCATGCCGATACCGGCTGCACCGAAACCGTATTTCCAGCCGAAAGTTTCGCCGAGCCAGCCGCAAAGCAGCGTCGCGGTAAACGAACCAATATTGATGCCCATGTAGAAGATTGTGAAACCGCCATCGCGACGAGGATCGTCCTTCGAGTACAGCTGGCCGACAATGGTCGATATGTTTGGCTTCAGGTAGCCGACGCCCATGACGATGAGTGCAAGAGCGAGGTAGAAGACATTGAGCGCGGCGGTGTCCCGTATCGTGATGTCTTCTGCGAGAACCGTGCCGGCTAACAAAACCTGGCCGCTGGCCAGCGTCAGGTTTTCAACCAGCGTGCTACCCGCTGCATAGAAAACGGCCTGGTATCCTTCGACGGCCATCAGGATGTGTCCCATACTGAGCAGGGTGCCGCCGAAGACGACGGACTTGCGCATACCGAGGTAGCGATCGGCGAGCATGCCGCCAATCAGTGGCAAGGCATAAACCAGTCCGGCATAAGACCCGAGCACGTCGAGACCCATCTGGTCCGTGAACAAGTGGTACTTGGTGAGATACAGGACCAGCAGGTATTTCATTCCATAGAATGAAAAGCGTTCCCAAAGTTCTGTGGTGAAGCAGACGTAAAGGCCTTTGGGGTGGCCCCAAAGCTCGTCAGCAGGGATGGCGCCCGCACTGGCGGCAGCAGTATCCGTCATTATTTCCCCCGATCGGCGCCCGGCGCCGTCGTTTTTTAGTTAGGCGGGTAAGAGCCGGAATTTAGCATGATTTGCGCCCCGCATGGCTACTTGACAGGCTTGGGCTTGAATAGTTTCGCCATGATGATCCCCAGTTCGTACAGGAGATAAACAGGGACAGCGAGCAGGATCTGGCTGACAACGTCCGGCGGTGTCAGCAGCATGCCGACGACAAATGCGCCGAGGAACACGTACGGACGGGACGCAGTCAGTTTCTCGACAGTCGTGAGGCCGGTCCAGACCAGCAAAACGGTCGCGACCGGGGTCTCGAATGCGAAGCCGAAAACGAGGACCAGCATCATGACGAAACCGATGTAGTCGGTAATGTCAGGCATGTAACTTACGCTTTCAGGCGTGAAAGCAACAAGAAACCTGAAGATCATCGGAAACACAACGAAATAGGCGAAGGCGAGGCCTGCGTAAAACAACAGGATGCTGGTAGCGAGCAAGGGAAATGCGAAACGCTTTTCCTTTTTGTACAGTCCCGGCGCGACAAATGCCCAAAGCTGGTAAAGGACAACCGGCATTGCGATCATCAATGAAAGGTAGAAAGATAATTTGAGCGTTGCGATCACCGGGGACGCGGTTCCCGTTGCAATGAGCTGGCCGCCGGGAAGAACCGCCCGTAAGGGCTCGGAGACAATGTCGAAAATATATTTCGAAAACGGAAACAGGACCAGGAACACGCCGAAGACGCTGCCGAATACTATGAACAAACGATTTCGCAACTCGACGAGATGCGACATCAACGTGCCTTCGGCAAGCGTCTCTTCTTCTTTGTCCGCGGGCTCACTCATTCTTGGCGGGAGCCTCTTTTTCTTCTTTGTCGTCTTCCTCGTCGTGCAGCGGTGAGTAGGTATCGTCCTCACGCGGCGCCAGTAGTTTCTCGGGACTGAAGTCCTTGGGATCGATCCCGAAGTTCTTCTTGACGTCGATCTCTTCCTCCAGCTGACGCTGCAGGCTACGAGTGAGCTGGCGTGCTTTCCCGACCCAGGCGCCGATTTGGCGAGCGACACGCGGCAGCCGCTCGGGACCCAGTATCAGGAGCCCGATCAGACAAAGGAGAATAAATTCGGAACCGCCGATTCCAGACATGGGGCTGAAAGACCTTAGGCGTCCTTCTTGCTCTTGCTTTCCTGCGCGGGTGTGGAGTCGAAGCTCGCATCACCGGACGCGTCTTCGAGCTTCTCGGAGTCCTCTTTCTCGGCCTCGCTCATTGCAGAACGAAATCCCTTGACGGCGCCACCGAGGTCGCTTCCGAGACTGCGCAATCGCTTGGTGCCAAATATGACCAATACGATAACGAGAATTAGCAACAAACTTCCCGGGCTGATTGTCGGCATTACATGTGCTCCTGATATTCCAAAGGGGTCAGAGCCCTTTTTTAGCAAGTCAATCCAAAGGGGTCAGAGCCCTTTTATAAGAAAAATACCAAAAGGGCTCTGACCCCTTTGAATTATGTTCATCATACGCCTGCGAGCGCAATAAAACCGTACTCGTGTCACACGGGAGCTCTGCAGGGTCTAGCTTTCAATCCAGAAGGTGACGGGCCCGTCGTTAACCAGGCTAACCTGCATATCGGCGCCGAAGCGCCCGCATTCCACGGCCGCAAGCTGGTCACGGCAAATAGCAACGAGTCGATCGAAAAAGGCGGCAGCCTTCTCCGGGTCAGCGCCTTTCGTGAAGCTTGCGCGAGTGCCCTTGCGTGTATCCGCCGTCAGCGTGAACTGTGGGACCAGCAGTAATTCGCCGGCGATGTCTTTAACGCTTAAATTCATGCGGTCTTCGGCGTCCGGAAATACACGGTAGCCGAGTATGCGTTCGGCGAGGCGTGCGATATCGCGATCCTCGTCGTCACGGTGAACCGCTACGAGCACGAGCAGGCCACGGCCGATTTCGCCGATGAGAGTGCCGTCAACCGTAACGCTGGCGCGGCTGACGCGCTGTAGTAGTCCGATCATTAATCTGTCTGAAGAGCCGATTTTTGCCGCACGGCGGGCCTTTATTAATGCATCAAGCAAATACGAATAGCTACCCCGTGAGCGCCCTGTAAGACACTGCAGTTACCGGCCGGTGGGCGGGAGCACCCGAAATTCGCCCCCCTTTTCAAGCCAGGGAGGGCGCGAGAGGATCAAGTCCGTCGGCCGGACCATGGAAGGAGGGCCCCGGCCTTGAGTCGGGGCCCATTTCGGCCATTTCTGGCATAGCAGACGCCACTAAAGCCAATTTCAAGAAAAAAGTGGGAATCAAGCGCTGCTTTCGATTCCCACTTTATCGCCAACAAGGCGTACCTCCGACCCATTGAGTGCCACGCAGGCACCGCATAGACTGGCCCTCAATTTCGGCAAAGGGATCCGTAATGAAACGCAGGGAATTTGTCGGCGGACTCGCCGTGGCAGGACTGGCCGGTTGTGCCCGGCCGGAGTCGGGCTGTGATAGCGATACTGACCGCTCCAGCGAAACATTCGAGTGGTCGTGCGTCACTTCCTGGCCACCGCGGTTTCCAGGGCTGGGCATGGCCGTCGAAAATCTGGCTGAACGCCTTGACGGGGCCTCCGGAGGCCGTTTGCAGATCAAGGTCTACGGCGGCGGCGAGCTCGTGCCCCCGTTTGAGGTATTCGACGCAGTTAGTCGGGGCACGGTCGAGATGGGCCACGGCGCCGCCTACTACCACAAGGGCAAGGTCGATGCGGCGCAGTTCTTTACGGCAATCCCGTTTGGGCTGAATTACATGGAGCTCAATGCCTGGATCCATTATGGCGGCGGCCTTGAGTTGTGGCGCGAGCTTTATGCTCCCTACAACCTGGTGCCATTTCTCTGTGGCAACACGGGCGTACAGATGGGCGGCTGGTTCAATAAGGAGATTAACGGCGTCGAAGACCTGAAAGGCCTGAAGATGAGAATCCCCGGCCTTGGCGGGGACGTACTGCGACGCGCCGGCGGGACACCCGTTACCTTGCCCGGTGCCGAGATATTCACCTCATTGCAGCAAGGTGCGATAGACGCGACAGAGTGGGTCGGGCCCTACAACGATGTCTCCTTTGGCCTGCATAAGGCCGCCCGCTATTACTACTATCCAGGCTGGCAGGAGCCGGGCCCGGGCCTTGAATGCATCATCAACCAGCAAGCCTGGGACTCTTTGCCGCCGGATCTTCAGGCCCTGGTCGCAGTGACCTGTCAGTCGATAACGATCGACATGGCGTCCGAGTACACGAACGGCAATGCGAATTCCCTGCAGCAACTGCTGGCGGACCCAAATGTCGAGTTACGTGCGTTTCCGGACGAGGTGCTGCAACACTTGAAATCGATCACGGCCGAAATCGTTGCAGAAATGATGGCATCGGACCCGGCCGCCGAAAAAATCGGCAAAGCGTTTTACGCTTATCTTGACAAGATGGAGGCGAATACGCGCATTTCCGAACAAGCCTTCCTAAGCACTCGAAAAGGCTGATGCGCTTTAAGACCTAGCCGCCGTAAATCCTATCTGGCAACCAAGTAACCAGCGCCGGGAATGCGGCTAACAGCAAGAGCGCGAGTAGCTGTATTGCCACGAACGGCATTGCGCCACGGTAAATCTGGGCGGTCGTAATCGACGGCGGAGCCACGCCGCGAAGATAAAACAGCGCGAAACCAAAAGGTGGCGTGAGGAACGAAGTCTGCAGGTTGATCGCGATCATGATACCCAGCCAGACAGGGTCCAGCCCCATTGCCAATAGCACGGGCCCAACAATCGGAACCACAACAAATGTGATTTCGATGAAGTCGAGAACAAAACCCAGCAGAAACATGACGAGCATCACGACGACGACAGCTCCGACTACGCCGCCGGGCAGCGCCTCAAGTACGGCACGCACCCCGTCGTCGCCGCCGTAGCCGCGGAACACCAGGGAAAAGATCGACGCGCCGATCAGAATGAGAAACACCATGCTGCTGATGCGCAAGGTACCGCGCATGATTTCCTGCAAGCGCTCGAGATCCAGCTGCTGGCGCACAGCGGCCATAAGCAGGGCGCCCATAGCACCGACACCGGCTGCTTCGGTCGGAGTCGCAAATCCTGCCAATATTGAACCCAACACGGCAAGAATGAGTAGCAAAGGCGGCACCAATGCGCGCAACACCCTTATGAACGAAACGCGTTCATCCTGCTCGCGGTGATGTGCCGGCATGGTTGCCGGCCTGAAAAAAGCGAGCCCAAGTATGTACAGCACATACAGCAGCACGAGCAACAAACCGGGCACCAGCGCCCCGGCAAACAAATCGCCAACCGATACGGTCTTCGGCGAAAAGATGCCCATATCCAGTTGCGCCTGCTGGTAAGCGGTAGTCATGACATCGCCGAGCATGACCAGGATGATCGACGGCGGAATAATCTGGCCCAGGGTACCCGACGCGCAAATCGTGCCGGCGGCCACTTCAGGAGAATAACCACGCTTCAACATGGTCGGTAAAGACAGCAGCCCCATAGTGACAACGGTTGCGCCGACGATGCCGGTACTCGCCGCGAGTAGCATACCGACCAGCGTGACCGAAATCCCGAGGCCACCGCGCAGGGACCCAAACAACGCACTCATCGTTTCAAGCAACTCGTCGGCGATGCGTGCCCGTTCAAGGGTAATGCCCATGAACACGAACAGTGGCACGGCAACCAGAGTTTCATTGGTCATGATGCCGAAAATACGATTTGGTAAACCGGACAAGAGCGCTTCGTTAAAAACTCCACCCAGCACGCCGAACCAGGCAAACAGCAACGCAATGCCTCCGAGCGAAAACGCAACCGGAAAACCCGCGAGCAACACGACGATCACCGTCAGGAACAGCAGCGCAGCGACCCACTCCATCAGCGGCCCCTCAGCGAGCGCAGGGACTGCAGCGCCATAGCGAGGCCCTGTAAGCCGACAGTTATCGGCATCACGAGCAGTATGGCCTTCAAGAGCGGAATCAGCGGATAGGGCAAGCCTCCGGACTCGCGTGAGGCCTCGTGCATGCGAAACGACAAGGCAACAAAATCAAACGCCTTCCAGCCCAAAAACACACACAGCGGCAACAAAAATATAAGTACCCCCAGCAAGTCCACCAGTGCCCGACCACGCGAAGACATTTTCCGGTAAAAAATGTCAACACGGACATGCTCATCCTTCTGCAAGGTATAGGCCGCACCCACCATGAATACGAAGGCATGCATCCAAATCACGGTTTCCTGCAACCAGATCAGGCCCGCATCAAATACATATCGCATGACGACGATGACGAAGGTGACGAACACCATCACAAGCGTCAACCAGGCGGCCATCTTGCCAAGCACCGTACTAAGCCGATCCAGCATCTAGTTGCGCCAGAAGACGGGAGTGATGAGAACCAGTAGCGTAAAAATCTCCAAACGGCCCAGCAGCATGCCAACAATCGAAATCCACTTCGCGGCATCACTCAGCGACATGAACCCCGAAGTAACGTCGCCCAGTCCGGGGCCGAGATTGTTGAGTGTGGCCGCGACGGCCGAGAAGGCGGTTACCTGATCGAGACCCGTCGCCATCATCGCAACCAGCATCACAACAAAGACGACGACATAGACGGCGAAAAACCCCCAGACTGCGTCGACGACACGTGGCTGAACAGCCGACTTTCCGAGCTTGACAGGAATCTCGGCGCTGGGATGCACCAGGCGCGCAACTTCACGAGCGCCCTGCTTGTAAATGAGCAACCAGCGGATCACCTTGATCCCACCAGCAGTAGAGCCGGCGCAGCCACCGACAAAACTCGAAAAGATCAGCAAAACCGGAATTGCCGAAGGCCAAAGCGCGAAGTTCTCGGTCGTGAATCCGGTAGTGGTTGCAATCGACACAGCCTGAAAAACACCGCTGATAATAGTGCCACCGGCGTCGTCCAGACCGCGATAGTTGAGAAGTGAGACAACGATGACCAGCGACAGCACTACCAGCATTGCCGCATAAGCTTTGAACTCCGGATCCTGCTTGTAGTGCTTGATCGAAACATAGCGCCAGGCAAAAAAGTGCAGCGAAAAATTGATGCCGGCGACGAACATGAAAACAATGGCAACACAGTCGATCAGAGCACTATCAAAATAGCCAATGCTTGCGTCATGGGGGGAAAATCCGCCGATAGCAACCGTTGAAAATGCATGGCACAGGGCGTCAAACCAACCCATCCCGGCGAGGCGGTAGCTCACCATGCAGGCGATCGTAAATGCCAGGTATACGTACCAGAGGGCTTTAGCCGTCTCCGTAATGCGCGGCGTCAACTTGGTGTCTTTTACCGGGCCCGGGGCTTCCGCACGATACAACTGCATTCCGCCGACGCCCAGCATCGGCAACACGGCGACGGCCAACACGATGATTCCCATGCCGCCCAGCCACTGCAGTTGCTGGCGGTAATACAACACCGACACCGGCAAGGTATCGAGTCCCGTCAACACCGTCGCTCCGGTCGTCGTTAGTCCGGACATCGACTCGAACACGGCGTCCGTTACAGACAGCGAAAGACCATCGGCAAAGTACAGCGGCGCCGCACCGAAGGTACCGAGTACCGCCCAGAATGCGGCGACGACGAGAAACCCGTCCCGGATCCTCAGATCCTTGCGCGAGCGATGCACGGGCAGCCAGATCACAATCCCGGCGAGCAGCGTTATTCCAAACCCTTCAACAAAGGGCAGCCAGGAATGATCATTAAAATACAGGCTAAAGACGATCGGTGGCAGCATCGTCAGGCTGAACATCATCAACAGCAGGCCAAGTATTCGCTGTACGACCGCCCAGTTCATTTAGACGAAGGAAACGCCGACCTGGAACAGACTCTCCAGGTTTTCGATTTTGCGGCGATCCGTCATAAACAAAATGACGTGGTCATCGGTTTCGATCACCGTATCGTGGTGAGCAATGATGACCCGGTCACCGCGCACGATGGCAAGTATCGCGGTGCCTGCTGGCAGCTCAATGTCCTCTATCGCACGGCCAACGACCAAAGAGCTGTCCTTGTCGCCGTGCGCAATAGCTTCCATGGCCTCGGCGGCACCTCGACGCAACGAATGGACCTTTACAACGTCGCCGCGACGCACGTGTGCGAGCAGTGAACCGATCGTAATTTGCTGCGGCGAAATGGCAATATCAATGCTGCCCGACTCGACAAGGTCAACATAAGACGGGCGATTGATCAGCGCCATCACCTTGTGCGCGCCGAGGCGTTTCGCGAGCATTGAACTAAGTATGTTGGCCTCTTCAGAATTCGTGAGGGCGCAAAAAATATCGACGTTGTCGATATTCTCTTCGAGCAACAATTCCTCGTCGGCGGCGTCACCGACCAGCACGATCGCTTTGTTGAGTCGCTCCGAGATCTGGCGCGCGCGGCGTGGGTCACGCTCGATAATCTTGACCTGGTTAGTGTTCTCCAGCGCGAGCGCAAGACGCACACCGATGTTTCCGCCGCCGGCAATAACGACACGTCGAACCGGATCTTCGAGGCGTCGCATTTCGCTCATGAAGACGCGGATATCCTTGCGGTCGGCGATAAAGAAGACTTCGTCGCCTTCCTGGATCACGGTGTCGCCATTGGGCAGCATAGCCACACCATCACGATAGATGGCGGCGATGCGCCCTTCCGTATTCGGAATATGGTCCTTTAGCGTCGCGATCCGCTGCCCAACGAGCAGACCCCCACGATCAGCTTTCGCACCAACAAGTCGAACCCGGCCATCGGCGAAGTCGAGCACCTGCGAGGAGCCCGGGTAAAGGATGAGCTGCTCAATGTGCGTACAGACGAGTTGTTCGGGGCTGATGCGAACATCGATCGGAATGGCGTCCTGCGTAAACAGGTTATTCGCATTCATGTACTCGGCAGCGCGAATACGGGCGATCTTGGTCGGCGTGCGAAAATTCGTATAGGCGACCTGACAGGCGATCATGTTGGTTTCATCGGTGTCGGTCAGGGCAACCACGATGTCTGCATCGCCGGCGCCCGCTCTTTCCAGTACCTCCGGATGCGCCGCATGACCGACGACGGTTCGAATATCGAGGCGGTCCTGCAACTCGCGCAGCACGTCGGCATTGGTGTCGACAACCGTGACTTCGTTGGCCTCCTCGCGGGACAGATGATAAGCCGCGGACGATCCGACCTGGCCTGCACCGAGTATGAGAATTTTCATCGTGCGTAGTCTACATCAGTTCGAGATTTGCATAACTCAGAACCAGCCACTTTGTGCCGGCCGCCTCGAAATTAACTTCAACGCGGGCGTGAGCACCCTGGCCCTCAGCATTGAGAATGACGCCCTCGCCGAACTTTTTGTGGCGAACCCGCTGGCCAAGACGTACCCCGAGCTCGCTGCCAGCACCTCCTGTTGGCGTTCGTCGCTGGGTCGGTGTTGTTGGCCGAAGCGGCCGCGATATTTGCACCCGTGGCCGGACTTCCTCTATGTGCTTGCTCGGTATTTCGGCGATAAACCGTGACGGCTGCGAAAAATTATCCATGCCGTGCAGGCGTCGTTGCTCGGCATACGTAATATAGAGTGACTGCTTCGCCCGGGTAATCCCGACGTAGCACAGGCGGCGCTCCTCTTCGAGGCCGTTGGCATCGGCGACAGAACGTTGATGCGGGAATAAACCATCCTCCATCCCGCACATGA
>Ga0224510_10002084_pt1 | contig 12381 bp, 12 predicted proteins | sample SF_May12_sed_USG_FD_170161 | JGI IMG/M metagenome (GOLD analysis project Ga0224510, IMG submission 170161) | Sediment microbial communities from San Francisco Bay, California, United States - SF_May12_sed_USGS_4_1 | ecosystem: Environmental > Aquatic > Marine > Sediment | place: USA: California... | reverse complement strand
TGACCATGTTCGATCCCGATCGGCTGGAGCGGATCGACCTCCTCGGTCGGCGCATCATCGACGCCGCCCCCGCCTCGCTCGGGCCCCTGTTCACCGGCTGGCGGGCCATGCCCGCCCCCGAGGCGGTGGGCCCCCGGGTGGCGCTCACCACCCACATCCTGCGGGAGATGCGGGGGGCGGCCCACATCGCCGCCATCACCGCTGTGGGGCTCACGCCGCTCGACGCCGTGCTGGCCTCCACCAACGCTCCACCCCGCACCGGACCGGCCTACGCCGAGCAGATGGGGTTCACCGGCCCGTTCCGGGATGTGGCCGAGATCAAGGACCGGCGGCTGGAGGCGGAAGCGCTCACGGCGTCCGCTCTGGAGCCCTACTTCGCCCTGCTCAGCGCGGTCGAGCTGGCCGAGTTCGGCGAGCTGGTCGAGTCCACTCGCAACGCGATCGACATGTGACCGCGTTCACGTTGGCATGCCGACGGTACTTGCTACCCCCTGGTAGCGCTTGTACCGTCTGCTCCAGTCGGGGCAGCTAGGTGACACGCGCCCGACTCACAGCCAGGGAGCCGCACCCGCACAGGGACCCTCCCGTATCTGCAGGACATTCAAGGGAGAATGCAATGAGAGTACGTCGATCCGCGTCGGTGATTGCCGCGCTCGGGCTCCTGCTCGCGGCCTGCGGCAGCTCGTCCGACGACACTGCAACCACCGGCGACAGCACCGCAAGCACCGGAGACACCGGGGCCGGCACCGCGACCAGCGGGGGCGGCACCGACACCTCGTCCTCCGAATCGGCCGCCCCGGGCGAGTCGAAGCCGGCCACGGCCGGTGAGGGTTGTGGCCTCGACAACGGCGAGAAGGCAACGGGAGACCCGGTCAAGGTCGGCAACGTGTCCACCTCGGTGCCCGGCATCGACTTCTCGGGTGGCCCGGCCCTGATGGCTGCGTACTTCGAGTGTGTGAACGAGAACGGGGGCATCAACGGCCGCCCGATCGAGCTGATCACCGAGAACGACAACCTCAAGCCTGAGGACGCAGCGGCCGCCGCTCGCAAGATCGTCGAGTCGGACAAGGTGGTGGCCGTGGCCGGCGGCTTCTCCATTCTCGACTGCGCCGTCAACGCCGACTACTACAAGGAGAAGGGCTACTACGCCATCGTGGCCGGCGTGCCGGCCGAGTGCTTCTCGTCGCCCAACTTCGCCGCCGCCAACATGGGCCCGGCCTACTCCGCTCTCGGCGCCACCCAGGTGATCGTTGAGAAGGGGGCCAAGAACAAGATCGTTTCGATGATCCCCCGAACCGCCACCTCCGCCTATGGCAACTCCCTGGTGGGCGTGTACGCCAAGGAGAAGGGCTTGGAGTGGGAGAACATCGAGATCGACGTCCCCATTGCCGATCCCAATGCCGCCATCATCGACGCCGTCAACCGGGCCGGTGAGGGCGGGGGCCTGATCCTCAACTTCACCCCGCCCGAGGGCCTGAAGCTGCTCAAGGCGGCCGAGGAGCAGGGCCTCATCGACAAGGTGGTGTGGGGCTCCTCGACCCCGCTGAACGACAACTCGGTGGCCGCCGCCCTCGGCCAGGCCTGGGCCGGCAAGCTGAACGTCAACGCCGAGCTGAGCCTGCTCGATGATCCCCGTCCCGAGATGGAGCTCTACCGCCAGATCTCCAAGGACTACGCGCCGGATCAGCCGCTGGGCTCGTTCCAGCAGATGGGCTTCATGATCGGCCGCATCGTGGTGCACACCCTGCTGGAAATGGACCCAGCCGATCTCGACGATCCGGTGAAGGTCAACGATGCCATCGTCAACATCAAGAACTTCAACACCGACATCGTGTGCAAGCCGTGGTACTACGGCAAGCTCGACGCCCACGTGCCCAACAACTGGGACTACAACGTGGTCCCCAACGGCACCGACATCATGGAGCTGGACAAGGACTGCTTCGAGATCGCCGCCGTCGACGACATCCTCAAGGACGTGCGCAAGGCCGAGGTGGAACAGAAGCTCAACGTCGGGTGACATCCACCGACGGCGGAAACCGGTAGCAGAAGGAGCGCTGAATGCCAGGTCTTGGTGAAATATGGCCATTCCTGATCCAAGGCCTGGCGTTCGGCGCCATGTACGCCATGACCGGTATAGGACTGGTGGTCCTCTACCGCACAACCGGCGTCGTCAACCTGGCATTCGGGGCGATCGGGGCCATGGCGGCCCACATCGCCTGGACACTGATGGGCGGCAGCCTCACCAGGCCGATCCCGGTGGTCAGCGGGGTGCGGATACTGGCCTATCCGGCCATCGTGCTGCTGTGCGCCCTGCTCACCCTGCTCTATGGCCTGTGGATCGCCCCCAAGCTGGCCCGGCGGGATCCGCTGGTGAAGGCCCTGGGTATGCTCGGCGCCGCCCTGTTCCTCCAGGGCCTGATGAAGAAGGGCTGGGACTCGTCCAAGGCCCGGGGCATCCTGTTCCCCCAGCAGACCTTCAAACTGGGCAACACCGTGGTGAGCACCACCCAGATCCTGGCCCTGGCGCTGTCGGTGGTGGTGGTGGTGGCCGTCACCACGTTCCTCAACCGGACGGCCACCGGCACCGCCATGCGGGCCATCGCCAACGACCGGGACGTGTCGTCCCTGCTCGGGGTGCCGGTGCGCCGGGTGGAGACCCTGGCCTGGTTCGGCTCGGGGCTCCTGTGCGGCGTGGTGTTCCTGCTCCTCCCGCCTCTGTTCAAGAGCCTCGATCAGGGCACGATGACGTACTTCGTGATCAGCGCCCTGGCCGGCGCTGTGGTGGGGCAGTTCCGCTCGCTGTGGGTGACCTTCTGGGCCAGCCTCGGCATCGGGGTGCTCGAGTCGGCCCTCACTCCGTTCAAGAACTCGCTCCACTTCATGGCCGACTACCGCAAGCTGGTCCCCTACGTCGTGGCCGTGGTCGCCATCCTGTGGATCAGCCGCCGCCGCACGGTGGTGCTGGCCGGACGGGAGATGCAGTGACAATCGGGAGCGCAACGGCGGAGGTTATTGCATGGCAGGGTTGAGGGCGCTGGTCCCCCGGAGGGAGTTCCAGGTGGCAGCGGCCGTGGCCATCACCCTGGCCGCCATGTTCCTCGTCCCGGCCCTGTTCACCGGGTTTTGGGTGGCCCGGTTCAGCCAGACCGCCATTTTCACCATCCTGGCATCCAGCGTCGGCCTCCTCTACGGGCGGGTGGGCCTGGTGTCGCTGGGGCAGGTGGCGCCGTACGGCATCGGGGCCTGGGTCACGCTGCGGTTGGCCTTCGCCACCTCGCTCCCCTTCCCCATCCTCCTGATCGTCGCCGGTCTGGTGGCCGCCGCCATCGGCGTGATGATCGGCCTGCCCGCGCTGCGGGTGAGCGGTCTCTACCTGGCCCTCGTAACCCTGATGCTGGCCGCCTCGGTGGAGATCATCCTCAGCCAGATCAAGTTCCCCAACGGGGGAGGCGGCTTTTCCGGTGTGGTGACCCAGCTGAGCGACATCGCGCCCATGCGTCGTCCCGGGTTCGCCAGCTCCGATGTGGCGTATTACCGCTTCATCGTGGTGGCGGCCTTCATCATCATGATGGCCGTGGCCTTCGTGCTGACCCGCAAGCCGGGGCGGGCCTGGGCCTCGATCCGCCAGAGCGAGGTGTCGGCCCTGGCGGCCGGGATCGACGTGACCCGCTACAAGCTCTACGCCTTTGCCATCGCCGCCTTCATGGCCGGGGTGGCCGGTGGTCTGTTCGCCGGCACCATCCCCAAGGGTCTGAGCCTCGATCCCTTCACCCGCCAGGCTGCCATCTTCCTGATAGCGGCGGCTGTCATGGGCGGCATCCGCAGCCTGTGGGGCGGTCTCGCCGCCGGGATCCTGGCCACCCTGTTCCTGGCCTTCCTCACCCAGAACGTCTGGGGCCACCAGCTCTGGACCGACTTCTCCCTGTCCCTGTTCGGCTTCGGCTTGCTCATGAACCTGGTGCAGAACACCAAGGCCGACGAGAAGAAGGGCATCGCATCGTGATCGACGTGGACGGGCTCACCGTACGGTTCGGCGGCGTGGTGTCACTGTCCGACGTGAGCGTCACCTTCCCCAGCGGGATCTGCGGTCTGATCGGCCCGAACGGCGCCGGCAAGACCACGTTCTTCAACGTGCTGTCGGGTTTCGTGACACCCGCCAGCGGGATGATCAAGGCCGACGGCGTCGATCTGTTGACGCTGCCCGACTTCAAGCGGGCCCGGTGGGGGGTCCGACGCACCTTCCAAACCGAGCAGGCCATCGAGGGCCTGAGTGTGTTCGACAATGTGGCCACCGTCTATGAGCACACGGCCAAGGGAGGCGGCGGAGCGGCCCGCAAGGCCGCCGTCGACGAGGCGCTCGAGTTCGTTGGTCTGGTCGAGGTGGCCAACGACCTGGTGCGGACGCTCCCGGCCAAGGAGCGCCGCTTCATCGAGATGGCCCGGGCCGTGGTGGGCGAGCCGCGGCTGGTACTGCTCGACGAGCCCGGCGCCGGCCTCCCCGACGAGGAGACGGCGCAGCTCAGCGCCATCATACGGGGCATCCCGGAGCGCACCGGGGCCACCGTGATCCTGGTCGACCACGATATGGAGCTGGTCCAGGCATGCTGCGAGTGGAGCGCGGTGCTCGACTTCGGCCGGCTGCTGGCGTGGGGTCCGACCGCCGAGGTGCTGGCCGACGAGAAGGTGCTGGCCGCCTACCTGGGCGGCGACGAGGCGTTGGAGGAGACCCACTCATGAGCGATCCCGTTGTCGCCGACACCGTCTCCGATCCCGTCTCCGATCCCGTCGCCGTCGCTCGCGCCGGGGACGGCCTGTCGCTGCGGGGCGTGACCGTACTCCGGGGCACGAATCGGGTGATCCCGGGCCTCGACCTCGACGTGCCCCTCGGCCAGGTGACCACGATCCTGGGACCCAACGGGGCTGGCAAGTCCAGCACCGCCCTGGCCATCGCCGGACTCCTGCGCATCGCCGCCGGTGAGATCACGATCGGCGGCACCGCGATCGGCAACCGCCGTCCCGATGCCATCCGGGCCGCCGGGGTGTCGGTGGTGCCCGAGGGGCGCCGGCTGCTGACCCAGCTGTCGGTTGCCGACAACCTCAGGGTGTCCACCTACTCCCTGGGCAAGCAGGCGGCGGTCGAGGGCCTCGAGTACACCCTGTCGCTGTTCCCCGAGTTGGAGAAACGGTGGGATGTGGGCGGCCGGCTCCTGTCGGGCGGCGAGCAGCAGATGGTGGTGCTGGCCCAAGCCCTGGTGTCCCGACCCAAGATCCTGGTGGTCGACGAGCTGTCGCTGGGTCTGGCCCCGATCGTGGTGAAGCGTCTGGTGCCGGTGCTGTCGCAGGTGGCCGAGAGCGGTGTGGGAGTACTGCTGATCGAGCAGTTCGCCCACGTGGCCCTGGCCCTGGCCTCGACGGCCTATGTGCTGGAGGGCGGTGAGGTCCGCTGGTCGGGCCAGGCGGCGCAGTTGAAGGACAACCCCGAGCTGCTCCGCTCCGCCTACCTGCTGCGCAACTGATCGCATCTGGTGTCCCGCGGCGTCACTGCTGACGGCCGGGGACACCAGATCGCCAGATCGTTTGCTGGGTCAGGCGTTCAGGGCGGGTTCGTCGCCGCTATCGGGGCGGATGACGAGCACCGGTGCGGTGGAGCGGGCGACGGCTTCGAGGGCGGTGCTGCCGAACACGTCGGCCCGCAGGCCCGACTGGCCGTGGGTGCTGAGCACCAGGGCGGCGGCCCGGCGCTCACCGGCGAAGGCGGCCAGGGCCTCGGCCGGATGGTCGCTCTGTACCAGCTCCCAGCCGACCCGCTCGCCCGAGTCGGCACCGGTCGTCGTGCCGGCCACACGGTGGCCCAGGGTGTCCCAGGCCCCGGCCGCAACCTGGGCCGCCGTGTCCCGCAGGTAGGCGCTGGTCGAGACCTGCTCCCCCTGCTCCCGCAGGTGCTCGGCCTGGGCCACCGCCGCGCTGGGAACGGCCTGGGCCAACCACAGCCGGGTGCCGAGGGCGGTGGCCAGGGCCAGAGCCGCCGGCAGGGCCTGTTCGGCCAGGCCGGACCCATCGAGGCCCACCACCACCGGCCCGTCGAGCGTGGGCGCGGTCGCGTTCGGGCCCACCAGGAGCACCGGACGGCCAGCCGCCGCCTGGACCAGGGACCAGGCGTGGGACGGGCCGGGAAGGCCGGAGGGCGAACCGGCCGAACTCATCACCACCAGATCGCCGGTGGTCAGCACCCCGGCGACGGCGGCGGCGACGTCGGCGCCGTTCAGGACCCGGCTGGACACCGGGAACCCGCTCGAGGCGCCGAGGCGCTCTCGGGTACGGGTCAGGTGGATCTCGGCCTCACCGCTGCCGGTGGTGTCGACCGCCACCAGCAGGACCGGCAGGCTCCAGCGGCTGGCCCAAGCGGTGGCCACCTCGATTCCCCGGTCATGGCCCGACTCGGCCATCACCGGTACAACGATGCGCTCGACGGCGACGCCCGGGGTCAGCCACGGGCGGGGCGAGCTGGTGGACGGAGTTGAGGTCATAGCTGGCTCCTCTCGTGACGGGCCGTTCCCGCCCTTTATCCGTATCGTGCGCCGCTCCCCCATCGAAGACCAGAGGACTAGGTCACGAGCCCCATGCGTCAGGCCTGGGGCAGCACGAGGTACTTCTCCCCGGTGGCCATGCGGCTGTAGGTGGTGAGCTCAGCCACGTCGAGGGCGTCGGCCAGGCTCACCCGCTTGGTGTACCGGCTGGCGAAGGTGGTGTGGATCTCGTCGGCCACCCGATGGCGCAGCTCGGCCGCCCGCTCGGGGCCGGCCTTCATCAAGAAGTTGGTCAGCAGCCAACCGGCCACCGCCCACGACATGCCGTAGGTGCGATTGAGCTCGGTGGGCCCCGGGTTGAGCCGGCCGTACAGGTAGACCTGCTTGTGCACGTTGGTGCCGTAGCGGTTGTAGGCGCCGCCCCCGGCCCGCGCCATGGCTGCCGCCTCCATGGCGCTGAGGATCTCGTCGGCCAGGCGGCCGCCACCGGTGGCGTCGAAGGCGATCGTGGCACCGGTGGTGGTGAGGGCGGCCACCAGGTCGTCGGTGAAGCTGGGCCGGCTGGAGTCGCAGACATGCACGGCACCGAGAGAGCGCAGCAGGTCGGCCTGCTCCGGCCGTCGCACGATGTTGACCAGCTCCACCCCGTCGGCGGCGCAGATCCGCACCAGCATCTGGCCCAGGTTGGAAGCGGCCGCCGTATGGACCAGGGCGGTGTGGCCCTCGGCCCGCATGGTGTCCACCATGCCCAGGGCGGTGAGGGGATTGACGAAGCACGAGGCCCCGTCTTCGGGGGTGGTCCCTTCGTTCAGCACCAGGCACTGGGCCACCGGCACCGCCCGGAACTGGCTGTACATGCCGCCGCCGAAGCCGGCCACGGTGCGGCCCAGAAGGGCCTGGGCCTCGGGGCTGTCACCGGCGTGGACCACCACCCCAGCACCCTCGTTGCCGCAGGGCAGGCTCTGGTCGAGGCGGCCGGCCAGCCCGTACAGGGCGGCCGGGGGCACGGTGGCCACCACTGCCGGCTGCCCGTCGATCGTGGCCGGGGCAGCGGTGGCGATGTCGGCCCCGCCCAGCAGGAGGCCGAGGTCGGACGGGTTGATCGGCGCCGCCTCGACCCGGACCACCACCTCGTGGGGTCGGGGCACTGGCATCTCGACCTCGACCAGGGCCAGCGTGAGCTGGCCGTCCCCGCTGACCTTGGACTGGAGCTGCAGCATGTCCCCACGCTAGCCCGCCCGCTGCCCGGGCCGGGTGGGAACGCGCCCAGCACGATCCACTACGTTTGGGGCGCACAACAAGCATCCACCCGGAGGAGCCATGCCCCATCGCAACGCCTACATGACCGACGAGCTGCAGGCGATCTACGACCAGACGGTCGAGTTTGTGGCCAAGGAGGTCATCCCCCACGGCGAGGCGTGGGAGGAGGAGGGCAAGGTGCCCCGGGAGGTGCTGGCCAGGATGGGGGCGCTGGGCATGTTCAGCCTCCGGATCCCTGAGCGCCTGGGGGGTCTGGGGCTCGGCATGCTGGCCTCGGCCGCCTTCTCCGAGGCCCTCGGCTCGTCCACCTTCGGCGGCTTCGAGGCCACCGTGCTCGTCCACACCGACATGGCCGGCCCCCACCTGGTCAACTCCGGCAGCGACGCCCAGGTCGAACAATGGCTGCCCGGCGTGATGGCGGGCGAGACGATTCTGTCGATCGGGGTCACCGAACCCGACGCCGGCTCCGACGTGGCCGGCATTCGCACCACGGCGGTCAAGGACGGCGACGGTTGGCGGATCAACGGCACGAAGACGTTCATCACCAACGGTGTCTACGGCGACATGACGATCCTGGCGGCCAAGACCGACCCAGGGAACCGCTACGGGATCTCGATGTTCCTGGTGCCGGCGGGCACCGAGGGTTTCTCGGTGGCCAAGAAGCTCGACAAGCACGGGTGGCGGTGCTCCGACACGGCCGAGCTGGTGCTCGACAACGTGTGGGTGCCCGACGGCCAGCTCCTCGGCACCCCCCACCGCGGCTTCTACGAGACCATGCGGAACTTCCAGAACGAGCGCATGGTGCTGGTGGGCATGGGAATCGGGGCGGCCCAGCGGGCCATCGACATCACGCTCGCCTATACCCAGGAGCGCAAGGCGTTCGGCTCAGCCCTGTTCGACCTGGGGGCGATCCGCCAGCGGATGGCGATGAACCAGGCCAAGGTCGATGCCGTGCGGGCCTCCATGTACCATGCCGCCTGGATGCACGACGTCGGCATGGACAATGTCAAGGCGATGAGCGGGGTAAAGGCCTTCGGCTGCGAGGTCGTCAACCAGGTCATGTACGACTGCCTGCAGTTCCACGGCGGTATGGGCTACATGCGGGAATCGGCCGTGGAGCGCCTGTACCGGGACGCCCGCATCCTGCCCATCGGCGGCGGCGCCACCGAGGTCATGCTGGAGGAAGTGGCCAAGCGCTCTTACGCGGGCTGAGCGCTCCCCTGTGATCAGCTTCGTGGCCGCCGGCGCCACCCGCAGGCCCCGCCGGGCGTCGGCCGGCACAGGGTGGCGGTCAGAGGCTCTTGCCGGCCCACCCCGACGTGCCTTGCACCGTCGGGGCGGGGGAGCGCGGCGCCTGGGGGGAGACGCCGGAGTGGCCGGTGCCGTCACCGGATCAGGTGTAGACGCTGAGGAAGGCCTCGTTGAGCTCCCGCTCGTAGTAGAAGATGCCCTTGCCCAGCTGGTCAGGCGTCCACTCCCGGGTGGGGTTGTCAGGGTAGTAGCTGTAGCCCCCGGCGAAGACCTCGTTGCGGTTGCCCGACGGGTCGAAGAAGTAGATGGTGTAGCCCCGGGTGATGCCATGGCGGGTGGGGCCGATGTCGATCGGGATGTCGTGGTAGGCCATGATGTCCCCGGCGTGGAGCACGGCGTTCACCGTCTCCAGGAAGAAGGCGACGTGGTGGAAGCGGCCCGGCTCCGGGTTCTCCACGAAGGCGATGTCGTGGGCCTTGTTGGAGCAGGTCAGCCACACGGCGAGGCCGCCCGGGCCCAGGTCGACCTTCTCGGCCAGGCGGAAGCCGAGCACATCGCAGAACAGATCGGTGACCTCGGCGATACGGGGCCCGTAGAGCAGAGCGTGGTCGAAGCGGGTGGCGGCCATCCCCTTGGGCTCCGACGGCCACACGTTGGGGTTGAACGTCTCGGGGCCGGTCTCCGACAGCTCCATCTGGGCGTACAGCTCGATGCGGTGGCCCGACGGGATGGTGAAGCCCACCCGGCGGCCGAGGCCGGGCTGCTCGCCGGCCTCGACATGGTCGACAGCGATGTTGGCGGTGTCGAGCTTGCGGGTGAAGTCGATGAGGGTGGCCTCGTCGAGCACCTTGAAGCCAATCAAGTCCATGCCGGCCTCGTCAGCCTCCCGCAGCACCACACTGTGGCGGTCGAACTCGTCGAAGCCCTTGAGGTAGACCCGGCCGTCGGCGCCGGTGGACACCTCCTGGAGGCCGAGCCGGTCGCGGTAGTGGACGAGGGCCTCGGCCATGTCGAGCACCCGGATCTGGATGAATCCGGGGCGGAGGACGCCGGTGAGGGCCATGGTGTACTCCTTGTTGCGTTGGGGTCGGGGAGGAGTCGGTTAGGGAGATTCAGCGCCGAGCGGGCCCGCGTGCGGGATGGCGGCTGGTGCCGGCGCCCGTTCGACGACGATGTCGGAGGACGGTAGCAGACAGCAGGCCAGTACGATCTGTTCGGCCTCGTCGGCGGCGGACACGTGGCGGCGGCTCATGCGCCGGGTGGCGTAGGCGCCGGCCAGGACCCGGACCCGGCAGGCGCCGCAGCCTCCGCCCCGGCAACCCACCGGGATGCAGCGTTGGGCGGCCCGGATCATGGCGTGCAGGACGGGCAGGTCGGCGCCGACAGCAAACGTGGTGCCCGGCCCGGGAGCGCCGTCCTCATCGCCGGTGGCGTTCGCCACGGTGCAGGTGACCGGTCGGGTCGACGCTGGACCGGCCTCGGCGCCCCCGTTCACGACCCGGCTTCCTCGGCATCGAGCCGGGCGGCGTCGGCCGCCGGAAGCACCTCGCGCAGACCGGGCAGCTTCTTCCACGCCGGGATCGGCGTCTCCTCGCCGTCCCGGGGCACGTAGCGGGAGATCTCGCCGTCACGGTGGATGTAGCGTCCGCAGTTGGGGAACACGCGGCCCACGGTGACGATCACCACTGCCTGGGCTCCGTGGTGGGGCTCCAGGTCGGCCGGTTCGGTGGATACCGTGGCCGTGCCGTGCACCCGCATCCGCCACGGGCGGGACGTGTCGACGAACAGTAGGGCCACCCGGCCGGTGTCGGCGATGTTGCCCAGGGTGCGGAACATGCCATTACCGTCGTAGATCGGGATCCGCAGCTCACCCCGCCCCACGACGTGCACGAAGCCGGGGGCGCCGCCCTTGTAGGACACGTCGGGCCAGCCCTCGGCGTCCACGGTGGACAGCCAGACGGTGGACTGGTCGGCAACCAGCTCGATGTCGCCGTCGTCCAGCTCGGTGTGGACCGTCATCTCGATCAGCCGGTCGGCCAGACGGCGGCTGTCGAACAGGTCCTGGTAGGCCCGCGCTCCGGGGCCGTAGAGGTCGTCGGACGCGGTGGGGATGCTCATCGCCCGACCGCCAGCCCCGCCTCCCGGGCGAATACGGCGGCCAGGGCGGCCACGCCGTCCCGGATGGTCTCGTGGGAGGGGGCCCCGAAGCAGAGCCGCAGACGGGTTCGCCCCCATGCCGGGTCGGCCGACCAGCCGGCGCCAGGGTTGAACTCGATGCCCTCAGCCGCCGCCGGACCGGCCAGGGCGCCGGTGTCGATGCCGTCGGGGAAGGCCAGCCACAGGAAGATCCCGCCCCGCGGGGCCACGACGGTGGCCGTGCCGCCGAAGCTGTCGGCCACGGCCGCCATCATGGCCTCGCACTTGGTCCGCAGCACGCTGCGGAGCTGGTCGACGTGGCTGTCGAAATGGGAGGCGGCGTACTCGGCCAGCACCATCTGCTCCAGGGCGCCGGAGCCGGCGTCGGTCTTGAGGGCCAGCATGCGGGCCAGGACCGGCCAGTCGGCCACGACGTAGCCCACGCGCAGGGCGGGAGCGATCGACTTGGAGAACGAGCCGCAGTAGACGACGTGGCCGCCGTCGCCGTCGAGCGAGCGGATCGTGGGCGGCCGCTCGTCGCTCCACAGCAGGTCGGCGTAGCAGTCGTCCTCGAAGATCAGCACACCGTGCGCCCGGGCCAGCTCCAGCAGCTCCCGGCGGCGCTGGAGCGGCATCACCGTGCCGGTCGGGTTCTGCACCGTGGGGATGGTGTAGATGTACTTGGGCCGCTTCCCGGCGGCAGTCAGGGCGGCGAGCTGGTCGGCCAGAGCGTCGGTGCGTATCCCGTCGCCGTCGAGCTCGGCCCCCACCACGTCCACCCCGAGCCGGGTCAGGCGGCTGAGCATGCCGCCGTAGGTGGCCTGCTCCACGATCACCGTGTCGCCCGGCTCCAGGAACACGCCGTTGACCAGGTCGAGGGCCTGCAGGGAGCCGGAGGTCACGAGCACCTGAGCGGGGTCGCAAGCCATGTGGGCCCGGGTGCCGAGCTTGTGGCAGATGAACTCGCGGAGGGGGTCGTAGCCCTGGGGGCCGCCGCCCAGGTTGTAGGTGGCGAGCGTGGTGCCTTCCCGCCGCAGCACGGCCACGGCCGCCTCGGCCAGACCGCCGAAGGGGACGTTGTCGGCGTCGTTGTTGCCGCCCACGAAGCTGAACCGGGGGGCGGGCGACCACTGCTGCTCGGCCGGCGGCAGCCCGGAGCGGAACAGGCTGGTTGTGTCGAAGCTCACAGACGCGACCCTACCTCAGG
>Ga0224510_10002081_pt1 | contig 12388 bp, 15 predicted proteins | sample SF_May12_sed_USG_FD_170161 | JGI IMG/M metagenome (GOLD analysis project Ga0224510, IMG submission 170161) | Sediment microbial communities from San Francisco Bay, California, United States - SF_May12_sed_USGS_4_1 | ecosystem: Environmental > Aquatic > Marine > Sediment | place: USA: California... | reverse complement strand
CCTTGATGGTGAGTGCCCTGGCCGGGTTAAGCTTGATCGAAGCCGACTGGCTTCAATGGTTTTTTTTCGTGCTCTTCGGCGTCATCTCCCTCTTTGCCCTGAGGAAACCCCTTCAAGGAACCGGCTTCCTCAGCGGAAAGGATGAAGTCCCCGTGGATTCCATGGTTGGAGAGTTTGCCACTGTCCTGGAAAATCTGGAAGGCCAACGTATCGGAAGAGTTGAACTCCATGGATCAACCTGGACCGCCCGTAATGTCGGCACATCCACTCTCGAAAAAGGAACGCAGGCCAAAGTGATTCGAGTTGAAGGATTGACGCTCTGGATCCAGCCGGAACCGATCGCACAGGAGGAATCTCATGTCGGGTGAATTGCTGGTCACGCTGGTTTTAGCCTTACTCGCGTTTATTATTCTGTCAAAAACCGCCGTCGTGGTTCCTCAACAAAGCGCTTATGTCGTTGAACGGTTGGGAAAATATTCATCAACCTTAAACGCCGGGCTTCACATCCTTATTCCGTTTCTGGATGTCATTCGCTACAAGCATACGTTAAAAGAAATGGCCCTGGACGTGCCTGAGCAAATTTGCATCACTAAGGATAACGTGCAAGTCGGCGTGGACGGAGTCTTGTATATCAAAGTTCTGGATGCCGAACGTGCCTCCTATGGGATTACCGATTACCGGTTCGCCATTTCTCAACTTGCCCAAACCACCCTTCGGTCTGAAATCGGGAAAATTGATCTGGATAAAACCTTCGAAGAACGGACCACGATCAATATCTCCGTCGTGAACGAATTAGATAAAGCCTCGGCGCCCTGGGGTGCTAAAGTCCTTCGGTATGAAATTCGTAATATCAACCCGCCTCAAGACGTGCTCAGCGCCATGGAAAAACAAATGCGGGCCGAACGGGAAAAACGCGCGGTGGTTCTGGCTTCGGAAGGTCAGCGGGATGCGGCCATTAACGAAGCCGAGGGGGACAAACAGCAAGTCATTAAAGCCTCTGAAGCCAAGCGGCAGCAACAGATCAACGAAGCGGAAGGGCAGGCTTCAGCTATTCTTGCGATTGCCACAGCCACGTCCGAGGGTATCCGGAAAGTGGCCGAAGCGATTCAAAACCCCGGCGGATTTGAGGCCGTCCAACTTCGGGTGGCGGAACAATATATCGGGGAGTTTGGTGAATTGGCGAAAGCGAGCAACACCCTCGTACTGCCGGCCTCCGTATCCGATGTGGGATCAATGATTGCGCTAGCCATGAATGTGATCAATCAAAAACCAGGGGCTACCCCCAAGCTTTCCTAATCCCTACCGACATCAGTGGCCGGTCACAAATCAGTTAGGGCTATCATAAATAAAAGTCTGATTTCCACCGGCCAGGCACAGTCTGTTGAATTCTGAATCATCAATAACCGGTCTCGCTGAGCCCTGTCTGCTCTACCTGGACACAGACCCTTCGCCGTTGACTCAGGATGACAGGCTGATGAGGGTCTAACCGGCTCGTCACCTGTTGGTCCAATGTCTATAATTTTAGAATCGCCGTTTTTACCGCCATTGTTCTCATCACGCCGAATGACTTACCATTGGCGGTTCAGGAAATTCTCTTCTAGCTCAAAACACGATGATCTCCAAAGCCATGTGACCGCCTCCTAGTTGACTGCACATCACGCTTACGCCATGATTCTTCGACAGCCTGGGGACCATGCCCCATTTTTCAACCCCGGACGCAGTAAGGAGTACAGGCATGAAGAAGTTCCATCTGCTTAGTCTTGTGTTTCTGATCGTGTTGCCGGCGCTCGCCTATGGAAGTTCTTATGCTCCCATTGCTGATTTTTCCGCGGTCAGCAAGAATCCACAATGTCGGCTCACCACCATGCACGAATCCTTTCTCAACAACTGGACCCCTCCGGCACAATATTTCATGGTCCCTCCCTATCCAAACGCCGTCCTGGCCAGTGCCATGCCCAGCGGGAATGCGCAGATTCATGGGCAGGCTTATCAGACGCTTCCTTCAGCTGTGCTCCTCAGCGCTGATCCGCCTGAAAAAATTCTGGAGTTTTACAAGAGCCGTTTAGGCGCAGGATGGTATCAAGCTGAAGACCTCGACATGATCTATCTCTATCGCCTGCCACGGCCTGTGGCATCTGGGACAGCACTCACCCAACAACTTATGAGCAGGCCAGGGTCAATTCCCAATATTGCCATAGATACGGAATTGAGCCCTTGCGACCAAATTATTGGACCAGGAGCACGGACTCGCATAACCGTGGTCTCCCCGCCCCGGTAACCGACTTCAGGTTCAGATTCCTGTCTGCTTGGTCTTCCTTCTACTCCATCCTGAATTCCCTGAATGCCAGCGGGATCCCGTAAATGGGATCCGTCCGATGACGCACCACAGTCACCCGATGACCGCCTCCACCGAGGATAACTTGTTCACCGACCTTTGGATTTTTCCCCTGCTCGATCAGTTGTCCGGCCACCTTGAGCACGGTTTCTTCCAACTCTCGACCCGATAAGCCAATGGGGTGAAAGGTCTCGACTTCATCCAACCCGAATTTTGTCAGCCCCCTCGTGTGGAACCACATTCGAACTCTCTGCAGATCTTCACGTTGCTCCACCTGAATATGATCCGCAAGGTGAAATTCCACTAAATCCCGATCACTCCAGTCAGAAGGATTATGATAGGTGCCGGTGGCCACATCATACGCCGTCCCGTCAGTGAGGAGGGTGAGTCCCCTCGCCATTCTTGCCACATGGAGCACAGCATCCCGCCGATCTGTTGGCACGTTGGTCTGAGGAAACAGGAGCGCCAATCGGGGGTGGTCCCACTGTAAACGGCCTTGCCACTGTTCAACAATTTCAGTTGAAGGTGCGACAGTCACTTGGGTAATCCAATTGGTGTGCGCCGCCTCAAAATGATGATGTCCGGTCAGTGAGAGAAAACGAATGCCCAGCGGCCCTCCATAGGCCTGATCGAACCAGGCAGCGACATAGCCTGGCGGGGGCGGCTCCCCATGCGTCCATCCAACCAGAAAGGCCGGGACGGCTTGAGAGGCCGATTTCTTTTTTTTAATTTTTTTCATTGGTTTGACAGAAAATGCATCTGGCAGGAATTCAGATTATCGTGAACAGGAATCATGGGAGAAGAGGGAAAAGGGAGCCTTGCCGACCGATGCTCCCCCCTCATCGCTTCGCTTCTTCGGGTGGCCAATCCAATTCTTCCTGCCGCCCACAGAAAAAACACGAGATCCGGTAGCGTGCCCGCCGACGTGGATTGGGCAGAGAATGAAAATCCACCGGCGCCTGATCATACGGGCAGACCGGTTCCAAATGCAGGAGGTGCTCCTCGGTAATTTCCATCAAGGACCCTTCGTCCCACGGCGGATCCATTTGCCTCTCTCCCGTAATCGTGTCGTGCCAGCCACATTGTTCGCACCTCAATCCAAACGATTTCACCCGATCGGGTGGCCGGGAAAGCTCTTCCACTGCCACGGCACCCGAACAGCCGGATGCGGGACACGCAACCGGTCGTTTGTGCAAAGCTTGAATAAATGCCTCAGGCGCCTTAACCCTTTTCATGATATCTCTCCTTTCTCACGTACGCGACGTCTTCGTTTCCGTCCGCAACAAACCAGCTGCATCCTGATTGACCAACCACACCATGTGGCCCGCTGTCGGGTTGATCACTTGGGCAGGATAGCGAGCATACTCCGAAGACCCTTCTAACACCGCCTGAAGAGCCGTCGCCTTATCCGGTCCACTCACGAGAAAGACCACATGTTTCGCCGCATTGAGAACCGGTGGAGTCAAGGTCACTCGATACGTTTGCAATTTCTCGACCCATGGAGCCGCTACTAGTTTGTTCGACTCCTCAACCGCAGAGGTGCCAGGAAATAAAGACGCCGTATGGCCATCCGGGCCCATGCCAAGTAAGATCAGATCAAATTTTGGAATTTCTCCCGGTGACAACCGGAATTGTTTCCGCAAGACGGCTTCATACCGCGCAGCGGCTTCCCCGGCCGGCAATTCTCCTTCAATCCGGAACACGTGTTCTGAGGGAACCGGCACATGAGACAATAACGCCTCTTCGGCCATTCGGAAATTGCTCTCTTGATGATCAGGGGGAACCGTGCGTTCATCGCCCCAAAAGACTCGAAGATGTTCCCAGGAGAGTTGAGACCGGTAGGGTTCACCAGTCAATAACCGGTACAAGCCACGAGGTGTGGACCCGCCCGCCAAGGCCACGCAACACTCCCGACCCTCTTTCCGGCAGCCCGTCACCACCCGCACCACTTCCCTGGCTGCGGCCACAAACAGCTCTTCGATTGTTGAAGTGATGATGATCGTTCGCGACAATCCAGACTCCTACACCCGAAGGGCGAGCGGATAGACTGAACGATGAGATAATCTCAGGAAATGAAAATTCAGAAAGGTGTCTCCTTAAACCGGGCACATCGAAAAAGCATGAAATTCCTCAGCAGTCGGTGTAATCATAATCATCGAGTTTACCTTCTTTATCAAAATCTAAAACAATCTGGCACTTATTCGGGGAGAAATTAAAGAACGGAAACCGCGTTTCGCCACCGGCAATCCGCGAATACACCCAACTTTCTCCTCCAAAGAACCGCGACGACTTCGCGCTCGGCTTTCCCCAGTTTTCTTCAAACCAGGCCTTGTCTTTTCCTTCGAATTTGGCCGGGTCCAGTGAGGCGTCTAAATACGGATTCCCTCCGCAGCCGGCACACAGAAACCCAAGCAGCCCGATCAATAGATATTTTTGAATCACACCCTTCTCCTTCCTCAGAAAGTCAGAAAGCAGGAACCCCCTTTATGCTCTTTGAAAATTCTAGCCCTGGATCTCCTACCAGTCAAACTTATTCATCCCCCAAAGAGGAATGCCGCCTTCTTTTCCCACTTCCAACCTGCGGGTTTTCATTAGATCTTCCACTCATCGTTTGGAAGTATTTGTACAAGACAAAGGCGTGGTTTACAATTGGCCACGAGACAAAGAAGGCCACATCGTCAACATACAACAAAGGGGATTTGATATGAAGCTCTATCTCGATACGGGAAATGTCAAAGAGATTCGTGAAGCGGCCAGTTATGGCCTCGTGGATGGGGTCACGACGAACCCTTCTCTTGTGTCCAAGGAGGGTCGTGATTTCAAAGATCTGCTCCTGGAAATTTGTGACATTGTGGATGGACCCATCAGCGCGGAAGTAGTCAGTGTCGAAGCCGCCGCCATGGTGAAAGAAGGAAGAGAATTAGCCAAACTTCATAAGAATATCGTGGTCAAATGTCCCCTCATCCCGGAAGGGCTGAAGGCCACGAAGCAATTAGCCAGCGAAGGGATTCATGTCAACGTGACCTTGTGTTTCTCTCCGACTCAAGCCTTGCTGGCCGCTAAGGCAGGGGCTTGGTGCGTCTCGCCCTTCATTGGTCGTCTGGACGATGTCAGTTCAAACGGCATGGAGCTTATTCGACAAATCCTGACGATTTATGAAAATTACGGATTTTCCACCCAAGTCCTCGTTGCCAGCGTGCGCCATCCCCAACATGTCGTCGAAGCGGCCCTCACCGGCGGCCATATCTGCACGATGCCCTTCGGAGTATTCCAGCAACTTGTCAAACATCCGTTAACTGACGTCGGGTTGAAAAAATTCCTGGCGGATTGGGAAGCCAGAACCTCCACCAAGCCTAAATGACCAGCCAGGGTTTGGGAGACTGGTGAACGCCTCACGACTGGTCGACAAGCTTGCGGGCCCTTTTGAAGACCTCGTGAAACATCGGGCGGGTGAGGGTTCCGGTAAAGGTATTTTGCTGACTCGGATGATAGGACCCTAATAACGTAACTCCCCAGGGCAAGTCATACTCTGCCTTGTGGCTGAATTTCGGGCGTGGGGACGGTAGTTGAAGCCCCATTGCCTGGCAGGTCCGCAGGTATTCATCAAAGGCGATTTTCCCCAATGCCACGATGACCATCATCCGTCGTAACAACCGGAGTTCCTCCAGCAAATAGGGACGGCACATCTCGAATTCCTCTTTTGTCGGTTTATTGGCCGGGGGAGCGCAGCGCACCGCCGCTGCGACATAACAATCCTTGAGACGAAGTCCGTCCTCTCGATGGATGGATGTGGATTGGTTTGCAAAACGAAAGGCATGCAAGGCCTCATACAGCCAGTCTCCACTTCGGTCCCCTGTAAAGACACGCCCCGTGCGATTCCCGCCATGGGCTGCCGGAGCCAATCCGATCACAAACAACCGGGCCTGAGCGTCGCCAAACCCCGGAACCGGACGACCCCAATACTCCCAATCCCGGAATCGTTTGACCTTTTCACGGGCAATCCTCTGGCGATAAGTCGTGAGTCGCGGGCACCGCGTGCAATCGGTGATCGTTTGTTGTAAAAGAGTGAGGGCACGCATGTGGGAAAATGCTACCATAGCCCCATCCACAGAGCCCAGAAAAGTTACCGGTCGGTTTCGATGAAAACCTCACCCATTCGCATTCACTATCCCGACACTCGAATCAAGAGCATTCTCAACAAGCTTATCACTGCCGCCATTCAGGCCGCCGATCCACAGAAAGCTTTGCGAGGAGCTCTGATCCGAAAGGGGAACCACCTCAAGGCAGGGGACCTATCCTACGACCTGTCACGATTTCGCCGAATCGTGTGCGTCGGAGCGGGAAAAGCCTCAGGACAGATGGCGATGGCTCTGGAACAAGTGCTTGGCGATTCCCTGGAAGACGGGATCGTTATTGTGAAAGATGGGTATGGGGTACCCTGCAAAAAGATTCGTATTCTTGAAGCCGCGCATCCGGTGCCCGATGGGCGAGGTGTAAAAGCCACCAAACAGATCTTGTCCCTGGTTCAATCACTCACTCAACACGACCTGGTGATTGTTCTGCTTTCCGGGGGCGCATCCAGCCTGCTCTGTGCTCCATCGGCCCGCCTCACGTTAATCGACAAACAACGCACCACCCGGTTACTCCTGCGATCAGGAGCCACAATTCATGACATGAACGTCGTCCGAAAGCATCTGTCCGCCATCAAAGGGGGACAACTAGCTCATGCCACTCCGGCAACTATCCTGACCCTCATCATTTCTGATGTCTTAGGAGATGACCTCGCCGCCATCGGGTCCGGCCCGACGGTCCCGGATTCCTCCACGTACCAGGATGCCATAGACATTCTCAAACACTATGAGATTTGGACAAAAGTGCCTGTTGCCGTTCAACGCCATTTCAAGAAGGGGCTCACAGGAAGAATTTCCGAAACGTTGAAACCAACCCGGCGACGAACTTTGCGCAATCGGCACATCGTGCTTGCCAACAATCACCATGCGATAGAAGGCGTTGCCATAGCAGCCAGACGATTAAAGTTTACGCCCTTCCTTCTTCCTATCCCCTTGCAAGGTGAAGCGAAGGAGATCGGCAGTATCCTGGGAGGTTTCGCCAGAGACCTCGTCGAATTCGGCAATCCGGTTCCTCCGCCAGCCTGCCTCATTGCAGGAGGCGAACCAACGGTGACGGTCAAAGGGAAAGGCAAAGGCGGGCGGGCACAGGAATGTGTCCTAGCGGCTGTTCAAGAACTGGCTGGACTCCGAAAGGTATTTGTGGCAGGGTTTGGAACCGATGGAACGGATGGGCCGACCGAGGTGGCTGGCGCCCTTGCCGATGGAAAAACCTCCGAACGGGCCTCCAGGAAAGAACTCGATCTTTCCCGATTTCTCGACAACCATGACAGTTACCATTTTTTTAAAAATGTCGGAGGCCATATCATCACCGGCCCCACCGGCACCAACGTCAACGATATTTATTTGATTGTAGTCCTGTGACAATGTCCTTTCGTTCTCAGACAGTTGGAAGGACTCCTTTATCAGCAACAGTAACGCCCTTCGAAACGCAGTAAGTCATAGTTAGGGAGGTAGAAGACGGTGAACGACGCACAACGCATGGTCCAGGAATTTCATGAACAATTCGACATTCACGTGTCCCCCACACCCTCGATTCCCGATGAACCGACCCAAACTCTTCGGAAACGTCTGATCCAGGAAGAATTCGAAGAACTCCAGGAGGCACTGCAAGAAAAGGACCTACCTTCGATCGCCAAGGAACTCGCCGATTTACTGTATGTCGTTTATGGCACGGCGGTCTCACTTGGCATTGACATGGAACCGGTCTTCCAGGAAGTGCACCGTTCCAACATGAGCAAAGTCGGCGGGTACAAACGGGAAGACGGCAAATGGGTGAAACCCCCAACTTATTCCCCGGCAAAAATTGAACCTCTTTTGATTAAACAAAATCCTTGAAAAAACTCAAGCGCCTCTGCTTCAACTTCAAGTTGCCTCTCTCACCAGTTACCGGATCGCATTGCGATGATCCATTCTCATCCACGGGCACATTAGGCCATTCCCTTCACATTCCCGAACGGATGGCTGTTTCCTTGAAAACCTCCAAAACTCTTCCCGAGCGCGCTGAGATAAACCTCCGCCTTATGGCTGATTGTTTCCAGGAGACGAGTCAACTTGCTTTGCACGATCCAATGCTTATCTGTTTTTTAGGTTGAAGTAGACTTTGACGTGGTTTCCTTAATGGCAGAAGGAAGGAGGGATGAATGATGCGAGCACGTTCTCAAAATATTCTTGCTGGGTTGGTCTTGGTCCTTCTGTTGTTGCCTGGATGCGGGTATAACGATCTTCAAGGTCTGGACGAAGAAACCAATGCCGCCTGGAGCGAGGTCTTAAACCAATATCAACGCCGGGCTGATTTAATTCCCAACCTGGTGGCAACAGTCAAAGGCTATGCGGCGCATGAACAAGAAACCTTAGAGGGAGTGACTCAGGCTCGCTCTCAAGTGGCCGGGCTTAAACTCACCCCTGAAGCCCTGAAAGATCCTTCTCTGTTTCAAAAGTTCCAGGAGGCTCAGCAAGGGCTGACCTCCGCACTCTCCCGACTCATGGTGGTAGTGGAAAAATATCCTGACCTGAAGGCCAACGAAAATTTTCGTGACCTGCAAAGTCAGTTGGAAGGGACGGAAAATAGAATTACAGTCGCCCGCAAACGCTATATCGATAAGGTTGTCGAATATAACAAGGGCGTGCGATTTTTCCCGACCAACCTCACCGCCAAGTATCTCTTAGGACTTGGGGTTAAACCGAATTTTACCGTGGCCGACGAAAAGGCGGTGTCCACACCTCCAGAGGTGAAGTTCTAACCTGTAAGTGAGAACTCACGACATGCAAGCCTTGAGATGGTGGCCGGGCGTGTGGCCTTACCGGCTCGGTTGGGTGGGGCTGCTGGGTATTCTTCTCCTGACGCCAGCCGCATGGGCATTGGAGATTCCTCCGCTCACCGGGAGAGTGGTTGATCTGGCCCATATTCTTTCCTCCACTACCATTGCCCAAATCAATTCCATCCTGGAGAAGCATGAAGCCACCACCTCTAATCAGGTCGCCATCCTCACCATTCCTTCCTTGGAAGAACATCCGTTAGAGGAGTTTTCCCATCAGGTGGCCTCAGCCTGGGGCCTTGGACAAAAGGGCACCGATAACGGCGTACTCCTTTTGGTAGCCATTCAAGAACGCAAGATCCGGATTGAAGTGGGTTACGGGTTGGAAGGCACCCTGACCGACGCCAAAAGCTCCCAAATTATCAGACATGAAATGGTCCCGAGGTTTCGACAGGAGAACTACTCGGACGGAATTGTCGCAGGTGTCCAGGCGATCTTAGGTACCATTGAAGGCACCTACACGAATTCCACCCCTTCCCCCCCAACCACGCATAACCAATTAGGGCTGTGGGAAATTTTTGGATTAGCCGTGTTTCTGGGAACGCTGATAGGGTTATTTTTAGGGTCACGGCGACGTCTCAATGGCAGCGTGATTGGTATGCTGCTTTCGTTTTTTGTCGCATTTCCTGCGGCCATCTGGTTAGGTATTCTCGCGGGAGCCGTGACCTCTCTCCTCGTCAGTTTGTTCAATAATGTCGGAGGTCCATCGACTCGAAGTCCATTTGGATATGACTCTAGCTTTGGATGGCCAAGACACTCCTGGCCACCAGGTGGAGCGGGAAGGTTCGGGGGCGGAGGCTTTAGTGGTGGATTTGGTGGAGGCGGCGGGAGTTTCGGAGGTGGGGGCGCTTCGGGAAACTGGTAAACCAGCATGACGTTTTCTGACAAAAACCGCGAGCGCATTCATCAGGCCGTAATGGAGGCCGAAGGTCGCACGCGTGGGGAAATCGTGCCCATGGTCATCGACCAATCGGCGCGATACCGGGAAACGCGGTATCGCGCAGGAATCGGGTTCGCTTTTTTTATTTTGACTCTATTGTTAACCATGGAGCTCCACTGGATGCCATGGGGATGGCACGCCTTCAACGCCGGCTGGCTTTTACTGGCCGTCGCGGCAGCCTATTGCCTGGGATATTGGCTCGGGACCCAGCCTGCCGTCATTCGACTGCTCACTTCCAAGGAACGTATGGGATACAAGGTCAAGCTCCGCGCCCATCAGGCTTTTTGGGAACACGGGCTTCATCGCACAGAACTCGGAACCGGGGTCCTGATTCTCATTTCGTTGCTTGAACACCGGATTGAGATCCTGACAGACCGCCCTATCCTGGATCGAGTTCCCCCGGAGACTTGGAACAACATGGTGGCACTGATTCAAGAAGGTTTCCAAAAAGGAAATCCCGTGGAATCTTTGTGCCAGGCTATTGCCCACTGCGGTAAGGTATTAGGCGAGTATTTTCCGCCAGGTCCCGATGGACCCAATCCCGACGAACTCCCGAATGAACTCATTCCGGATTAACGAATTTTTCGGGGACAGTGGGCAAGACGATTATCAATCAGACGAACATTTCCCAGCCTGATGGCTCCTAACAACACTACCGTTCCCTGCACCTGTGTCAGCGGTTCCAAGGTGTTCGCGTCACAAACTGCCAGGTACTCCACGTGCACATCGGAAGCCTTTCCTAACATCTTTTGCATTTTGCTTTGAATGGTCCGGACCCTGCATTCCCCGTTTTTAATGGCATCGACCCCTAGGCCTAACGCCCTCGATAAGAGCCCGGCTTGCGTTCGTTGATTAGCTGGAAGATACCGGTTGCGGGAACTGACCGCTAACCCATCGGATTCCCGTATCGTCGGACAGCGGATCATTCGCATATCCCAGTTGAAATCTCGAATGAGCTGGTTCACCACCAGGGATTGTTGATAATCCTTTTGCCCGAAATAGACTACGTGCGGACGGACCACAGTGAACAACTTTGTCACCACTGTCGTCACCCCTTGGAAATGAGTAGGCCGTGCCTCCCCCTCCCATCGTCGCGTGAGACGATTCACCATAACAGTCGTTTGAAAATCTGATGGATAGAACTCATCTGGTCGTGGGGCAAAGACCAGATCGACTCCCGCCTCCCGGCAGAGGCGTCGATCAGCGATGAAACTCCGGGGATATCGGCCCAAATCTTCGGCCGGACCAAACTGAAGCGGATTCACAAAAATACTCACGACCACTATTCCGCATTGTTTTCGCGCCCGGTGAATGAGCGAGAGGTGCCCGGCATGCAAGGCGCCCATCGTGGGCACAAACCCGACTTGGATGTCCAACGACTCCTGAGTTCTCCTCCAGATATGCAGACTTCGAACGGAATGGATGACACGCATGGATCAGGCAGGAGGCCGCGAGCAGACCGGTCGGGATCCATACTTTGTCCCTGGGATCATATCCAGTTTTCTGACCTGGCCGGTTTCTGTGAGAGAGTCCAATAACTCTTTCACCGAACGGTGAAAGACCGGATGATTCCAATCAGGATCGACTTCCACAAGCGGTTCCAGCACAAACCGACGAAGATGGAGACGAGGATGAGGTACCGTCAATCCTGCCTCATGGATGACCTGCTGGCCCACGAAGAGGATGTCGAAATCGATGGTGCGCGGGCCCGAACGATGCTCCTCATCCCGACCCAAGGCTCTTTCGGTTTCATGAAGAATGTCGAGGAGCCGGATGGGACTAAGCGAAGTTTCGATGCGGACCACGCCATTGTAGAACCAGGTGGGACCTAACGTATGCTCCGGGTCTACCGGCTCCGACTCATAGTAAGAAGAGACTCCGGTCACACGGGAAAGAGGAAGCAGGTTCATGAGTGCCACGGCACGATCACAAAACTCCTGCCGATCGCCGACATTGGAGCCAAATCCGATCAAGACGATTTCTTGACTCATTTCTCTCTTTCTATCCTCACCCCGGCCCACTCGCTAAGGAAGAAGCATTCTTCAGCCAACTGGAATGAAACGAGTCCCTATACGCGGAGGTAATTCGTCTGAAACAATTTACCAGCCGATTTTTTTCAGCCGCTCCACCGCTTCGGCCAGACGTTCCTTGGTCGTCGTCACGGTCA
>Ga0224510_10002079_pt1 | contig 12397 bp, 8 predicted proteins | sample SF_May12_sed_USG_FD_170161 | JGI IMG/M metagenome (GOLD analysis project Ga0224510, IMG submission 170161) | Sediment microbial communities from San Francisco Bay, California, United States - SF_May12_sed_USGS_4_1 | ecosystem: Environmental > Aquatic > Marine > Sediment | place: USA: California... | reverse complement strand
CAACTCAACGAAGGCCTTGCCGATCGAGAGCAGCTTCGAGCCCGGCTGGAGAAGTTCGAATCAGTACAGAGCCGCGTCCATCAGTTGGAAGTGGAACTGAGTGATCGAGAGGCTGCCCATCGCGGCGTCATCCAGCAACTGGAACAGGCCATGACGGAGCGCGATCGGCGGATTGGTGAGTTCGATGCGGATGTGGCGGTCCAAGCGGAAGAACTCCGAGGGGCCCAACAGGCGTGTCAGGCCGCTGAGCAAGCGCGCGAGGTGATGGAGCAGGAAGTCCGCGTGCAGCGCGAGCATATCGCCCAACTCAACGAAGGCCTTGCCGATCGAGAGCAGCTTCGAGCCCGGCTGGAGAAGTTCGAATCAGTACAGAGCCGCGTCCATCAGTTGGAAGTGGAACTGAGTGATCGAGAGGCTGCCCATCGCGGCGTCATCCAGCAACTGGAACAGGCCATTGGGGAGCGTGATAGGCGGATCGAAGAGCTTGTGCCAGTCACCCACCTCCTTCGTGAGAAGCAATCAGCGCTCAAGGAATGGGAAAGAACTCATGCGCGCACCGTGCAAGAGCTTGAAGGTGAAACGGCGAAGCTTCAGGAGCAATGTGCCGCACAGGACCAACTCCGTTCCCAACATCTGCTCAACGAGCAACGTCTGCATGAACGTGACGAGCAGATTGCGAGCCTCCACCGTGAGTTGCATGTGCTCCAAGCGGAGCGTCGAACCCTTCTTAAGGAGGTTCAGGGTATTCCAGAGAAAGATGAGCACATTGATCGCTTGCAGCAACGCCTCAAAGAACTGCGCGTGACTCTTCGCACGAAACCGGATTCAGCAACCGTAGGGCTTCCTCTGACTCGTCAGAATAGAGCCACGCTAAGGTCTAAAGAAGGACCACCCAAGGTGGGGAAGAACAGTCAGAAGGACGATCTGAAAAAGATCAATGGAATCGGGCCGGTTTTTGCGCAGACCCTCAATAAGATGGGCACCTACACGTTTATCCAAATTGCTCGTTGGAAGCCAGATGATATCGAAAAGATCGCCAAGAAGCTCGAGACCGATCCAGATCGCATTAAACGGGACAAGTGGATCGCTGACGCCAAGGAGCAACACTTCCGAAAGTACGGAGAACGGCTCTAGCAATCCCACAATAAGATGGTGTTTCAACGGCGTCTCTTTCCGGGATGATTTCCCTTTTCCAGGTCCGTCGTTGACTCCTTATTACGCCCTCACTACAATCCATTAACGAGGTGTACTTTTCGTGGCTTCCTCTTTTGTTCATCTGCATCTCCACACTCAGTTCAGTCTCCTCGACGGTGCGAATCAGATCGAACCGCTCGTCCGTCAGATCAAGTCCTTTAATCAGCCTGCCGTGGCCATGACCGATCATGGCAACATGTTCGGCGCGGTCGAGTTTTATCGCAAAGCCAAAGAGGTTGGGGTCAAGCCGATCATTGGGTGTGAAGCCTACATGGCGCTCGGAAGTCGACATGCGAAGAAGGATAGCGGCCTTGCACACAACGATTACTATCATCTGATTTTACTGGCGCGAAACCTCACTGGTTATCAGAATCTCATCAAGGTGGTTAGTAAAGGATATCTTGAAGGGTTCTATTATAAGCCTCGAATTGACAAAGAACTTTTAAAGCTTCACCACGATGGGATCATTGCATTGTCCGGTTGCTTAAGCGGTGAAATTCCTTATCTCATCGGCCAGAAAGATATGGATGGTGCCATAGCGGTGGCCGGCGAGTTCCAGGAAATTTTTGGCAAAAATCATTTCTATCTCGAGGTGCAGGCCAACGGACTTGATCATCAGCGGATTGCCAATGCTGGTCTCATGGAGATCCATAAGAAACTTGGGATCCCTCTTGTGGGCACTAATGATTGTCACTACTTGAAGAAGGAAGACTCGCGGCCGCATGATTTGATGTTGTGTCTGCAGACCGGAAAGACGGTGAGCGATCCGAATCGGATGAAGTTCGACACAGATCAGCTGTATGTCAAATCGACGGAGGAGATCGCCCCGGCGTTTGCAGAGTTTCCGGGTGCTGTGCTGAACACCTGCCGCATTGCTGATGATTGCGACCTCGATCTCCCACTGAACAAGACGCATCTTCCGCAATATCGTGTTCCTGAAGAATTTAATGACCGCGAGTCCTATCTCGAGCATCTTGCCGTCGCGGGCCTTAAGGAGCGCTTGAGAGAACGCCCGAGCCGGATCGCCTCAGCTGTGTACGAGCAGCGATTGAGGGAAGAGCTCATGGTGATTTGTTCAATGGGATTTGCCGGATACTTCCTCATCGTATGGGACATCATCCGTTTCGCGCGATCTCGCACCATTCCTGTCGGGCCAGGACGCGGTTCGGCTGCCGGCAGCCTTGTCGCATATGCTCTTCGGATTACAGACTTAGATCCGTTGGTTTACACCCTCTTGTTCGAGCGATTCTTGAATCCTGAGCGCGTCTCCCTGCCGGATATCGACATGGATTTCTGCATGGATCGACGCGGGGAAGTAATCAACTATGTGGTGGACAAGTATGGCTCCGACCACGTAGCGCAGATCATCACGTTTGGAACACTCGGCGCCAAGGCAGCGATCCGCGATGTGGGCCGTGTGCTGGAAATATCGTACGCCGATGCAGACAAGGTCGCCAAGCTCGTCCCCAATCAATTGAACATCACACTGCAGCAAGCACTGGAGACAGAGCCTCGCTTGCGTGAGTTGGTGGAGACCGATCCTAAGATCAAGGAGCTGATGGCGAACGCCCAATCGCTCGAGGGTCTTGCCCGTCACGCGTCCACCCATGCGGCCGGTGTCGTGATCTCCGAAGGACCGCTCACCGACCACGTCCCGCTCTACAAAGGTGCCAATGACGAAATTGTGACCCAGTACTCGATGGGGGACGTCGAAAAAATCGGGTTGGTCAAATTCGACTTCCTCGGACTCAAGACGCTCACGATGATACGACGTGCCGAGACCCTGATCAACGAAACGCATCCCGATGCACCGCCGTTAGTCATCGATCAAATGCCCTTTGACGATCCGGCTACCTTTGCCCTGCTGAGCTCGGGGAAAACCACGGGGCTGTTCCAGCTTGAAAGCTCTGGTATGCGGGATCTCCTAACGGGCCTCAAGCCAGATCGGTTTGAAGACATTATCGCCATTATCGCGCTTTATCGGCCCGGTCCAATGGATCTCATCCCCGACTTCATCAAACGAAAACAAGGCAAGATCCCGATTGCCTATGAACTGCCTGAACTGGAGCCGATCCTCAAGGATACCTATGGCGTGATCGTCTACCAGGAACAGGTGATGGCGATCGCCAATAAAATGGCCGGGTTCTCCTTGGGCCAAGCCGACATCCTTCGTCGGGCGATGGGCAAAAAGAAACCGGAAGAGATGGAAAAGTTGCGGGCCAAGTTTCTTGATGGCGCGAAACATAAAAATATTCCTGAGAAAAAAGCGGACAAGCTCTACGAACTGATTCAAAAATTCGCTGGATATGGCTTCAATAAATCGCATGCGGCAGCCTATGCTGTGTTGTGTTATCAGACGGGCTACTTAAAAGCCCACTACCCGACCGAATTCATAGCGTCCCTGATGACGACTGATATGGGCAACCAGGATAAGCTGGTCGGGTATTTCACCGAATGTCGGGACCTGGACATTAAAGTGCTGGGGCCTGACGTGAATGCCAGCCAAACGCACTTCGCCGTCCATGACGGCGCCATTCGGTTCGGCTTAGCGGCTATCAAGAACGTTGGAGAGGGCGCGGTGGAGTCAGTATTGGATGTGCGAACACAGACCGGTCCCTTCGGGTCGTTCTTTGATTTCTGCCGGCGGGTTGATCTTCATAAGGCAAACAAGCGGATGTTGGAAGGCCTCATTAAGGCCGGTGCGTTTGATTCCACCGGCGCCAAGCGCTCACAACTCATGGCAGTGCTCGATCAAGCCGTGGAGGAGGGCGCCGCAGCACAACGTGAACGCGATCTCGGACAGACCAGCATCTTCGGTGAGGAGCTGAATGACCACACCACCACAACGGCCTTGCCAACTTCCCCGCTGCCTGCGATCGCGGAATGGGATCAAGCGCAACGATTGAAGTACGAACGAGAGCTGACCGGGTTCTATATTTCCGCCCATCCCCTCACCCGCTACGAAGCGACACTGAGTGCCTTGTCGACTACGACGACCGTGGGATTGAAAGACTGCGGGGACGGCGGCGAGGTGAAGATCTGCGGCATCATCGCCACGGTCAAGTCGATGCTGACGAAGAAGGGTGATCGGATGGCCTACCTCACACTGGAAGACTTGCATGGGACCACGGAGGTGATTGTGTTCCCCGATTTGTTCAGGACGGCGGGTGAGCTGATTGCACCTGAACGGATCGTTCGTATCACGGGTACGATCGATCGTGGCGACAAAGGCACCAAAATCCGTGGCAGCAAGATCGAGCCGCTGGCCGAGGTGCAAATCCAGGCGATCAAGCGCATCCGCATCAGCCTCATGGATTGTCCAGAGGTCCCTCAACAATTGCCTCGATTGCGTGACGTCTTCATGCGACATCCCGGTAGTACCACGATCTCCATGTTGTTTCGGACCGATGCAAATTGGGAAGCGGAAACCAATCCCCTCCCTAACCTGACGGTGTGTCCCAGTGATCACTTTGTGTCGGAGGTTGAGGAAGTGCTAGGCAAAGGGGCTCTCTCTTTGCTATCCTAGGCATCTGCGTTGGGCTGACTGACTGATTGTTCTAGAGAAGTGAACGGGGCTATGCGCGACTATCTCGAATTTGAAAAGCCGATCCGTGAGATCGAAGAGAAGATCGAGAAGCTATCCGCCGCAGCCACCAGCGGAAAATCGTCTTCTCAGAACGACATCCGGAAGCTGCGCACCAAGCTGGCGCAAGTCGAACACGAGCTTTACAAAAACTTGACCCCCTGGCAGCGAACGCAGCTGGCTCGCCACCCTCAGCGCCCAAGCACGCTGGATTATATCAATGAGTTGACACGAGATTTTCTTGAGTTGCACGGCGACCGTCTGTTTGGAGATGATCGGGCCATCGTGGGAGGATTTGCTAGATTCAACGACCGATCGGTGATGATTATCGGTCATCAAAAAGGCAAAACTCTTAAAGAGCGTATGCAACGGAACTTCGGCATGCCCAACCCTGAAGGGTATCGGAAGGCCCTTCGCCTCATGAAGATGGCGGAAAAATTCAACCGCCCGATCATGACCTTTATCGATACGCCCGGTGCGTATCCCGGTATCGGCGCTGAAGAGCGTGGGCAAGCTGAAGCCATCGCCAGAAATTTGTTTGTCATGTCTCGTTTGACTGTGCCGATTATTGCCGTGGTCATCGGTGAAGGGGGAAGCGGGGGGGCTCTAGCGCTCGGCGTTGCCGACCGTGTCTTGATGCTCGAACATTCGGTCTATTCGGTCATTTCACCTGAAGGCTGTGCCGCGATTCTTTGGGACAACCCGGAAAAGATTCCTGATGCCGCCGCCGCATTGAAAATGACTGCCAACGACCTGTTTGAGCTTGGCGTGATCGACACGATTGTTCCTGAACCGGTGGGTGGTGCGCATCGCGAGCCGCGAGCTGTCTGCGACCTGGTTGGAAAAGCGCTGACGAACCAACTGTTTGATCTGCTTGATCTGCCTGTCGAGCAACTTCTGGCACGGCGGGAACAGAAGTACCGCAAGATGGGGGCCGTCACTGGACTACCCTCGGGCCAAGCTTGATTTCCTTCAGGGGGCCGTCCCATCCTTCAGAAGTCCACTTCCGATAAATCGTTGCTCGACTGCTGTGAGAATCTGAGTCGCCAGTGTCAGTCGAAATGGTTCGAGCACCGGCGCCTCCAAATATCGATGGACGGTTCGGGGTAGTTTCCGCCACCACGCACGGGCAGAGATCCGTGCCTGTTCAGCAGACTCGCCCTTCCCTCTCAGGATACGGTGCACCTCATCTTCGAAGAACCCTACGTGAACGACCTCGTCTTCCAGAATCGAGGAGAGGTCCGGTCGCAGCGGTAGAAGCAACCTCGCGAATTCTAAACCCAATGACTCATAGCCATAGATCTGAACAGCCAGGGCCGGCCATTGTCGTGGCACAGACGGAAGCCGTTCCCGTTCACGAGGCTGACGGCCAATCATGGTTTCAAATTGTGCCAGATGCTGCTGCTCATCCTCCTCGTGTTTTCGGAGAAAGGTATAGACGTTGGGAGGCACCTCCTGTAAACGTGCTGACCGTACGGTCCACAGCGCCATGGCCTCGGCCTTGAGAAATCGTTCCAAGAGAACGGTCTCACACTCTGGGGGGAGCCGAATGGACATGGCCGCATCAGACGACATGATGGTCCCATAGTACGCACACTCCGACTGATTATCCAAGCGTACTTTGAAGAGAGGGTGAGCATGGTTGACGGATTGCCATCAACTGTGTACATCTTACGCGTAGCTATCACCGGACCGACTGCAAACTCGGTTGCACGGGTTGCAGTTTGGCTAACCCATGAGGCATCACCTATGACACCTCCTACCGGTACCATGTTTCCGACCGTTCAACGGGTTGTGTTCTGTGTACTCGCCGCGGTCGTATTCTTGGAGGTTGGCTGTGTCAGTCGGCGTACGTACGAAAAGGTCAAGGCCGACACGCTGGAAGAGACTCAAGTCTTGGAGGCGGTGCGTGGAGACCTCAGGGAGCTAGATCAGGAGATCGCGAGACTACAGGCTTCAAACCGACATGAAGATGCCGCCGTGTCTGAACTGCGGGCCGCGATTCAGCGAGAAGAAGAACAGCTGCCGATTATGAAACAGCGAGCGGAGGACACCCTCGCGTTGTTGAAGACACAGGTGGCGACCTTGATGAACCAGAGTTGGCAGCTGGCGCGTAAGATTGTGGATATTCGGCAAGAGAGCGTCTTCTTGCAAACCAAGGTCGCTCAGTACAAGGAGGAAATAAAACGGCCTCAAGCGTCTGTGATGGTGGATTCAGAAAGAGCGAAACTCGTCATAACCGAGCCGGTTATCTCTGAAGAGTCCATATCGTCAGTCGGATCTGCTCAGAATACGGAACTGACACAGGTTGCACAAGCTGCCTCCCCTCCTCCGAGTCCCGCTCCCATCAAACCTGCAGCACCATCACCCTCCGTGAAGATTGATCCACCATCGATAATCGACTCCTGGATCGAAATGATCACCAGCTGGCTTTCCAAAATCTGGAACTGGTTATTAGCGTGATGCGGACGCATCACGCCTGACAGAACAGGATGATCTCTCAGGTAGGCTGTGCGAGTTGTGCGTGAGCCCACGCGGCGGCTGCGGTCCCGGCGAGATGTCCGGTCGCCATGCAACCAGTGAGTAGATATCCTCCGGTCGGCGCTTCCCAATCCAACATTTCGCCTGCGCAAAAGACACCGGAACGTGCTCGAAGCATCAGACGGTTATCGAGCGCCTCAAATGAGACACCGCCGGCCGTGCTGATGGCTTCTGCCAGTGGTCGAGGTGCTGTGAGTGTGAGTGGGATGGATTTGATGGCTGAGGCCAGGCGAGCAGAGTCCGCCAACACGTCTTTCGACACCACTTCACGCAAGAGACCGGCTTTGACTCCCGCGACACCGGCGCACCGCGTGAGATGTGTCGCCAGCGTACGCTTCCCGCGTGGCTTCGAAAGAGTATGTGTGAGTTGTTGCAGCGATCGATCTGGAACGAGATCAAGCCACAGAGTGGCCGTACCGTCCGCAGCGATCGTGTCGCGCGCATAGGCTGAGACCATATAGATAATGCCGCCTTCCACGCCGTTCGCCGTAATGACGAACTCCCCCATATGACGGATTTCCGGACCGTCAGTGGTCTTCACGACGATTTGAACCGTCTTCACTGGCTGTCCTGCAAACTTCGTCCGAAAGTGCTCGCTCCATTGTACGTCAAATCCGCAATTGGCCGGCCTCAGCGGAGCGATCGGTATCTTGTGCTCAGCCAGAATCTGAGTCCATGCGGCGTCGGAGCCGAGGTGCGGCCAACTGCCGCCGCCCAACGCCAATACCACAGCGTCGGCGTGAGCACAAACCCAACCTTGTGGAGTGGTGAACTGCAACCTACCCTCTTCATCCCATCCGCGCCATCGATGTCTGACATGGAACTGTACGCCGGCTTGTCGCAACCGACGCAACCAGGCGCGCAAGATCGGCGCCGCTTTCAGGTCAGTGGGAAAGATTCGTCCAGACGTACCGATGAATGTGTTCACACCCATTTCATGAGCCCAAGTCCGTAAGGCGCTCGGGGGAAACGACCAAATCGCAGGCTCGATAAATGCACGTTGCTGGCCATAGCGAGAAAGAAAGGGTTCGATCGGTTCCGAATGCGTGAGATTCAGCCCGCCTTTTCCTGCCAGCAGAAACTTTCTCCCCACCGACGGCATGGCATCATACACCTCAACGTGCGCGCCCGCTGAGGCTGCCGCTTCCGCCGCCATGAGCCCGGCAGGTCCGCCACCGATAATTACTACCACCGCCATTCAGATCCTAACTATTCGCTACGGTACGGCAACATCAAGGTCACACATAAATACTTATATTATCTAGATAGTAGGCACACGAATGTGATCCATGTGCGTATGGATCGTACGACACTTATACAGTTTGCTCCAAAAAGAATATGGCCTCTTGTGAATAATTCGCAAGCTTTACTCCAGACCTGCTTCTTGCGGATACATGACGGTTGAAGGAACGATGGCTATCACAGTGAATCCATGTCAAATTTCATTAACGAGACCTGACTCGTCGATATGGCGAAGGTCTCCAGAGGAGGAGGTTCAATGCACGTTCGTATAATATGTGTCATGGTGCTCGGTCTGCCGGCTTGCCTTTCGGCACAACCGAACAAGTTATTGCAGCCGAGGATCTGTCAGAACGAAACAATTTGCACGTCATAAAACCCACTCGTCCGCGAGTCTACAGGGTCTATGATCGGAGTCAAGATTCGCTCTCCCGCAGCCCAAGGCGAGAGCCACTGATCCCCGTCAGATTCGCGGTGGCAGCCTATCGATTCGGTCATTCCCAAGTTCGTCCCAGCTATCGGCTCAACTTCGGAGCGGCTCCGGGCAGCGAGTTCTTCGGCTTCCTCTTCGATGATTCGGCCGATCCCAACGATCCTGATCCCAAGGACACGCGCGGCGGCAAGCGGGCGCCCCGTCAATTCGTTGATTGGCAAACATTCTTCAAGTTTGATAACGACAACTTCCGACCGAACAAGAAAATCGATACCAAACTGTCGACCCCTCTCTTTCTCCTTCCTGGGTCGCGCGGGCCCGCTCCGGGCTTTCCATCAGACGGCATTCAACGTTAGCATCTCGTAACCTCATGCGCCACGTCAATTTTGGCATTCCATCAGGGTAAGCCATCGCACGGGTGATGGGGGTACAGGTGCTGACTCCGGAACAGCTTGCGGAACTGGCTCCCTTCGGGATGGAGACGAGCACACCGCTCTAGTACTACATTCTGAAAGAGGCAGAGGTGCTCTAAAATGGCTTACGGATGGGACCAGTCGGTAGTCGCATCGTCGGGGAAGTGTTCATCGGACTGTTGAAAGCCGATAAGGACTCCTACCTCACCGTCAACAAAAGCTGGAAGCTGACCTTACTGTCCACGAAGTCCGGCGATTTCCAGATCACCGATTTGCTGACCTTCGCCGGTGTTGTTCACCCGCTCCAATAGATTTCGCCTGATGGCATCGATGGGTACCCTCTTCCAGAGGGTACCCATGGCATAGGTTTTCAGAAGTCAGTTTCTGGCGTCTTTTGGTCAGATCCACAGAGATTACAGTCAGCTCTGCGCGACTGATAGTCGATGACGCCTTTCCGGCGATCCAGTTCGATAAGGCAGCAATCATTCAGCATCTGCTTGCGTCACGGGGGCGGGAGCGGCCATGTTTAGTGGGACTAGAAATGGCCGTCGGAGGTCCCAGCTATCAAGACCCTTCACTCGAAGGACTGGCATTGGAAAGAGGGCACTCATCAAGGGGGCACGCGACGTCACTTTCTCCAATCTTCAATCTGGCCAGGCCGCATTGCAGAGTTGATTTACGTGTGCTCGACATGTGTACTATATGATCACTGGTCTTCATCGTGTACCGCCGAATAGGCTCGCACCGCGTATGAGCTGGCAAAGACTGTCAAAAGAGCCTAAGCCATCTCTGGCTTTTGGCGATGTTCATCCTTAGTCAGACGGGCACATGAGTTGTTTACGCGTATTTTTGCAATACTCACTCCATAACCATAAGTCGTATCCAGATGATTGACTATAGACGAGAGATAGATGGCTTGCGGGCCTTAGCCGTTCTGCCGGTCATACTTTTCCACGCTGGCTTTCGCACATTTAGCGGAGGCTTTGTCGGTGTGGATATATTTTTCGTGATTAGCGGCTATCTGATCACCTCGATCATTCTGACTGAGAAAAAGGCAGGGACGTTTTCGGTCATCAACTTTTATGAGCGACGTGCAAGACGCATCCTGCCTGCGTTGTTTGTAGTGATGGCTGCGTGCATACCATTTGCGTGGTTTTGGCTACTACCCAACGATATGAAAGACTTTGCGAAGAGTTTGGTGGCTGTCTCTGTGTTTGCATCCAATATTCTGTTTTTGCGTGAGAGCGGTTATTTTGCTACAGCAGCAGAACTCATACCATTGCTGCATACGTGGAGCCTGGCAGTAGAGGAGCAGTATTATGCTCTATATCCTTTATTCTTATGGCTGATGTGGCGATTTGCTCAGCGTTGGATAGTCACGACATTGGTTATAATGGCACTGGGTAGCCTGTTGTTTGCACAGTGGGGGGCGTACAACATGCCAAGTGCAACATTCTTTCTGTTGCCGACACGTGGATGGGAATTGGCCATTGGTGCATTCCTTGCATTCTACCTCACTAATCATAAGGCGATAATCATCAATAGCGTGGTGGCACAGATAGCGAGTGGTGCAGGGTTTGTTTTCATTGGCGTTGCAGTATTTGCATTTAGCAAAGAGACGCCAACTCCAAGTCTTTATACCCTTCTGCCAACGATCGGCGCAGCGCTAATCATAGCATTTGCCACACCAGCAACTTACGTAGGCCGATTGCTTGGTACGAAGACATTTGTTGGTATTGGCTTGATCAGTTATAGCGCCTATTTGTGGCATCAGCCACTTTTTGCATTTGCGAGGCATCGAAGCTTGTTTGAGCCAAGTGCATTTATATTTGTGGTGCTTTGTTGCTCAGCACTAGGTCTTGGATATCTTAGTTGGCGATTCATTGAACAGCCATTCCGTAGCAGAAGCGGCATTAGTCGGACATATGTCATCCTCTTTGCAGCATGTTTTAGCACCCTGTTCTTGGCTGTCGGATTTTACGGACATAGTACAAATGGACCGGTTAATTCAAAGAATGCTATTCAGCAGTACTCGATTTTGAGTGAAAAGTTGAGGACGAATCACGGCTTGAGTTATGAATGCAATACGGAATTTACTCTGTCGGAAAAATGCAGAACAAGCGATGAACCTGAAGTGTTGTTATGGGGTGATTCTTTTGCTATGCACCTGATGCCGGGTTTACTCGCATCAAATCCAAATCTAAAAATAATTCAGGCAACCGTTATCTCATGCGGTCCCGTTTTCAACATTGCGTCAATTTCCTCTAAGCTCACAAAAAGCTTCAGTAAGCAATGCATTGAGACGAACGATAGAGTATATGACTTATTAAGAAAGCAGAAGAGTATAAAGTTCGTGGTGATGGGCTCTCTATTTAGTTCATACGTGGATGAAGATGCTACGATCTTGCTTCGTGATGGTAGTGTACTGCCTGGAGCCAAGGTTGCGGATCACTACGTGACTGAAACGATTAGGAGCATTAAGGAGCTTGGGAAAATCCCTGTCATTTTCTCACCTACACCTCAAAACGGTTTCGATATCGGACGCTGCCTCGCTAAGGCTACGCAGTTTGGTGGTAGCTATGGCGATTGTGATTTTGATCAAACTGCTACTGAGATTAAACAGAAGAGAGTGTTTGAATTCTTAAAAAGAGTCTCAGAAGTGAGCGCAGTTGTTTGGTTACACGATGAGCTTTGCAGTGGAGGTAAATGTAGAGCGTCGTTTGATGGTACATTTATATACAGGGATTGGGGGCATATGACGCACGAGGGCAGCGCCTATATGGGCAAGCAAATGAATTTTTACGGCTTGATTAAACAGTTCGATAGGGAAAGTTTGTGATGCTTGAGATCACTTAAGTGATACTTTGACATGAACACACTCAAAGCCGGCGAGAGCCGAATGTCGGCTGCGGCTGCATTCGACACCTACGATCTTGCCTGACGACATTAATGGGTACCTTCTTGCAGAAGGTACCCATCGAACAACGAGGCATG